>Ga0265293_10003703_pt1 | contig 28060 bp, 28 predicted proteins | sample Munlanlewell138R_FD_192505 | JGI IMG/M metagenome (GOLD analysis project Ga0265293, IMG submission 192505) | Leachate microbial communities from a municipal landfill in Southern Ontario, Canada - Leachate well 138R | ecosystem: Engineered > Solid waste > Landfill > Unclassified | place: Canada...
AGACGCCTGTACGGGCACACATCGATCCGCGGTACCCAAAGCCGACGTTCAAAGATGAGCCGTAGGTGAGCGGATGCATTAATGGACTTGCTGTTCCCATTAAGACGCCTTCGGGGGTGAAATTGACGTTGGGGTGGGCGACTAAGGGGTTGCCATCAAACTGAAGGTACGAGGAAGCCTCGATTTCGCTCATTCCTTCTTTGAGGTTAAGGAGCATGTGTTGTACTCCTCGTGAAGCCTTCGCCCCGGCAAGCTCAAGAATTGCCAGTTCATCGACATCGACAGTCGTGCGGATTCCATCGTGGGCGTTGATTAACAAATCGGTTGCGTTGAGCACGTTTTTTGGATCGACGATGGTGTAGAGCGAAGTGACGAGGTAGTGCGGTACATCACTCATGTACGCTGGATTTGCGCCTTCAACCGAACGGAAATACTTCCAGCCGATGAGGCCGATTCGACTACTGCTGGTAATACCTGCCTTCTCATACGATTGACTTAGGATGTTCTTTGTTTCCGCTACCCGCTCTTGACCCATGAGGCTGAACGATTGGTAGAGGACGAGATCAAGGTGGTAGGGGATGAGCTTGGCGTAGCTGTAGCCTTCATTGCCCACCAGGAGGATCGGTTCACTCTTGCGCGTAAGGATCAAGAGCGCTTCTTCAAAGCGCGGGTCAAAGCCAGTGAAGTAGGTAAGGTTCGCAAAGTGCTCGCGATCGGCGTAGATAACGAGGTGGGTGTAGCCCGCCTCATCTGCTTTGGTGAGCGCTTTTTCAATGCGGCTGTGATACACCGCTGGGCGATGAACATCAGTAATTGATTGGTGCAGTTGCTCAAAGCGCAGCGGCTCAATTGTTTTGGTAATAATTTTCATGGGTGCTCCTTATTTCGGGGTATCCACTGCATATCATCAACTTAGGAGGAGGAATAAGTCAAGAAGAATTGATGACATAGTCAAGAGATAGAGGCTATCAGGGGTGTAACAAGAAGAGTTTATCTTCTTTTCTTGCATCCCCTTGACGTTCGTGTCGATAATGAGCATAATAATCCGGTAATTACAAAACCACAGGGGCTTGGCCCCTAGGTAAGGAGCTCTACAGTGCCTTGTGGAAGAAAAAGAAAAAGACATAAGATCGCCACGCACAAGCGGAAAAAGAAACTGAGAAAGAACCGTCACAAGAAAAAGAAATAGGTTCAGTGGCAATCATCGTTAAGAGACCGTCGGATCCTCCGGCGGTTTCTGTTGTTTTGTTGACCTTCATCGGTCAACCGTGGTAAATTCACAAAGACCTCTTTATCCATCCTTGAGGGTGGATCATATAGACCATAAGGAGGAACCATGAGAGATTATGAGTTCACCGTTATTCTCGTCGCGGACGAGGATAAAACAAAGGCCGGCTTGGAAGCAGTTACCACCGCCTTTGCAAATGCTTCGGTAGAGATTACCAAGCAGGAAGACATGGGCGTTAAATTCCTCGCCTATGAAATCAAGAAGCAGGACAAAGGACACTACGTCTACTTTGAAATGAAAGCAGATCCCGCTTCCATCACAGGCTTTGAGCAAGAATTTAGACTTAACGCCAACATCCTTAAATATCTGTTCGTAAACGCCGAAAATTAACCCCGTAGGGATTGGAGTATTAAGATGGCAAATGATATGAACGTAGTCGCATTAGTAGGACGCCTCACCCGGGACAGCGAGCTTCGCTACACCCAAGGAGGGATGGCAATCGCCCGCTTCTCACTAGCAGTCAACCGGCGAAAGAGGACGGCTGATAACCGCTGGGAGGACGAAGCTAACTTCTTCGACTGCGCGATGTTCGGCAAGAGCGCTGAATCCGTTAACCAATACTTGGAACGAGGTCGGCAAGTGTCGGTCATCGGCGAACTGAGGCAAAACCGCTGGGAACAGGATGGTCAGAGCCGCAGCAAAGTAGAAATCATTGTTAATTCTTTACAACTCCTTGCGAGCGCTGGTGGTGGCCAAGGTGGCCGCAGTGACGCTCAGGCGTATAATCAAGCTCCCGCCCGGCAACAAGAAGCCCCACCCATTGAATATGGGGGACCGGAGCAGTTTGATGACGATCAGATTCCGTTCTGATTTGATGTAATAGGAGAAAAATGATGCGCGACGAACATAACGACGCAATGATGAATGATATGGATGGACGTGGTGGGCGTGATCGCCGCAGCCGCCGTCCCGCCTTCCGAAGAAAAGTATGTAAGTTCTGTACCTCACCGCAGGGACCTGACTACAAGAATCCTGAGCAGCTTCGCCGGTATGTTACCGAGCGGGGGAAGATTCTTCCTGCCCGGATTACTGGAAACTGTGCCAAACACCAACGGGCAGTTACTCGTGAAATTAAGCGAGCCCGGGTGCTTGCGTATCTTCCCTTTGAGAAGAAATAAGTCAAGAACGCTATGAACCAAAGCCACCGTGCGCCAATTGTGAAGATGACCTTAGGAGTGAGTGCTGTAAGCTTCTTCCTTTCTCAGGTTACGATTGGAAACTTTCTCTTCACGATTCCGCTTATCGCCCTCGCCCCCCGATTCTTCAATCGCAAACAGGCGTTGATTCCTGTTGGGATTGTTGCACTCGCTGTGGCAATTATTGAGCTGGTCCGATCCAGCGGATTCGCTTCAGCTGAAAGTCGAATCCTCGGGATCATCTCGCTCTTTATTCCGGCGATCTTGCTCATTGCCAGCGTGGTTTGGATTCTCCTCGATGGCTATCCCTTATTTATTCGCTACCTCGCCTCCGTCCTCTTTGGGGTCGTGGCATCGTTGGTAGTGGTCATTTGGTTTAGCTCCCCAAGTGAAGCGGCTCTCCGCGTTGATCGGGTTATGAACGAGAGCTTTAAAGCCCTCTTTACCCAGCTTAGCGCCTCAACGATTCAAAATGATGCAACACTCAATCTTCTGTATCGCTCAATGGTCATGATTCTCGGTGCAATTCTTGCTCCGATGGTGATGATGTTGGTTGGATTCGCCTCCTACATGGCGCTCTCCTTCCAAAACCGCAATAAAGAGGAACGGTTTGTTGTTTCTTTCAGTCGAGTTCGAATCCCAGAAGTGATGATTTGGGTCTTTTTAGGCAGTTGGACGGTTGTCCTCATGTTCATTCTTTCTAAGAGTGGCTACCTCCCTCTTGCGTTATCCCTTCAGCTCGCCTTAGCAGTTAGCGTCTTGTACGCAATTCAAGGCTTTGCGATCATTCTCTTTTGGTTAGTAAAACGAAACCTCGCCCACAGCGCCAGTCGCTTGGTGATCATGGCTTTATTCTTGATTGTTCTCATACCAGGGTTGAACGTACTGGTTGTCTTTGCCCTCCCACTGTTGGGGGTGACGGAGACTTGGATTGCGTATAGAAGAAATGTGTAAGGAGTATTCCTATGAAGATTATTCTTAATCAGGATGTCGCGAATCTCGGTGAAGAAGGCGATATCGTAGTTGTAAAAGATGGATATGCCCGCAACTTTTTACTGCCTCAAGGCATGGCAGTGTTGCATAATAAAGCAAATTTAGCAGTGTTTGCCTCTCGGGCAGCGGCAATTGAAAAGCGGAAAGAAGAGAAGCGCAAAGCGAGTGCTTCGCTGCGTGATAAGCTCAGCGAACTGGAAATTAAGCTCGTTGTCACCGCTGGTGAGAGCGGCCGCCTCTTCGGGTCAGTGACGAACCAAATGGTTCAGAACGAACTGGCAAAGCTTGGCTATGAAGTTGAGCGGAAGAAGATTGAAGTGCCAACCCACACGATCAAGATGACGGGCACCTACTTTGTGAACGTTCGCCTTTATGAAGGTGACACTGCTGAGATTAAGCTCGTTGTTGCCAGTGAAGGTGTTGAGAAGGCACGAATCGCCGCTGAGCAAAAAGCGGAAGCTGCCGCTCAAGCAAAAGCCGAAGCTGAAGCCGCAGCAGCTGCTGCTGAAGAAGCCGCGAACGCTGCTGCTGAAGAGGTAGTTGAAGAGACTGCCGAAGAAGCCACCGAAGAGGTGACTGAGTAATTGTGATGGCACCAAGCAGCATACAGGGACGAGTTCCTCCTCAAAATGAAGAAGTTGAACGCGCCGTCCTTGGAGCAATTCTCCTTAATGAGCGAGTGTTAGCGGATGTCGCTGACATCCTCGCTCCGGGGGATTTTTATAAAGTTGCTCACCAACAGCTGTTTGGCGCAATCCTTTCCTTTAAACAAGAAAGCTCTGAGGCGTTAGACCTTATTACGTTAAACGCCTATTTAAAGAGCAAAGCGCTCGTTGAGCAGTGTGGTGGACCTGCGTACATCGCTGGCTTAACGAGTGACGTTCCTTCCACAACGAGTGCGGCGTATTACGCACAAATCCTCAAAGGGTTAAGCCAACGGCGCAAGCTTCTCCTCTACACGTCACTCCTTCGGGATAAAGCGTTTGATGAGTCGCAGGATATTCAGAAAGTCATCGATGAAGGGGAGCAGGAACTCAGCGTCCTTTCCAATGAAGCTGCTGGTAGTGACTCCTACCACAAGATTCAAGATTTAGTTCAAAACCTCATTCTTGATATTGAAGATCGCGCCGCCAGTGGGGTGAAGCACGGTTTTGATAGTGGCTACACCTCTCTCGATGCGATCACCGGGGGCTTTAAGAAACAAGAGTTCATCATCGTTGGCGCTCGTCCTTCAATTGGTAAGACGGCGTTCGCCCTTTCGATCGTGCTGAACATGCTCATTAAGAAGCGCTACCGCGTTGGCTTCTTCAGCCTTGAGATGAGTGCAGCAAGTTTAATGGAGCGCCTCTTAGCAGGACACAGCCGCGTCGATTTCTCCCACATCCGTAAAGCAACGTTGAAGAACAGCGAGATGGCGGCGATCGTTGACGCCTCCTCAGCGCTCTATGATTCCCAGCTCTTTATTCAAGACACCCCCAATATGAAGTTGATGGAGCTCCGCGCCCAAGCGAGGCGAATGAAGCTTGAGCACGATGTACAGGTAATCTTCATCGATTACATCGGCTTAATGGACGCTGAGGCGGACTCCCGAGTTCCCCGACACGAACAGATCTCCATTATTAGCCGATCATTAAAGCAGCTCGCCCGCGAGTTGGATGTTCCTATCATCTGTCTCTCTCAGGTGGGGCGCCAGGCGGATGGTATTGAGCCTAAGCTCGCCGACTTACGCGACTCTGGCTCCATTGAGCAAGACGCTGACGTGGTGATTCTTCTACACCGTGATGTGACGAAGCTGCGAACTGACGACGATGAAGATCGCGCTAAATCCAACGTCCAAGAGACAAAAGTCATTATGGCGAAGAACCGAAACGGCGAAACAGGGGTCTTCTCGATCGCCTTCGTGCGCAATATCGTTCGCTTTGAAGATATGGATTCAAGTAGGGCGTACGTAGCCGCGTCCAATCCTAACGCCTAAGGGCGAGTAGGTAGCGCACATCTGAGCCTGCAAGGGCGATAAAGACAACAACGACAAAGAGAATTCCTGCGATCTGTAGGATGTAGTACGTCTTCATCGTAATTGAGCGACGGGTGATGATTCCAAGCAGAGCGATAGCGATTTGAATTCCATCGAAGGCGGGTAGGGGTAAAAGATTAATGACCGTTAATGATATGGAGACAACCCCTAAGAGGTAGAGGAAGGCGTGGAGGCCACTTTTTGCCTCCTGCTCAAAGCCAAGGACGGTAATATCTCCAATTAGGAGCGCCGAGCGAGTAACTCCAGTAACACTTGAGCGCAAATCTCCGTCGCTGCGCAAGAAGAGCGCTTTTAAACTGGCGAGGGTTTGCTGAAGAATCTTTGAGGTTTGCTCAGCGCCGTGGGTAAACGCCAACGTGGTGGGCTTTACCCGCTTTGTTGAAGCGAGTAAAGAGAAGTCGAAGATCGCTTCACCATGTTCCCCTCGGCGCGGATAGAAGGTGATTTGCTTCTCCTCCCCATCACGAAGGACGGTGAGTGTTACGAGGCTTAGCTCACCGTTGAGGGTAGCGAGTAAATCGAGGTGGTTGTGAACCACCGTTCCTTGGGAGATGATGATCCGATCTCCTTTATGTAGGCCCGCTTCTTTCTCAGCGGAGAAGGAGCGGACATTCCCTACGATCGGCTCTTGAATGACCGATAAGCCGTAGCGGTACGTCCCATCACTATTCGCTTCTCCTTCCACCCAGTAGTGGAAGCTTTGCTCGTGGCGTTCAACGGTAATTAAATGACTCTCTTTTAACGGAAGAATCTCTTCAACGCGCTCCCACGTGTCAATCGTTTCGCCATCTAAGGCGATGATTCGATCGTTGATGCGAATCCCTGCCTCATAAGCAGGGCTTGTTACATCGCTGCCAAAAAGCTCTGGGTAGGCAGTGACGGGGGTGACGATCGCATCAGTGGCGAGCACTTCAAAGGGCATGAACGCTAAGATCGTGTACATGAGGAAGGCGAAGAGCAGGGAGAAGAGAGGCCCGCCGAGGTAGGTGATGAGTCGTTGAAGGTTCGTAGCTGCGAAGAGCGAGCCATCTTCAATGAGGTGGTCTTTTCCTTCTTTCAGGGAGCGGCGGAGGTCATCAGAGCCTTTTAGGCGGCAGTACCCCCCAACAGGGAAGAGGGAGAGACGCACTTCAACGTCTCCGAGTTGCTTCGAAAGAAGGGCGGGGCCAAAGCCAAATGAAAAGACTTCTACATCGATGTTATTAAGACGAGCAGCGAGATAGTGGCCGAATTCGTGAATCAGGACAACAATGGTAATCCCTGCTAAGCCGATGAGGTATTTAACGATTTGGGCGAGAAGGTACGTCACACGAGGTTCCTGCTAACCGAGCGAACGACGCCATCTAAGGCGATCACTTCGGCGATGGAAGAGGGAGTGTGGGTCCAATCGTGGGTAAGGGTCTCTTCAACGATGGCGATGAGGCGAGGGTAGGAGATGCGTTTATTCAAGAACGCTTCAACGGCGACTTCGTTGGCGGCATTAAACGCCAATGGATAGCCGCCTTTTTTATTCAGAACATCGTAGCCTGCTTGAAGAAGGGGAAAGCGTTTATAATCAACGGCTTCGAAGGTAAGGCTGAGGTTTGTAAAGTCCAGTGGCTCAACGAGGGCGCTACTCATACCGGTGAGGGCGTTTATGATGGGCAGGGCCATCGTAGGATACCCCAGTTGAGCGTAAAGTGCCCCGTCGCGGGTGCGGATTATCGAGTGGACGATCGACTGAGGATGGATGACTACTTCAATCTGCTGGGGGTCGAGGCCAAAGAGGAAGGACGCTTCGATGACTTCAAGTGCTTTATTAGCCATCGTTGCTGAATCGATTGAGATCTTCTTGCCCATTTGCCACGTTGGGTGGGCGAGGGCGTCTTCAACGGTAATCGAGTCAAAGGTTGCGAGGTCGCGACTGCGAAACGGCCCGCCACTTGCCGTGAGGACGATTGAGGCGAGCTCGCCTGGCTTTCTCATCTTCACCAGTTCATAGATCGCTGAGTGTTCACTATCAACAGGGATAATCTTTGAGTTGTGTTTTTTGGCGAGGGCAAAGAGAAGATTCCCCCCACAGACGATCGATTCTTTATTCGCTAAGGCGAGGTCTGCCCCTGCTTCTAACGCGGCAACGGATGCCTTAAGGCCATCAAAGCCAGCAATTCCATTGAGGACGATATCAGCTTCCACCTCATTGAGCATCGCCGTTAGGCCGTCGTAGCCGCTGTAGATTCCATCTATTGGTTGAGCAGTAAGGCAGCTTGCTGGTACATCAAACTCAGCGGCGAGTTCACTAAGGCGTTTGGCGTTGGTGTGGGCAGAGAGCGCTACAATATCGAGATGTAGGTCGCTTCGTGAGCGAAGTACTTGGAGGGCGGTTGTTCCAATCGAGCCGGTAGCTCCGAGGATTGCAACACGCTTCTTCATACAGCCAGGATGGCGAGGAGGAGGGTGAAAATGGGGCCAGCAAAGAGCATCGAATCAATGGAGTCGAGTAAGCCTCCTCGTCCAGGAATTAAAGACCCACTATCTTTCATCTTTGCTGATCGTTTAAACGCTGATTCAACTAAGTCACCGATATTCGCAGCGATAGCAACAACGCCGCTGATAATAAGGGTATTGGTAAGCGAGAGGGTTTTTTGAAGCGAAGGGATGAAATATGCAAACGCTCCGCCGATGATAATTGCTGCGAGGATACCGCCGATGAGGCCGGCGATTGATTTATTAGGGCTCACGCTCGCCCAACCTCGGTTATTCTTCCCAAGAGTCATCCCAAAGACGTAGGCGAAGATATCGTTGCCAAAGATGATGAGGAAGAAAAGGATTAAGAGGGCAGTGGCGTTTTCAAAGACGGTGATGCGCTGAATAAAGGTGATGAGTAAGCCCGGGTAGAAGAGGATGAAGACCCCACTCGCCATTCGGATGAGGGAGTGTTCGTAAGAGTCTTTCTTTCCGATGAAGAGCTCAGCAGTTACGACTGCTAATGTGAGGACGATGAAGACATCGTAGGTAAGCTCGATCGTGGGAAAGTAATTAATTTGAAGCCACTGGGCTACGGGCAGAAGAGCAGGAAGGATGATCGGAAGTTTTATTGAAGAACCAAGAGCACTTTGAGCGAGGCCCCGAAGCTCATGGGCTCCCCCCAGCGCCACGAGGATAGCAAGGACGCTCAAGGCGAGGTAGGAGGCGTGGGGTAAGAAGATAATAAGGGAGAAGAGGGCAGTTGGGGCAATAATTGACGTAAGCACCCGTTTCATCGTTGAATTCATCCAATCCCCCCATAGGTCCGCTTGCGCAATGCGAAATCATTCATGATTGTTTGAACTTCAAGAGCTCCCCACTCTGGCCAAAGGGCATCATAAAACGCTAATTCAGCGTACGCGCTCTCCCAGAGTAAGAAGTTGCTGAGCCGCTTTTCACCCGCGCTTCTGACAATCATATCTACCGGTGGAAGTTCAGGCAAGTCTAAATTACGAGAAATAGCTTCTTCAGTGATGGAAATGTTCTCATTAATGAGGCGATTGACGCTTCGGACGATCTCATCACGCCCTCCGTAGTTGATCGCGATGATAGCTGTGATCCGATCGTGGTCTTTCGTCGCTTCAACAGTATCGGCGATAACCTTTTGTACTTCAGGGGGTAGGTCTTCGAGATTTCCTTTAGCAAGGATACGAATTTGATGGGTTCGATAGAAGCTTAACTCCGCTAAGAGCTTGCTCGTGAAGAGGCGCATTAAGTATGCGACCTCCTCTTCACTGCGTTTCCAATTCTCTGTTGAGAACGCGTAGAAGGTGACCCACTTGATCTGTACATTGGCTGCTTCAATAATGACTTTTTTTAGCGCCTTTAATCCCTCAAGATGACCGGCGGTCCGAGGCAGGTTGCGTTTTTTCGCCCACCTGCCGTTTCCGTCCATGATTATCCCAAGGTGATTAAGACCAAAGTGGTCAGCTACCATCCGTTAGATCTCCATGATCTCCTTCTCCTTTTCGTCGGAGAGGGCATTGATCTTCTCTACATGTGAATCGGTGAGCTTTTGCACGCGATTTTCCCCGTCTTTGAGTTCATCTTCGCTGATATCGCTTGCTTTCTCAAGCTTCTTCAGCTCATCAATCGCTTCACGGCGAATGTTTCGGATGGCAACTCGTGATTGCTCGGCGATGTTCTTGGCGGTTTTAACCAAGCTCTTACGCCGCTCCTCATTCAATGGTGGGAAGTTGAGGCGAATTAATTTGCCATCGTTGTTTGGGGGAAGGTCTAAATCACTCTTTAAAATTGCTTTTTCAATGAGCGGTAAGAGACTCTTATCCCACGGTTGGATGACGATCGTGCGCGCCTCAGGGGTACTGATGGTTGCAACTTGGTTCAGCGGGGTTTCCGAGCCGTAGTAGTCAACTCGAATTCGATCAAGCAGGGAGGCAGAAGCGCGGCCGGTGCGGAGCGTGGCAAATTCCCGCTCAAGGCTCTCAACCGATTTCTGCATCTTTGTTTCACAGCTTTCCAATACGTTGTGCATGACTCCTCCAATAAAGTCACCACTCACAGTGGTGAGTGGTGATGAACTAAAACACTCTTATACAGCGCAGGCAGCCCAACCGGCTTTAAGGTAGGCGTAATCGACAACTTCGATGGTCCCACCAAGGGCCTTGCTGAGCGCTTGGGTCTTTTGAGCAACAGTAACGCTATCGTCCTTGACGAAGCTCTGGTCGAGGAAGCAAATCTCGCTTAGGTGCTTTGCAAGCTTACCCTTGACGATGCCTTCAACGACTTTTTCCGGCTTGTCGAGTTTTGCTGCTTGAGCGGCGAAGATCTCAACTTGGTCGGCGATGTACTTCTCGTCAACTTTGTCGCGGCTGAGGTACATAGGGGTGAAGGCGGCAACGTGGAGGGCCAAGTCATTGGCGAACTCTTTGACCTCAGCGTTCTCGAAGAGGGCAGGGTCGTTTGCCTTAAGCTTCACTAAGACTGCGAGGGAGCCTTCACCGTGGGTGTAGCTCGCCGCATATTCGTCACTGGCGATATCGTAGACGGTGAGGCTTGCTAAGCTCATGTTCTCTTTGATGATGGAGATTAAATCAGTGACTAACGCATTCAGTTCGTCATTGATCGTCGTGTAGCCCTTTTCTAAGGCAACGGCACAAATCTTCTCACCAAGGGCGATGAACTCTTTGTTCGTGGCGACGAAGTCCGTCTCACACGTAAGGCTGATCATCACTGCTTTGTCTTTTGCAATGCTAACGAAGACTCGGCCATTATCGGTGGCGCGGTCTTGGCGTTTTGCAACAGCAGCAAGACCCATTTTCTTCAAGATCTTTTCAGCTTCAGCGAAATCACCATTCGCTTCGGTGAGCGCTTTCTTACAATCCATCATTCCAGCTCCGGTCGCATCCCGGAGTTTCTTTACCAAATCAGCGGTAATTACCATATATGTGCACTCCTACTTAGTCGTTATACAAAGTCTCATCTTCATCGTCTTCTTCACTCACACTCTCTTCAGCAACGACTTCTTTCTCTTCAAAATCAGAGAAATCGGCGTCATCTTCAGTGGAGTAGACGATGGACTCTTCTTCATCTTCCTCTTCTTCGTCTTTCGCGGCTGCGGGCTCTTCAACGTACTCATCCTCATCACCGAGGCTCTCAATGATCTGAATGCCTGCTTCGTTGTCAGCGTCGATTACAGCGTTGGCAATAATCTCGACAAAGAGGCTGATCGCGCGAATTGCATCATCGTTGCCGGGGATCGGGTAGGTGATGTAGGTAGGATCACAGTTCGTATCAACGACGGCAATAACGGGAATGCCGAGGCGGGTTGCTTCCGCGATTGCAATCGCTTCTTTCTTCGTATCGATGACAAAGATCGCTCCAGGAAGCTCCTTCATCTCCTTGATTCCACCAAGGTTCTTCTCCAGCTTCTCTTTCTGCTTCTCTAAGAGGGAGATTTCCTTCTTGGTGAGGGAACCAAAGGTGCCATCATTTTCCATCCGCTCAATCTTCTTGAGGGTGGCAATTGAACGCTTAATGGTTGAAAAGTTGGTGAGCATTCCACCGAGCCAACGATGGTTGACGTACGGCATGCCACAGCGCTGAGCTTCGGTTTCGATCGCTTGCTGGGCTTGTTTCTTTGTTCCAACAAAGAGAACGCTCTTTCCTTGTTTGACAACAGCACGAACTGCGTCATACGCCTCGACGATACACGCTGAGGTCTTCTGTAAATCGATGATGTGAATGCCGTTTCGTTCGCTAAAGATGAAACGGGCCATTTTCGGATTCCACCGTTTGGTTTGGTGGCCGAAGTGTACGCCTGACTCAAGCAGGCTCTTCATGGTTACTACGGACATAATCCTCCTCATTGACGCACCAAAGGTACGTCACCCTTCTCCTATTACACACCTTGCGGTGGAGATTTCTCTACCATTCTGGCAGAGCTTTGGCTAGTATCCCAAAAATTTGATTCATTGGCAAGCCTATTACCGTAGATTCATCACCAGTAATAGATTCCACAAGCTCTTTGCCCAATCCTTGGTAGCGGTACGAGCCCGCCGCTCCAACCCATTCATTGGTATCAAGATACGAATCAATTGCGTGCTTCGTTAATTCTTTGAATTGAACCTCGGTCCGATCAACGCCAGTGTAGGTGGAGCCATTGGCCCATAGTGTCCACGCCGAAAAGACGCTGTGAGTCTTTCCACTGAGGGCAGTAAGTTGGCTGCGCGCCGCTTCTTTATCCAACGGTTGACCTAATTCATCGTTTTGAAACGCTAAGAGGGTGTCACTCGCTAAGACTGGGTAGGCGGGGTTGGGCTCAAGAAGAAGAAAAGAGTGGAGCTTGCGCTGAGCGAGGAGTTGCACGCTTTGGCTGACGGAAGTGCGAATGTGCTCCTCATCACTTAAGGTCGGGCGAATGATTACTTCAAAGCCCGCTTCTTCTAACAGGAGCTTTCGCCCGAGCGATTTTGAAGCGAGAATAATCGTCTTACCCATACAGCTCCTCCTCCAAGGCGAGGCGCTCGGCCTCTAGGGAAAGCCACGTCTCTTCTTCTTTGGTGAGCTGCGCTTTTAATGCGTCCTCTTCCTTGACCAGTTTGAGAATCTTTTCTTCAACGGAGTAGTTTTCACTCAAGCTCATGAGCTGCTGGATAGCACTTAGTTCGTGTTCAAGGCGGTCGTGCTCGGCAAGATGTTCTTCACTTTGACGCCGCACTGAGACGAGGCGATTGTGCTTTTGTTTCTCCTCTCGGTACGTCAGTACTTCTTTTTGACGAGGCTCTTCACTCGGTGGGGTCGCAACTGCTTCTTTTTGTTCAAGCTTATAGCTGAAGTACGACCAGTCGCCACGAAAGAGCTCTGGGGGATTTTCTTCAGTGAGGTAGAGGATACTCGTTGCAGCTTCTTGAATGAAGTGCGCATCGTGACTGACGAAGAGGAGTGTCCCATCGTATTTTTTAATCGCTCCAAGGAGCATCTTCTTTGCGGAGATATCGAGGTGGTTCGTCGGCTCATCTAAGATGAGGACGTTTACCGGGTGCATGAGGATTTTTAGCAGCGCTAAGCGGGAGCGCTCACCACCACTTAATACTCCCACCCGCTTAAAGACATCATCGCCGCTGAAGAGGAACGAGCCGAGGTACGTCCTTAGGCGGGGTAGGTCGGCAGTAGAGGAGACCGTTGCGACTTCATCAAGAACTGTCAGTGAATCATCGAGGGTTTGCTTTGCATCTTGGGCAAAGTAGCCAATCTTCACTCCAGCGCCTAACGTCAATGTTCCTTCAAAGTCTTCATCGATTCCGGCGAGGATCCTCAGTAGGGTAGACTTTCCCGTTCCATTCTTTCCCACAATCGCCACCCGCTCACCTTTCGTGATAATCGAGCTAAAGTGTTCAAAGACTGTTAATGAGCCGTAGCGCTTGGTAATATCCTCAAGCTTTAAGACTTGCTTGCCACTGTGCGGGGCAGGGGGGAAGGAGAAGGAGAGACTGCGGAGGTGGTCGGGGATTTCAATCCGCTCAAGTTTTTCAAGCTGCTTAACGCGTCCTTGGACTTGGCGCGCTTTGGAGGCTTTTGCCCGGAATCGCTCGATAAACTCTTCCTGCTTTTTAATTTCAATCTGCTGCTGTTCGTACGCCTTCATCAGCGTCTGAATCTCGACTTCCCGTTGGCTTTCGTATTGGGAGTACGTTCCTTTATAGCGCTTAAGATCGCCGTGGAAGAGTTCAAAGACTTCGTTAATCGTCTCATCTAAGAAGGCGCGGTCGTGACTGACGATCATCACTGATTGAGGATACGCTTTGAGGTAGTTTCTTAGCCAGTAGCGTGCTTCGATATCGAGGTAGTTTGTCGGCTCATCAAGAAGGAGAAGGTTAGGTTTTTCTGCGAGAACTTTAGCGAGTGCGATGCGCATTTGCCATCCACCACTGAACTCACTGCACGGGCGGTTCAAGTCGGAGTCGTGGAAGCCTAAGCCGTTTAGAATGATGGCAATTTCGGTTTTACGGTCGTAGTACCCTTCATGTAAGAGGATCTCGCCTATTTCATGGTTTCGTTCGAGGAGGTAATCAGAGAGTTCATTGTTCGCCAGGCGCTCTTGAATGGAGCGCTGCTCCTCAATGAGGGGGTAAAAGCGCTCATAGGCGAGCTCAACGTGTTCATACGCCGTTCCATCTTCTAAGACGATGTCACTTTGAGGAAGGTAGGAGATCCTCATGTGCTTTGGATGGCTTATTTCAATTGAATCAGCGCTCATCTCCCCGGCGATGATTTTTAATAGCGTCGTCTTACCACTACCGTTCGCCCCGGCCAACGCGGCCCGGGCGCCATCGGCGAGGGTAAATGAAACGTTATTGAGAATTACTCGATCAGCAAATGCAATTGATAACCGCTTAACCTGTACGGTAGCCAAACTCCTTCTCCCTTGGCCAAGCGGGTGTTGATTAGCCCTGCTATAGGCGCTATGATGAAGCTTACCATACCCGCGCTTGCGGTGACAATCCACAGGAGGTTTGCCTTGCTTTGCTTAACGCTCACTGGTTCAACTTTAGCAGCAAACAAAGCGCTCGTGGAGGAAAACCGTTCCTGGATTGATGCTGCGGAGCTTCGCCTCGACTTCCTCGATGAAGATGAGTTAAAAGTCGCTTCAATATTTCCCTCAACTGTCGATCTTCCCATGATTCTTACCTACCGCCGAAAAAGCGATGGGGGTCAGTGTACCATTGGGGAGAAGGAGCGAATCCAAACCCTCTATGAAGTTGCGAAAGGAGCGTGGGCGTACGTTGATATTGAAGAGGACGTTAAAAAGAGTGAGCTTAAAGTAAAGGACCCCCTCTTTGATGGGCGCCTCGACTTTGAAGAAGTCCTGCGTTCGCGAAATATCCCTATTATCCGCAGTTTCCACGACTTTGAAGGGGTTCCTGAGGATCTCTTTGGCCGCATCAGTCGCCTCGCCTCAAAAGGCGATATCCCAAAGGTCGCTGTAACGCCTCAATCACTTTTGGATGTGATCACCCTCTTTCAAGTAGAGGAGCAGCTCCAGCACATTCCTAAAAAGATTATTATCGGGATGGGCCCGTGGGGGATTCCAACCCGGATTCTGTATAAACGCCTTGGCTCAATGGTGAGCTTTGTCAGTGATACCAACGCTGCCCCCGGCCACCTTTCGCCGTGGGTGATGAGTGAGATCTACCGCGCCCGAGAGATTACCCCGCAAACGCACATCTACGGCATCATCGGCAATCCCGTCTACCACACCTCATCACCAAAGATTCACAATCGCGGCTTTGAAGCGATTCGCTACAACGCCGTCTACCTACCGTTCTTAGTTGATTCCGTTCGCTCGTTCTTTAAGCTCGCTGAGCTGTTAAAAATCCGTGGCTTCTCCGTCACGATTCCCCATAAACAAGCAGTTGTTCCGTACCTCGGAAAAACAAGCCGTGAAGTTAAACAAATAGGATCGTGTAACACGGTGGTGCGCATCCAAGGGATGTGGAAGGGAATAAATACCGACTACTACGGCTTCATCACCCCAATTCAAGACCTCATTACCACTAAGCCGATAAAGAGTGCGTTGGTTGTCGGCTGCGGCGGAGCAGCTCGGGCGATCGTCTACGCGCTGATCAACCACGGGGTAAAGGTGACGATCCTTAACCGCACCGTAGAGCGCGCTGAGCGCCTCGCCCAAGAGACGATGAGCGCCTTCGACTCCTTAGAAAACGCCCATCGGTACAATGGGAACGTTGACTTAGTCGTTCAAACGACCAACGTAGGAATGGGGGAGCTTGAAGGGGTGAATCCAATTTCTTCCTTTGAGTTTAGCGGCAGCGAGCTCGCCTATGAGTTGATTTACGAACCCAAAGAGACAGCGTTCATTCAAAAAGCCCGAGAGGCGGGCTGCTCAGTAATTTTAGGAAAAGAGATGCTCATTGAACAAGGCAAGCTACAGTTTGAAGCGTTCTGTGGGTATCACTTCCCCCACTGGATTCCCCTCGACCTTTAAAGGAAGAGCATTTTAATTTGACGTAAGAGGAAGATCTTCGAAAGAGGAATCACCCTCGTTTCCATCTGTGGCAAGATTGAGACTTTAAAGAGCGCCTCTTTTGTTGGGGTGTACGTCAATTCTAAGGCGAGGGCCATCACCTCTTCACTGCCCATAAAGAGCTGGACGATCGTTCCTTCTTTCGCTGCGGCGTTTTTAGCGAGGGAGATCTTTCCTTGGTAGTCAAAGCCGCCCGCTTCAATACGAGTATAGAGTACCTGAGGGGCAATTTGGCTTTCAGTGATGATCAGGCGCTCATCAACGCGCTCAAGTAAGTCCCGCTCTTGATCTTTCTTAAACCCCTGTGCTTCAATCTTCGCTTTTAACGTCTCATCAACCACTGCTTCATCGACGTGCATCATGATGTTGAGCCCTTCATCTGCTTCGATGTACTTCGGCCATTGAAGATCGGGGTATTCAATGTGCTGTTCAACACTCTTAGGGGCGACTTCCCCTTTGGTTGCTCCGAGGCTTAAGCCCGCTTGGGTGAGGATTTGGCGCCAAATCCGTTCACTCTTTCGACTCATCAGGAAGGTGGCGGGGGCGAGGCGAACGAGGATGTGCTCTTGGATCGAGGGGAGTTGGTCGACGATTCGACTGACCCGTTCATCGGTTTTTAAAAGGAGTCCATCGTAGACGATTGCCTGCGTTGAGCGCTCGGCGATGAGGGTGAGCGCTTTGAGTAGAGTAGTGTTCAGTGAACCATTACTCTCTTCTTGGATGTAGGTTTTAATTTCATCAAAAGATATTCCCCCATCAAGGGCGGCTAAGAGGCGCTCTTCAGTGATCCGCCACAGTCGGGTTTGATCGAGGGTCTCTAGTGAGGCAAAACGGGCTAAGAGCCCATCGGTAGGAAGTGATCCCAAGAACGAGACGGAGTAGTCGCTATCAACAACAAAGGACGAAACTGGGGCGGCCTCGGCGTACCGAACCATCGCAAAGCCGTGCTTTGTGGTAACCCCTAAGCCTAAACCTAAGAGGACTTGTTCAATATCACACCCCTTGGTGTGGTGTTTCAGCCCAAGGGCGTGGGCTACGCGCGAAAGGCCCCGGTGGTGCACTGAGTCAACGTACGTCGTGAAGTAAATGAAATCAAAGGAGCACGTGTACAAGGCGGCATCCCCATTGCCTTCAATGTGGACACTTAAGAGGAGCGCTTTCATCGCCACTTCATCTAACCCTAACAGATAATTTGCCCGCGCCCAGTTAACGTGACGAGTCGGCTCTTCTATGACAATGCCCAATTCAACGAAGCTTGTGTAGATCGTCTCAAAGAGATGAGGGAGGGTTTGGGGATCAAAGGTGGGGAAGAGGTCATCGTACTCTTTGCGGTAGAACGAGCGTGATGGGCGCTCGGCGAGGGTAAGGAGGCCTTGGATGAGTTCAGCGTAGGTGAAGGGGTGGGTGTGAGCCTGCTCAGTTCCTAATTCAAAGAGGGGTGTAAGCGAAGCAATTGTTTTAAGGCGATCCTCTAAGAGGGGGTTAAGGGTAAGGAGTTTTCCTGAAGAAATAATGATGAGGCGCTCGCGAAGGTTTGCTACCCGCAAGAGCAAGGTCCCGTAGGAGGTAAGCCCCTCTAAGAGGGTAGCAAGGTTTGCAAAGCTTAATGGCCCAGAAAAGAGGAGGGCGGTGATGATGATTTGATCAAACGGATCGATGAGACTGATAATCTTCTCTTGGTGCTCTTCAATGGTGAAGAAGGCTACGAGGCGATCAGTGATGTACTCTTTATGAAATGGGGACTCAATTAAACCGAGGTAGTTGCGCGCTAAGAAGAAGTATTCACCGTCACTGAGCTGCTCGATGAGGCTTTTTAGTTGGTCACGTTTCATGATTCCCACACCTCAATTTCATAACTGTAGCCTTGCTCGGCGAGGAACTTTTGGCGGTTAGCGCTAAACTCTTCTTCACTAGAGTAGCGGGTGATGACGGAGTAGAAGAACGAAGAGCGCCCCTTTGGTCGAAGGATTCGCCCAAGGCGCTGCGCTTCTTCACTGCGCGAGCCAAAGGTTCCCGAGATTTGAATCGCCACTGATGCATCGGGTAAATCGATGGCGTAGTTGGCGACTTTACTGACAACAAGGATTCGAATCTCGCCACTGCGGAAGGCGTTATACAGCTCATCACGGCGAGCATTTGGGGTAGAGCCGGTGATGATTGGAAGGTCAAAGAGCTTCGATACCTCCTCAAGCTGGTCGATGTATTGACCGATGATCAAGATGAAATCATCGCTGTGCCGCTCGATGAGTGCTTTAACGACTTCAATCTTAATGGGGTTCTCACTGGCAATGCGATACTTCTGCCGCTTCGTTGCAAGGGCGTACTCCAACTCAAGGTCATTGGGCAAGTCGAGGCGGACTTCATGGCAATACGCCTTGGCGATGAAGCCTTGCTGCTCAAGCTCTACCCATGGCACGTCGTAGCGCTTCGGGCCTACTAAACTAAAGACTTCATCCTCCCGACCATCCTCACGAACAAGGGTCGCGGTAAAGCCGACTCGGAACGTTGCTTGTAGTTCAGCAGTCACTTTAAAGACTGGGGCAGGAAGCATGTGGACTTCATCGTAGATGATGAGGCCCCATTCCCCCTTTGTTAACAGGTCCATGTGAGCAAACGGCCCATCCTTGCTCTTGCGATAGGTGAGGACTTGGTAGGTACACACCGTAACCGCTTTTTGCTCTTTCAGATTTCCGGTGTACTCACCAACTTCGTCAGAAGTGAGGGTCGTTTTATCGACAATCTCATTCATCCACTGGTGAACCGCTGCAACGTTGGTAGTCACGATGAGGGTGTTGGTCTTCAGGCGGCTCATGATTTCGAGGCCTACGATTGTTTTGCCGGAGCCACAGGGAAGGACGATCGTTCCAAAGCCTCGTCCCCGTTCGTACTCCCCAAGGAGGGCGTCAGCAGCTTGGCGCTGGTAGGAGCGAACAGAAAACTCTTCACCGCTTTGCGTTGTCGATCGCTTTTCAAATTCAAGGGGTGGGCCTTGCTGGAGGGGGATTTGGTCATCTACCGGGTAGCCGAGTTTGATCAACCGTAGTTTTACTTCCCCGCGCTGGTAGCGCTCAACGAGGAAGGATGTTGCATCTTTTACCACGAGGAGTTTCATCAACTCTTTGCGGTGTTTTATTTCAAGGCGAATCTTTTCAATTGTGATCGTGAGTTGGTAGTAGCGCTCATCATCTGTTTCAGTGAGGATGAGTGAGCCCCAGCGGGTAGCGATGTCCCGAACAAAGAAGAGGACGCTCTCCGGTGGAGAGAATTTCGACCATCGCTTGATTGTCTCAACGATTTCTTCTGCGCTGAGGCCTTCACTACACGCATTCCAGAGGCTGATTTCGCTGATCCGGTAGGTGTGCATGTGCTCAGGGGATTTCACCAGTTCACAGAAGCGGATTAAATCCCTGCGACACGCTTCGCTATCAGCGTGGTGGACGTCTAAGAGGAGGCTCCGATCACTTTGGACGATGAGGGGAGTGTCGTTCATGCGTTCTTCCCAAAGGCGGTGTAGTAGAGGTCTAAGAGGGTGATGGCGCTCATCGCTTCAACAACGACGACCGCTCGGGCACAGATACACGGATCGTGGCGCCCTGTAACGGTTAATCGTGTCGACTCTCCATCCTTCGTAATGGTCTGCTGCTCAACCCCAATTGAGCTTGTAGGCTTAATCGCAGCTTGGAAGAGAATCTCTTGGCCGCTGGATATTCCGCCTAGAATTCCTCCAGCGTGGTTGGATAAAAACCCTTCACTGGTGCGTTGGTCGTTGGCGACACTGCCGCGCATTGCAGAAGCCGCAAAGCCACTGCCAAATTGAATTCCTTTCACCGCACCAATTGAAAGAATAGCGTGGGCGAGGTGGGCGTCGAGCTTGCCGAAGGCGGGCTCACCAACGCCAACAGGGACGCCGCGAATGACGCACTCAATAATCCCACCGACGGAGTCATTCGCCGAGCGAACTTCTTCAATGAGTTGGACCATCTTAGGGGCAGCGCTTTGATCGGGGCAGTTGAGGATTGGATCGACATTGGCCCAATCGCGTTGGGTGGCGATAATCTCACCGACTTGAACAACGCCCGCTTGGATCGTAATTCCTCGTTTGGCTAAGAGCTGCTTCGCTAACGCTCCGGCGGCGACGCGGGCGCTTGTTTCCCGTCCGCTTGCTCGTCCGCCTCCGCGGATATCGCGAATACCGTATTTCTTGTAGTACGTCCAATCGGCGTGACCGGGGCGGAAGACATTTTCTAAGTGGGAGTAGTCACTGGAGCGTTGGTTCGTTGATTCTAAGAACATCGCTATCGGTGTTCCGGTGGTGATTCCTTCATAGACTCCACTGAGAATGACGAGCTTATCGATCTCATTGCGCTCCGTTCCACTGGGGTTTGCCCCAGGCCGACGGCGGTCCATCTCTGCTTGAATCGCATCAAGATCAATGGGAAAGCCACTTTCGACGCCATCAACGATGACCCCAAGGGCGGGGCCGTGGGATTCGCCAAAGGTTGTAATAGCAAACGCGTTACCAAAAGTGTTATGAGCCATCGCTACTCCTTAGCGACCAAGGACCTCGAGGATTGCTTCAACGTTTGTCAGCGGGTCTTGGTCAAAGGGTAATTGTATCAAATGGTTGCAATCCTTGGAATAGCGGCTATTTCGCCGCTGAAAAAGTTCATGAAAAGACGCCTCTACGTTAGCTGGGTCAAGAAACGGGGGAATTCCAGTGGCGATAATCCGCTTCAGCAGTTCACTCTCTTCAACCCAGAGGTAGATCAGCGTCCCTGAATCTTTTAACAGAGTCATCAAAGCCTCATTATCCGCAGCTCCCCCGCCAAGGCTAATAATGCACTCATCGCTCTGCTCAGCTAAGATTTGCTGAAGGTAGCGCACCTCAAGTGCTTGAAACGCAGTGTGCCCTTCGCGTTGGTAAAAAGAGCGAATGTTCTCTTCGATTGCCTCTTCAATGTATTCATCGAGGTCAACCCACGCGATATGAAGGCGTTGGGCAAGAAGACGCCCGAGGGTAGTTTTTCCACTGTGCTTAATTCCGCAGAGAAAGATTCGGCCCATTTAATCCTCAAAGAGTTCAACCCACGAAAGAGGGGCGGTATTGGTTCGAGGAACTACAGAACGATTCCCAGCGTAGAAGTGTTTTCGTGTTTTCTCTCGAACGGCGAGCTGGCGACTTTCAATCTTCGCCTGGTAGCGCGCCTCATAGAGATTCTTCCTCATATCCTCTTCGTAGCGGTTAACCCGGACAGTTTTCTTTAAGGCGTAGTGGAAGGTAATGATGATTAAATACCAAAAGATGGCAACGGCGATCGGCTGATAGGCAAAGACGCCAAAGCCTGGTTGGAACGCCGCAGGATTACTCGCCACGCTGTAGAGCTCTATGGCGTTGGGAACGATGAAAAAGGCGGTGAGAACCAGCGGGATAATCCAATATAAGCCTTGGCGGGAGAAGAGAAAGCGCAGACACGAGCCGAAGGCAAGGAAGTTCAATAACACAGTTAATAGTGGTAAGGCGTAGATTGCTACCATGGATCCTCCGCTAGTATTGGATACTTTTTCCATGATACCATAGCCTACGGAATTTGGGGAATGGTATGAAGCTACACAATGAGATTGACACTAATCTTTTAACGAGCCGAGTGCGAAAGCGAGCGAGTGATGTGCGCGGTCCTTACTACCGCGACACCACAGCGATCATCCACTCCTCGGCGTTTCGCCGCCTCAAGCACAAGACCCAAGTCTTCTTCGCCCCCTCCAATGATCACATCTGCACACGGATGGAACACTGCCTCCACGTCGCTTCAATTGCCTCAACAATCTGTAAAGGCCTTGGCCTTGATAGCGACTTGGCGTGGGCGATCGGGATGGGCCATGATTTAGGCCACACCCCCTTTGGGCACACCGGCGAAAAGATTCTCTCAAAGAAAATGAAGGAAGCGGGCCTGGGGACGTTCGAACATGAAAAGCACTCCCTTCGGGTTGTTGATTTCTTAAGCGAACAGGGGAGGGGGTTAAACCTCACCTACGCGGTTCGCGATGGCATCGCTTTTCACAACGGCGAGCGCCTTCTCCAATCGATTAAGCCCACCTTTGAATGGCGCGATTTAACGGTAGATCTTCGCAATCAAGCAACGCTTCCGGCGACGTATGAAGCGGCGGTGGTGCGCTTTAGTGATACGATCGCTTACCTTGGGCGAGACTTTGAAGATGCGTGTCGCCTCGGGGTGATCGAAAAGAGTGCCCTTCCGCCTCTTGTTGCGAAAAACCTTGGAACTTCCAACGCCCAAATCATCGATACCCTCGTCAACGACTTAATTCTCCACTCCAATGAGGAGAAGGGAATTTCATTCAGTGATGAGCTCTTTGGCTCAATTGAAGAGATGATGGCGTTTAACTACCGAGCGATTTATAAGAGTCCGATGCTTGAAGGGTATGAGCGCTACTTTGAGCGTCTCTTTACGCTGATCATCAACTACCTTCAAGCACTCCTGAATGAGTGTGGAAGTGACGAAGCGTGTTACAAAGAAGAGCGAAATATGCTTGCGATGGGCTTCTACCACCACAAAAGCGAGATGGAGGGGGCGTACCTCAAGAAGGATGGGAACCTCGATCGTCTTGTCTATGATTACATCGCCGGAATGAGCGACCTCTTCGCGTTAGATTGCGCCAATGAGATTTTAAAACCGGAGCACTTAAACGACTCGATCGAACAATCGCTCACTGGCAAGTGGTTTGATGTTCGTTAGTTCAGCTCTTTATCGAGTTGCTTAATCTCACCGATAAATTGATCGAGGCCGTTAAACGCTTTGTAGACGGCGGCAAAGCGGACGTAGGCGACTAAATCAACTTCTTTTAAGTGCCGTAGCGCTTCTTCGCCGATTTCAACTGAGGAGATCTCCCGACGGTTTCCCAACTTGAGCATGATCGCATCTTCAATGTCTTGAAGCAGCGTCTCAATCTGATGTTCGCTGATCGAAAGCTTTTCAGTACACGAGCGAATCCCCCGACCAACTTTGGAGATATCAAAGATCTCCCGCCTGCCATCGCGCTTGATCACCATCAACGGCTTATCTTCAATCCGTTCATAGCTCGTTGAGCGATAGCCACAAGAAAGACATTCGCGTCTTCTTCGAATCGTCGTCCCGCTGGCGTTTTGTCGGGACTCGAGGACTTTATCTTCTAATGAGGAACATCGTGGACAGCGCATAGGCACCTCCTTTCTCCCATATAGTACAAATACCCCCACTAAAAGACAAGTCTAGTGGTAAATTAATGAAATCATCTGAGTTTTAGCGATGAAACACCACTAGAAGTGGTCTTCGACACAGCAACAATCTTGTGTAAAGGATAAAATTGAGTGAACTTTTGTTGTAATAGGAAGAATATTGTGATAATAATAACAGCAGGAGGCTCGTATGGCAGAGTCAGTATCCAGTTGTGTGAAACGAATCGTTGATAAATCGCCGTTTATTGGGGAGATGCTCACCCTAGGAATTCTCTCTTTCTCCAACTACGCTGCCCTCATCAGTGATGAGGTAGAACGCACCTTAGGCAAGAGCGCTAAAAGTAGTGCAATTGTCATGGCACTTCGCCGCTACGGCGAGGACTTAAAGCGGACAAGCCACATCCGTGATACGAATAACGTCGATTACCAAATCGTCATGAAGACGAATATCTTTGATATCAACCTCGTCCGCCGTGACTCCTTTATCGGCAAGCTCGGCTCCCTCTACGATCAAATCTCTACGGATAAAGGGGATTTTCTGAACATTACCCTTGGCAGTCATGAGATCTCCCTCGCCGTCAGTGAAAAGTACCGCCCTTTGATCACCGAATTAACGAAGCAGGAGGATATCCTCAATAAAGAGGATGACCTAGTCGCCCTCTCGCTCGTCTTTACTGGTGACTTTCTCCAAACCCCTGGTATCGTCTATGAAGCGGTTCGCCACTTAGCGTGGCAGCAGATTAACGTCATTGAAATCGTCTCAACGATGAATGAATTAACGTTTGTGATCAGTCGCGAAGATTCAATGCGCGCCTTTGATGTGCTGCAAAGCTTCTTGCGTGTCCAGTAAGATTACCCTCATCACTGGGCCAATTGGCAGTGGAAAAACACGCTACCTCAACCGCTTTCTTTATCAAGACGGGGTGGGGGGAATCCTCGCTCCCTCCAATACAGAGAAAACAACGTATCACCTTCAGAGTATCACCACGGGCGATAGGCGAATCTTCCTCAGCGAAGAGATGTTTCCCAACAGCGTGAAAAGTGGGCGCTTTTACCAGAGTGAAGAAACCCGCCAGTGGGCTAATGAACTCATCATCGCCGAGCTTTCTTCTTTTTCATCTATCGTTTTTGATGAACTTGGAAAGTTTGAATTACACGGTGGGGGACTTACACCCGCCTTTGTCGCGGCGTTGAATCACCCCAACCTTGAAATCTATGCAAGTGTTCGTGATACGAACCTAAAAGCGATCATTGACTATTATAATCTTAAGCAGTTTACCGTAACGATAATCGACCTTTTGGCGATTGAGTAAAATTGTCTTACTATAGAGGGTATGGAGCACTCGGTCCGCCCTTCGCGCAGTAAGAAAATTCTTCTCTATGCCCTATTAGCGTTTCTTCTCTACCTCGCCGTTGGGGGTGTTGGGATCTTTTTATTTCTCGCCCCCCCCATCAACGGCGTATGAAGCAAATCCCCAGCGCTTCTATCGTGAACTCCCAGGCCCCGATCGCCTCGTCATCGTTGAAGAGCGCGTTGATGGAGCGGTAGTTCGAATTAACCTCCTAGAAAACGCTAAAGAGTCGATCGATATCGCCTATTACGCCGTTCACGATGGAATATCCAGCGACATCTTCTACGGCCTCCTCGTTGAAGCTGCCGAGCGGGGAGTTACGGTCCGTCTCCTTCTCGATGGAATTTTTCACAACCTTCGAGGAGGGCAACGATCGACATTACAGGCGTTGGTAAGTCATCCTAATATCACCGTGGCGTTCTATGAGAAACTGAACCTCCTGCAGCCGTGGACACTGAATAACCGCCTCCACGATAAAATTATGATCATCGATGGGAAGTACGCCCTCATTGGGGGAAGGAATATTGGGGATAAGTACTACGTTGAAGCGTATGATAAGCCAATCGTTAAAGACCGCGATGTGCTCATCATCAATGAATCGGGGGATGAGGAAAGTGTTCTTCGACACTTTGAAGAGTACTTCACTGATCTTTTTACCCACCGCTACACGAGCGTGGTTCAGCCCGCTCAGAGCGAATACGCCTTTCTCATCGAGACCGTTGAGCAAAATCGAGCGATATACCCGGCGCGCTTTATTGACCCAATCGATTGGATCTCGGTATCCCATCCAACCAACGCGATTAGCTTAGTCACTAACCCCATCACGCGTATGAAGAAAGAGCCGACCCTCCTTATGGAGTTGCTTTCGCTGTTTGCCTTTGCACAAGACTCCCTTCTCATTCAAAGCCCGTACATCATCCCCACCGGCTCAATGGGCCACTACTCTTTAGGCGTTGGTGTAGCGCCAACGGTTGTGACAAACTCCGTAGCGGCCTCACCTAATCCATTTGCCTCAGCGGGGTACCTCGCCACGCGAGGAAGCACAGATAGTCGGTATGAGTACTACGGCGATGGGTCTATCCACGCGAAAACGTACATTATTGATTCACGAATCTCCGTTATCGGTTCGTTTAACCTCGATAGCCGCTCCTCCTTCCTTTCCACGGAGAGCGTTGTCGTCATCGATAGTGAACCAGTAGCTGAGGCGTTAACAGCCCACATCGCGGATCTTCAAGCGCAAAGCCGTGTTGGTCACCCAGCGCTGTATCAGACACCGCTTTGGAAGAAACTCTTTCTTGGGGTAATGCGCCTCTTCGTCTATCCCTTTCACTCGTTACTCTAAGGCCTTGTCTTTCATCAGCTTCTTACAGTATACCATTGGACTATGAACGAACTCTTTTGGATAGTCATGCTTCTTGTTAACTTTCTTGGGATCATGGTGGCGTTCCGCCGCTGGGGGAAAATTGGCCTCTTTGCCTGGGTCCCGATCAGCGTCATCTTAGCGAACATTCAAGTGACGAAGAACGTCACCCTCTTTGGCTTAGAAGCAACCCTAGGAAACATCGTCTACGCTACATCCTTCTTAGCAACGGATATCTTAAGTGAGTTCTACGGAAAGAAAGAGTCGTATAAAGCGGTCGGCCTTGGCTTCTTTAGTTTGGTGATGATGACAATCCTCATGCAGCTCGCCTTACTCTTTCAACCATCGCCTTCGGATTTAGTCCAAGAGTCGTTAGTGACGATCTTTTCGCTGATGCCGCGAATCGCCCTTGCTTCGCTCTTCGCCTACGTGGTGAGTAACCTTCACGATGTGTGGGCGTTCGCCTACTGGAAAGAAAAAAAACCAGGACGCAGCGCCCTGTGGATTCGTAATAACCTTTCGACGTTTGTCAGCCAACTCATCGACACCCTGCTCTTTACCGCGATTGCCTTTATCGGGGTGTATGAGTGGAACGTGCTTTTTCAAATAGCCCTTTCAACGTACCTCTTGAAGTGGGTTGTCGCCATCCTTGATACGCCGTGTATCTACCTCGCCCACCACTGGGTCGATAGAGGCGTCATCACCCTCGATGAATGACGGTAATCTTCTTTTGTAAGTCGGCAAGGCCCGCTTTGGTACCAGCAAAAATAAACTTGCCGGTGTTCTTTCGCTCTTTTAGGAGGCGGTCACTGTACGTCACTTCGTTGCCATCTTCGTAGATCAGGAAGAAGCCGCACGCCTTAAGCACTGCGTGGGCAGCGCAGAAATCCCACGCATACACCGATGAGTTCATCGCCCCTTGAATCTCGGGGTAGATTACCGGGGCGAGGAGGTGGAGGATCGCCGAGCCAAAGACGCGAATTTTACCGTAGTAGTGGGTGAAATCGCAGAGGCGGTGGCCACTGGAGGCCATGGCAACTTGGACGACGACGTCTTTGTCCATATTTGGAGTGAAGCTCTTTCCATTTACCAAGAGTTCTTTTCCTGGATCGAGGCGGATACATAAATCCTCAACCCCAAGGCCCATCCGCGGGGCGCTGATCATCGCCCCCACTGGCTCACGTTCTTTATTAAGAATCCCTAAGGCAACAGCCCACGTTGGCAAGCCTTGGCTGAAGCCATCGGTTCCATCAATTGGATCGATGACAAAGGTGTACTCAGCGTCCTCATCAAATGGATCGACCGCTTCTTCACTGACGATATTTGCTGTGGGGTAGTGGGCTTTGATAAAGGAGGAGAGGCGGTCATTAATCGCTAAATCGACTTCGGTAATCACCGTACCATCGGCTTTGAAGGAGCGATGGATTGCTCCTTGTTTGGCTTTGGCGTACGCTCCACAGCTCTTGATCTCTTCTGCTAATTGATCGAGGAAGTCATTTTTCATTCTCTTGCACAACCTTTTTTCACGTGATACGGTAACAGGCGCGTATGCAAACCTCGATTACCACCGTCGTCCAATCATATATCAAATCAAGCTCAGCCTACAAGGCGTACCAGGGAAAGCCAGAGCACCTTTGGGTGGAGGGAATCGAAGGCTATCCCTTAGCAATATTCCTTAAACTCATCGCTCGAATTGAGAATCAACGCCTCTGGGTGATTACCCCTACCGACGAGGTTGCGCGGACGCTCTTATTGGATTTAGGCTTAGCCTTAAACCCCAAGGGTGGCTCACTCATTGAGCGCAGCAGCCAAGACATGAGGATTCACTACCTTTCTTCAACGGGGCGCGCCCTCTACGCTGAAAGCGAGCTTGATACCGTTGCCTACGACCAAGCAAACCAGCTCGCCGCCATCCTTGCACAAAAAAGTGGTATTATCATTACTTCACTGAGGACGTTTGTCTCACCGGTGATGAGCCCTCATTCATTGGAGCAATCGGTTCTTGAGCTTGTTCGTGGCGGAGTCTTTGACCCCACAGTAATCGCTCAACGCCTCGCTGAAGGCTCGTATATTCAAGTCGTTTCAACAACAGCGATGGGCCAATTCTCCATTCGGGGAGAAGTCATCGACATCTTCCCTTTTGAGGCGACCAACC
>Ga0265293_10003704_pt1 | contig 28045 bp, 23 predicted proteins | sample Munlanlewell138R_FD_192505 | JGI IMG/M metagenome (GOLD analysis project Ga0265293, IMG submission 192505) | Leachate microbial communities from a municipal landfill in Southern Ontario, Canada - Leachate well 138R | ecosystem: Engineered > Solid waste > Landfill > Unclassified | place: Canada...
TGAGCACGTAGGGGTTGGTGATTTCCATCGTCTCCAGACGATCGGGCAGAATCGTGAGGCCGTTCCAGATGCAGTCGATGGACTTCGCATTCAGTTCAACTTCCTTTGTATCCCAGTTGATCTCGATAAACTCCGGTTCTACGCCGAGTTTTTCGCAGACCAGCATGGCGAGCTCGGTGTCAAATCCTGTAAACACCCCGTCGTCGTCGGTGTAGTTCATAGGCTCGTAGACCGTATATCCGATGACCATCTTTCCGTTTTCCTTGATGTAGTCCAGGTCATTGCTTGCGGTGGTTCCGCCGCCGCAGGCTGTCAGCAGTATGAGCAGGGCCGCCAGCAGTATGAGAGTGATTCTTTTTTTCATTTGTGTGTACCTCCATGTTTTAGTTTCGCATGATGGCATTATAGCGCATTAGCGTAATAAAGCAAGCGATATTTTGAAATTCTTTTTATTATGATGTTCGCGAGACCTGTTATCGGGGCGTCTGCACGAAAGCACTGCGCAGACAGGTGCGACTATGGTATACTGAAACGGTTAGTATTTTAGTTAATCGATGAGGTGAGAAATGGCTAAAGGATATGTACAGGTGTATACGGGCGCAGGGAAGGGCAAGACGACGGCAGCGATCGGTCTTGCCGTACGCGCACTCGGTGCAGGCAAACGGGTGATGATGATACAGTTCATGAAGAGTCCGTCTTACAGCGAACATAGAATTCTTCGTGATATTTCCTCAAACTTTCGACTCGAAGCGATCGGCAAACCGTTTTTTATCGCAGACGAATCCAGCATTCCGCCGGAAGAGCTGGCTAAAATTAAGGATCAGGTCGTCATTTTTCCCCCGGGTAAACCGCCGGCCGAATTCATCGAGCTGGCGAAGAGCGGGGTGCGCATGGCGAAAGAAGCGGTAGCCGGCGGCGAGTACGATGTGGTCATCCTCGACGAGCTGAATGTCGCTTTGCATTTCGGGCTGATTGAGTGGGCGGAAGCGGAAGCCATCCTCGACGCCAGGGCGGAGAATACCGAACTTATTATCACTGGCCGCAATGCACCTGAAGCGCTGATTGCACGTGCCGATCTTGTTACGGAGATGCGCGAGATCAAGCATTATTATACGCAGGGTGTCATGGCCCGCCAGGGTATTGAAAACTGATTGTCCGGTACCCTGACAGTGATTTGGCCCGGCATCGGGATTCGCATGGACCACCGATTGAACAGCATGTAAAAAGCCCCTCGCGAGGGGCTTTTATGGTTCAAAACAGTACCCGGTGTGTCCGGTCTATTCGGTTTCTTCCGCAGAATCGCTCTCTTCGGCCGCTTCGGTCGCTTCTGCTTCCTCGCCTTCGAGGATGCCTTCTTCGGCTTCGGGCTCTTCTTCCTTGATGGAGCTCTTGTCGATGATGTTAAACACCATGACGTCTCCGGGCGTCTGCAGCTCTACATCCGGGTTATTCGCGATATCGAGATCTTCGACGCGCATGGCCGTTCCGGCTTCCATGCCGGTCAGATCGATGCGAATCTCTTCGATGAGGTTTGCAGGCAGGGCACGGATGGGGATCTCGTACAGCGTCTGGCGAACGATGTCGGACACGGATTCTTCGTTCAGAAGTACGATCTGGGCAACAGCGTTGACCGGTTCGTCTGCAACCAGGCTCTGAAAGCTCAGGTGTTCAATCGTATTGGCAAGCTGGTTAGCGCTGATTTCCTTGATGAGGGCGCTCTGCTTCTGTCCACCGAATTCGATCAGAACCTGCGTACCGATCGCTTTTTCGCGAGCAAGCCGCGCGGCTTCGCCGGCTGTGACCTGGATCAGTAAGGTCTCTTCGAGTTTACCGCCGTATATGCAGCCGGGTACGATACCCTGTCTTCTAAGTTTTTTTACTTTGGCACTTGAATCTCTGTTATCTGCCGTTACTACGTACATTATACAACCTCCGGAATTCCTGTTATTTTTATCTGTAAATCTTTCGCATTGTAGCACAGCATCGCTTCAAATGCAAACACTTCGGGTTTTCTCCCGCAATCGGACGAAAAGAACGATCGTTTTAGCTCTCGTCTCCGTCGTCATGCCAGGCTGACTCCGGCTGATATACGATCTCCTTGATCAGGATTTCAGTCGTGCCGGAAGGAACATCCCACTGGATGGTGTCGCCTTCGCTGTAGCCCAGGATAGCCGTTCCGATGGGAGAGAGAATCGATACCTTGTTCTCGCTGACTTCGGCCTCGTTGGGATAGACTAAAGAGAGCTCCATATCGGCTCCGTCCAGACTCAGGAGGATGACGGAGTTCATCGTAATCAGCTTGGAATCCGCCTGGTCGGGATGGATAATCGTCGCTTTGTTAATTTCGTTTTCCAGTTTCCGCACGTGCGGACCCAACGCCTCCTCGCTGCTGATCTGAGTGGTCAGCAGTTCCTTTAGGCGTTTTCTGTCGTGATTTGTGATGAATATGCTGTCAGCCATAGTGCATCCTTCCTTTCGAATAGTATACACAAACACCTTCATAAAATCAATCGATTGCTTTTCCGTCGTGCCCGTTATATAATACAGGTGTCAAGAGATCCTGACGCATTTGGGTACGCCCCGGATGGAAAGGTGACGGAAACAGACATGTTTGTTCTGCCGCGCCTTATGCGCGGCCGTTTGTTTGTAAGGAGTGTCGGTCGTGGAGAATCGGATATCAGTCATCAGCATATTGCTGGAGGACACTCATCAGGCGGAAGCAGTCAACGAGCTTCTGCATCGGTTCGGCAGCTACATCGTCGGCCGGATGGGTATCCCCTATAAGGATCGCGGCGTTTCCATCATCTGTGTGGTTATGGATGCACCGGGCGACGTTACAAGCTCGCTTTCAGGGAAGCTGGGCATGCTTCCGGGCGTCCGGACAAAAACCGTCGTATCGAAGTTGGAAGATCAGAAAGAGGATGCACAATGAAGAGAATCTTAGCTATGCTGACCGTGGCACTCATGCTTGTTTCCATGCTCGCCGGATGTGCCGGCGCACCGCCGCAGGGCGACGTCGAATCTGTCGAGATCCGCATCGGAGGCCTCCGCGGCCCCACCTCCATGGGAATGGTTCGCCTGATGGACGATGCAGAGGCGGGAGAAACGTCAAATCACTACACGTTTCAAATTGCGGGATCGGCCGACGAGCTGACGCCAAAGCTGCTCAAAGGGGAGCTGGACATTGCGGCTCTTCCGGCGAATCTCGCTTCCGTCATGTACAACAATACGGATAAAGAGATTCAGCTGCTGGCCATCAATACGCTCGGCGTCATCTACATCGTCGAAACAGGGGACGATGTCCACTCGATGGCCGATCTGAAAGGCCAGACGATCTATGCGACCGGAAAAGGATCGACGCCGGAGTATGCGCTGCGCTATCTTCTGGAAGAGAACGGTGTGGACCCCGATGCGGACGTCGACATTCAGTGGAAGAGCGAACCTTCGGAATCAGTCGCCATTTTGCAGGCAAGCGGCGGAATCGCCATGATGCCTCAGCCGTACGTGACGGTCGCTCAGATGCAGCTGGACAACCTGAGAGTTGCCGTGGACTTTACCGAGGAATGGGATGTGCTCGATAACGGCAGCACGCTGATTACAGGCGTTCTCGTCGTCCGGAAGGAATTTGCCGGGCAGTACCCGAAGCAGATCGCCACATTTTTGAATGAGTATAAGGCCTCCACCGAGTACGTCAATGCCAATATCAGCGAAGCTGCACAACTCGTCGAAAAGTTCGATATCGTCAAGGCCCAGGTAGCTGAGCGGGCGATTCCCTATTGCTACATCACCTATGTGGCCGGTGAGGACATGACTGAACCCATGAATGGCTATCTCAGCGTTCTGTTCGAACAGAACCCCAAGGCCGTAGGCGGCGCCATGCCGGCCGATGACTTTTATTATGTCCCGTAGAGCAAAGATGGAAAAAACGGGAGCCGTTCTTCTGGCTCTCTGTATCTGGCAGGCAGGGGCGATGATGCTGAACCGTAGCATACTTCTGGTTACGCCCCTGACCGTCGCAGGGCGGCTCGGTACGCTGCTGTTCGAGGCGGATTTTCTTTACGCGATTGCCTTTTCTTTTCTGCGGATTGCGGGAGGGTATTTTGCTGCGCTTGCGGTTGGCTGTATCCTCGCCGTGCTCGGCGGGCGGCATCGCTTTCTGGAGGTTGCGCTGTGGCCCTACATTCAGATGATTAAATCGGTGCCCGTCGCCTCGTTCATCATCCTGTGTCTCATCTGGCTCAGCTCGTCCAGCCTGTCGGTGTTCATTTCTTTTCTGATGGTCTTGCCCATCGTGTATACGAACATGCTGCAGGGCATCCAGAGCACCGATGTCAAGTTGCTGGAAATGGCTTCCGTGTTTGGCATCAACTGGTTTCGCAAGCTCAAATACATTTATCTGCCGCATTTGAAACCGTATCTGATGTCGGCCTGCAGCGTATCGATCGGACTGTCCTGGAAGGCGGGAATCGCTGCCGAAGTAATCGGAATACCCGACGGCTCCATCGGCGAAAAGCTGTACGAGGCAAAAGTGTATCTGAATTCTGCGGATTTATTTGCGTGGACGGTGGTCATCGTGCTGGTGAGCGTCGTCTTCGAAAAGATATTTTTGCGCGGGTTAAAGCGATTTTACATTCGTTTGGAGAGGTCGTAAGGGTATGGATATCGTCGCATCCGAATTGACGAAGAGCTACGGCCTGGAAAAAGTGCTGGACCGTTTTTCTGCCACATTCCGAAAAGGCGGGGTCACGTGCGTGATGGGCGCCTCCGGGTGCGGGAAAACGACGCTCATCCACATCCTGATGGGTCTGATTCAGCCGGACTCCGGGTCAGTGTCCGGCATGCCGGATAAAAAGAGCGCTGTGTTTCAGGAAGACAGGCTCTGCGAAGAATTCAGTGCGGAGACCAACGTAGCCATGGTGCTGGATGCGCATGCAGACCGGGCGCTCATCCGTACGCATCTCGACGAGATTGGGCTGCAGGACGACCGGTTGAAGCCGGTGCGCGAATACAGCGGCGGCATGAAGCGGCGCGTGGCACTTGTGCGCGCCATATTGGCACAGAGCGATGTATTGTTTCTCGACGAACCGCTCAAAGGACTGGACGAGCGGACGAAAGAAAGCGTTGTGAGCTATCTCAAAAGACATTTTAACGGCCGGACGGTCATCATGGTGACGCATGACCGGGACGAAGTGACGGCGTTTGGAGCTGAGCTGATAACGCTGAGTAGGGGTTGCGAGGAGTGAACACATGAACATGAACATTCAGACAAAAAAAGAAGTGCTGGAGATTCTCTCCATGCCGCAGGAAGAATACCTCCAGGCAATCGCTTCGGAAGCAAAGCGCATTCATCAGGATGTCAACCGCAATGCACTCATCGCCACGGCGATGCTCGGATTCGACAATGTCTGTAAAAACCACTGCCTGTACTGCGGTATGAGGGCGCCGAACAAAGATGTCAAACGCTATCGATTGGATCCACAGCAGGTCATTCAGGCGGCGAAGACGTCGTATGAGGTGGGTTTTCGACGCATATTCCTTATTTCCGGCGAGGACCCGGGATACGAGTTCGACAGCATCCTCTCCATCGTGGAGGCGCTCAGCGAAATCGGGTTCTTTATCAGTTTAGCGCTCGGTGCGCTTGCGAAAGTGCAGTACGGCGAGCTCAAGGCCGCTGGCGCAGGCGAATACGTGCTGAAGTTCGAGATGTCCCAGCGCGAGGTCTTCAACCGGCTCAAGCCGTCGAGCGATTTCGACGAACGGATGCGCAGCATCGGGTGGGTGAAGGAAAGCGGCCTTTTGCTCGCATCCGGCAGCATTGTGGACTATCCGGGCCAGACAGCCGATCAACTGGCGGAAGATGTCCTGTTAACGCGCGATCTGGGCATTCACTGGGCACCGGTCATTCCCTATATGCCGGCAAAAGGAACGCCGCTGGCGCTCGAGGGCGGTGCTGGCAGCACGGATTTGAATCTGAAAGTTATTTCGATACTGCGCATCATGATGCCCGGCATCCGGATTACGGCGCAACAGCCGGGCAAGGATTCCCAAAAGGGACTGGCAGATCCCGAGGGTAACCTGGATGCGCTTGGAGCCGGTGCCGACATGTTGTTTGCCGACATGCTGCCCGATGCTCTTGCGAAAAATTTCAGCGTTGTGGACAACCGGATTACGCTGGGGCTGGAGCATATCAGAACGATGGCAGAGAAGTCTGGCATGAGTCTCGTATTCCGGCCGGATTATGCATAGGTGATTTCTGTGGGGTGGTACGTCTATATTCTATTGTGCGGCGACGGCTCGCTGTACACCGGTATCAGCGATCGTCCGTCCGAGCGGCTTGAGGCACACCGGGCGGGTCGGGGCGCTAAATATACGAAGGGCCGCGGCCCGTTATCCATTGTATATCTGGAATCCTGCGCCGGTCGTTCGGAGGCGCTGTCGAGGGAGGCGGCTGTCAAGAAGCTGACGAGATTGCAAAAATGGGCGCTCATCGGCAAAGCCGGGAGCCCGCGGACTTGATCGGCGATCCGTCTGTCTTTACTTTTCGTTCTCTGAGTAGTAGAATAACCATTGAAACGCACGGCCGGAGCATTCTCCGGCGCACGTAAGGAACACAGGGGACCGGAGAGCGATCATGAAAAAGGATTACACGGAGCAATACCACAAAGTAAAGGAGATTGCCACGCTGCGACAGGCGCTCGATGAGAGCAGTCGGGATTATGCCCAGCGGCCCGCCTTTCTTGTCAAAGAGCAAAAGGGCGGTGAGTACAAAGAGATTTCGTACGCTCAGTTTAAAAGCGATGTGGACGCGCTCGGCACGCGCCTGATGCAATTGGGCCTTTCGGGAGAGCGCATTGCCGTCATCGGTGAAAACTGCTACGAGTGGATCGTGGCTTATTACGCCGTTGCAAACGGGGTCGGCGTCGTCGTTCCGCTCGACAAAGAGCTGTCCGAAGAGGAAATACACAACTTCCTGCGCATCGCGAAGTGCAAAGCGATTTTTTATACGGACACCTATCGCCCATATTTTTCAAGCGAAGACATTCCATATAAGTTCTGCATGTCGATGTATGGATACCCTGAGAATCGCGCGGAAGCCGTTGAGGAAGCGACGCCGGGTGACGAAATCGCCTTCGGTCGCCTTCTTGCAGAAGGCAGGATGCTTCTGTCTCAGGGTGATCAACAGTTTCTGCACGCACCGCTGGATCCGGACGAGATGCGGTTTCTTCTGTTCACTTCCGGCACGACCGATTCGGCCAAAGGTGTAATGCTTTCTCATCGCAACATCACTTCGAACATCATGGATACGTGCAAAATTGCGCACGTCGTTCCCGAAGACCGCACGCTGTCCATTCTTCCGATTCACCACACATACGAAAGCACGCTGGGCATATCGCTCGTTCTCTACCGCGGAGCATCGATTGCCTTTTACGAGGGGTTAAAATACGTAGCAAAGAATCTCGCGGAAGCGCAGGCTACCGTGCTGGTCGGCGTACCGCTGATTTTCGAATCGATGTATGCGAAGATCTGGAAGCAAGCTGAAAAATCAGGCCAGAAGAAAAAGCTGGAAACCGGCATTAAGATTAATCGCTTGCTCAAAGCGACCGGGATCAACGCAAGCCGGAAAATATTTAAAGCGATTTACGATACGTTCGGCGGTAAGCTCCGGCTGATCATCACGGGTGCAGCCGGTATCGACCCGGCTGTCAGTCGCGGGTTCCAGGATCTTGGATTCACCGTTTTACAGGGCTACGGCCTTACGGAGACGGCTCCTCTTGTAGCCGGATCGCCGGATTTCGGCAACACCTATAAAAAAGCAGGTTCATCCGGCCCCTGCGTAGCTTCCGGGGAAATCCGTATCGACGAGCCGGACGAAGACGGAATCGGTGAGATTCTGTTTCGGGGACCGAACCTGATGCTGGGCTATTACGAGCGGCCGGATTTGACGGCAGAATGCATCGTGGACGGCTGGTTCCACACCGGAGACCTCGGTTTTGTCGATCCGGAAGGCTGGCTGTATATAACGGGCAGGAAAAAGAACGTCATCGTAACGAAAACCGGAAAAAACATCTATCCCGAAGAAGTTGAGCTATACATGAACCGGAACAAATATATTCAGGAAAGTCTCGTGCACGGAGTAGAGCGAGACGACGATACCGTCGTGTCCGCACAGATCATTCCTGCGTACGAGATCATATACGAGGAATTCGGCAACGACTTGAGCGAAGACGATATACGCACGCTCATCCGCAATGCGGTCGCTGACATTAACGAAAAGCTTCCCATTTACAAGAGAGTGCGCGATTTTTCGATTCGAGCCAACGATTTCGTCCGGACGACGACTCATAAGATCAAGCGGCATAAGAATATCTGATTGCACAACGAAGGGGCGGCGGGGGGAAAAGATACAGCATGTCGTGGAAACAGAGGTTGACACAAGAAGCTTCTGCGTACAGTGATATCCTTTTGGGGATGGATATCGGATCGACGACGGCGAAGGTAGTCATCATCGATCAGGGAGAAATCGTCTGGCAGAAGTACGAAAGACACTTTTCGCAGGTGCGCAACAAAGCATTGGAAATGGTAACCGAGGCGGCGCCCCTCCTGCAGGGGCGGCGTTTTTATGCGGCGCTTTCCGGTTCCGCCGGACTGGGACTGGCGCGCGCGGCCGATCTGCCGTTCGTGCAGGAAGTATTTGCAACAGGTGAAGTCGTCGAGGCGCTCGAACCGGATACGGATGTGGTCATCGAACTCGGGGGCGAAGATGCAAAGGTGATATTCTTCCGCGGCGGCATGGATGAGCGCATGAACGGTACGTGTGCCGGCGGCACGGGAGCTTTTATCGATCAAATGGCGACGCTCCTTTCTGTATCGATCGAAGAGCTGGATACACTCAGCCAAAAACATGAACGTCTGTATCCGATCGCTTCCCGCTGCGGCGTGTTCGCTAAATCCGACATCCAGCCCCTGTTGAACCAGGGCGCGCGCAAAGAAGACCTGGCCGCCAGCATTTATCAGGCGGTCGTCGACCAGACGATTGCGGGACTCGCGCAGGGGCGCCGAATCGAGGGTCACGTGATGTTTCTGGGCGGACCGCTGCACTATTGTCACGGGCTGCGCGAACGGTTTGTCGAAAGCCTCCGTCTGCCGGATGAGCATGCCGTCTTTCCCGGGTACGGCCGTTTTGCCGTGGCGATCGGTGCAGCGCTATACGCAGGCAAACAGGGTCGGTCGTTTGAGTACGGGGAGTGGGTGCACCATCTGGAGGAGGCGACGTCTGAGCAGTACGATAAAGTGCGGCACGATCCTCTTTTCGCAAGCCCGGAGGAATACGACGCGTTTCTCGAACGTCACAATCGAGCGGATGTCTTGCATCGCCCGCTGGATTCCTATGCGGGTCCGGCATATCTGGGAGTCGACTGCGGGAGCACGACCACAAAACTCGTGCTCATCACGCCGCAGGGCGAGTTTCTGCATTCGCATTACAGCAGCAATCACGGGGATCCGATCCACGTTGTGCACGAGCAGCTGACGCACATCTACGACATCCTGGGTCCGGATATCACCATCGCCGGCAGCGCGGTCACCGGGTACGGCGAAGAGCTGATCCAGCGGGCGTTTCACCTCGACGGCGGGCTGGTCGAAACGATGGCGCATTACAAGGCTGCGAAGCATTTCGATCCCGACGTCGATTACATCCTGGACATCGGCGGGCAGGATATGAAGTGTCTCGCCGTCAAAAACGACTCCATCGATTCGATTACGCTGAACGAAGCCTGCTCTTCCGGCTGCGGGTCGTTCATCGAGACGTTTGCGAAGGCGCTGGGGTATTCCATCGAAGAGTTTGCCCGCCTCGGCCTGTTTGCCAAAGCGCCGGTGGACCTCGGCTCGCGCTGTACGGTCTTCATGAACTCATCGGTGAAGCAGGCGCAAAAGGACGGTGCCGGAGTCGAGGACATTTCGGCCGGTCTGTCGGAGAGCATCGTCAAAAACGCGCTGTACAAAGTGCTTCGCGTTCACTCGGCCGAAGAACTCGGAGAGCACATCGTCGTACAGGGCGGAACGTTTCTCAACGATGCGGTCCTCCGAGCGTTCGAGCGCGAGCTGGGAGGCGAGGTGACCCGGCCTTCGATCGCCGGCCTCATGGGTGCGTTCGGTGCAGCGCTTTATGCCCGCGATGCCAGCTCGGAATCTTCGTCGGTTCTCGATGCGCATGCCCTTGAGCGCTTCGTTCACACGGCGACGACCGTCACATGTAAAGGCTGCACGAACCGGTGCGCGCTCACGATCAACACATTCGCTTTCGGAGACCGGTACATTTCGGGAAACAAGTGCGAAAAGGGGGCGCTCCTGGCGCTGGATCGTCCGCTGAGCCCGGAATTGGAAAACGGCATTCCAAACCTGTATCGCTACAAGCGGGACCGACTGAGAGCGCTGAGCAGACAGGAAAACACCGGGGCTGGCCGATCCATCGGGTTGCCGATGTCTCTTGGAATGTTCGAACTGGCACCCCTGTGGCACGAAATATTTACGGCTCTCGGCTTTCGGGTCGTCGTGAGCGGGTTTTCCGATAAAAAGCTCTACTCCCTGGGTCAGTATACGATTCCGTCTGATACTGCATGCTACCCGGCCAAGCTGATGCACGGGCACATGGAGCGACTGCTCGCGCAGGATGTGGATGCTATATTCTATCCTTGTCTCACGTATAACATGAAGGATCACGGGCAGGCCGACAATTACTACAACTGTCCGGTGGTCGCCTATTACTCCGAAGTGCTCGCCGGCAATATGGATTCGATTAAGAAGACAAACTTTTTATATCCGTATCTGTGCATCAACGATCGGCGACAGCTATCAAAGGGTCTGTACGAGTGCCTGTCCGCGTATTATCCGGACATCAGTCGAAAAGAGGTCACCGATGCCGTGCGACGCGGGATGGACGCTCACAGCCGTTGGATCCGCGATATACGGGACGAGGGGGACCGCGCTCTGGCATGGGCCAGAAAGCACGGTAAGCGCATCATCGTTCTCGCGGGCAGACCGTATCACATCGATCCGGGTATCTGCCAGGGGATCGACCAGCTGATCGAATCCCTCGGATTTGTGGTGGTGACGGAAGACTGCGTCAGCCCGAAGGTGATGCCCGAACGCGTGCGCATCCTCAACCAGTGGGTATACCACGCGAGGCTGTACGACGCTGCCCGCTATGTAGCTTCGCACGACGACTGCGAGCTCGTGCAGCTCGTGTCGTTCGGGTGCGGACTTGATGCCATTACGACGGACGAGGTCCGGAGCATCCTCGAAGATGCAGGCCGACTGTATACGCAGATAAAAATTGACGAAATCAGCAACCTGGGTGCAGCTAAAATCAGGTTGCGCAGCCTGATGGGAGCCCTGGAGGAACGACGTGCGGCGAAAGAAACTGCGAAAAGATAACCGCATACTGTTTACAAAGAAGATGCAGCGGGAGTATACGATCCTCGTTCCGACCATGCTGCCGATGCATTTCGAGCTGATGGCCGCCGTCTTTCGCAAGCGGGGCTTCCGCATGGAGTTCCTGGAAGATGAAGGGCGGCAGGTGGACGATGTGGGCGTTCGTTACGTGCACAACGACATGTGCTATCCCGCCATCATCGTAATCGGGCAGCTGGTGGATGCCCTGCAGAGCGGCCGGTACGATGTCGGCAAAGTCGCACTGCTGATTATGCAGACAGGCGGAGGCTGCCGCGCATCCAACTATCTTTCCCTCCTGCGCAAAGCGCTGGAGCGGGCCGGTTATGCGCACATTCCCGTCATATCGCTGAATGTGGCCGGGCTCGAGCAAAATCCCGGTTTTAAGATTTCTCTGGCCATGTACAGAGAGCTGGCCGCCTGTGTGTTGTACGGCGACCTGTTGATGCTGCTTCGGAATCAATGCCGCGTACGCGAGTGCAATCCGGGCGATACGGACGCTCTCACCAGGCGCTGGATGGAAAAGCTCCAGGCTCAGGTATCGACGGCGCGGATGAGCGGACGGCTGTTTCGAGAAACGGTGCAGGCGGTCGTCGCCGACTACGCATCGATTCCCCGGCATACGAAGCCCGTCGTGCGCGTCGGCATCGTCGGGGAAATCTACGTTAAATACTCTCCGCTTGGAAATAACAATCTGGAGGAGTTCCTCTTCTCCGAAGGTGCCGAAGTCGTCGTTCCCGGCCTCCTGGATTTTTGCTTGTACTGCGTGTATAACAACGTCCTCGACCACGAGCTGTACGACATGCGCAAGAGAAGCGCCTGGATGTGGCGTTGGATTACTCGGTATCTCTGCCGCCTAAAGAACGACGTCATCGAATCGATCGTGGAAGAAGGAAGCTTTCAGCCGCCGTCGCCGTTTGAGCACATCACGACGCTCCCCGAAAAGGCCGGTGTGCTGAGCGTCGGCATGAAGATGGGCGAAGGATGGCTCCTGACAGCGGAAATGCTCGAGCTGTGCGAAATGGGGGTAAAAAATATCGTCTGCACACAGCCGTTTGGCTGCCTGCCGAACCACATCGTGGGCAAGGGGATGATGCGACCTGTCAAAGATTGTTACGAAGATGTGAATATCGTCGCCATCGATTACGATCCCGGAGCTTCGAGAATCAACCAGGAGAACCGGCTGAAGCTGATGCTGGCAACGGCAAAGAGAAATATGGAGAAGCAGAACTCTTAGCGAAAAAACAGCCGCAGGGCTGTTTTTTTTTGTGGTTTTCAATAAGCTTCGCATGTAAATTCTGCAGGCTCTCTGTCCGGAGGCCGTGGATACGACCTATTATATCAAGATTTGGATTGAAACGGGCGCTGTATCTGTTGTATACTGTGAGAAACGCCGTTTTTCGGCGCACGCATAAGGAGGAGGATACGATGAACGAAAGAGTCGACCGTTGGCTTGAGGCTCACCGGGAGGACATGGTCCGGGATCTTCAGGGTTGCGTCGCCATTCGCAGCCTGAAATCTGACAAAGCACCGGGGGCACCCTTTGGGGAGAAAATTCAAGAATGCCTGGAGTATACGCTCGGTGTTGCCGGACAGATGGGATTTGAAACGAAAGATCACGAAGGATATTACGGCAGCGTTGAAATCGGAGAAGGCGAGGAGACGTTCGGTATTCTCGCGCACCTGGATATCGTGCCGGAGGGCGAGGGCTGGGATTACGATCCGTACGGCGGAGAGCTGGTGGAGGGACGGCTGTACGGTCGCGGCACGCTCGACGATAAAGGGCCGGCCATCGCCGCGCTGTATGCAATGAAGGCCGTACAGGAGGCGAGGATTCCGCTGCGCCGGAAAGTGCGTCTCATCCTCGGTTGCGACGAAGAGAGCGGCATGGAATGCATGGCATATTTTAAGGAGCACGACCGCGCACCCGATCTGTCCATATCCCCCGATGGGGAATTCCCGCTCACCAACTCGGAAAAGAGCATTGTAAACGCCGTGTTCGAGCGGAAATTTGCTTCGACGATTACCGTGACGGCCGGAGAGGCCGCCAATGTCGTGCCGGGCGAAGCCGTGGCTTTTGTTCCTGTCCCGTTCGATGAGGTCAAAGCGATTGCCGAACGCTTCGGAAACAGCAGCGAGTGTTCGCTGGCGCTCAAAGCGCAGGACAACGGAACGCAGATCAAGGTCATCGGATCGATCGCACACGCATCCATGCCCGAAGAAGGGCTCAATGCGCTGCAGGGCATGATGTGTTTTCTTTCCCTTTTGCCTCTGGCGAAGGACGACATGGCGATTGTCCTGAACCTGAAGGAAAAATTCAAGATGGACTACTATGGCCAGAGAATCGGCCTGGACAAGGCAGACCAATCGGGCCGGCTGACGTTGAACATGGGCGTCGTCCGATGGGACGAATCCGGGTTTACGCTGACATTCGATCTGCGCTGCCCGACGTCGCTGTCATCGGAGGGAATCAAAAAGGCGCTGTGCGACGCTATGGAGCCGACCGGTGCATTCTTAAAGAGCTATCTGTTTAAACCGGGCTATTCGCTGCCGGACGATTCGGAAATCGTGTCGAAACTGCTCGGCGTGTTTAAGGATCGCACGGGACTCGATCTGCCTCCGAAAAAAATCGGTGGAGGCACGTATGCCCGCACGCTGCCGAATGCAGTGAGCTTTGGACCGGATGGCTACATGTGCGACTCGTCGGCGCACGTAGCCAACGAGTTTATGACGGTGGAACAACTGCTATTTAATGCAAAAATTCTAGCCGACGCCATCCTCGCCCTGGCCGGATAAAGGCCCGAATCGCGTGGATGGAGCGGTAAAAGCAACAGAATATGTAAGTTTGGGTTGCATATTCCTGCGTTGGTATGGTAATATTATGCCGTTGAGTTGCCGGAGTGCTGATGTTTCTCAAGGAAAGGTCAGTCCGGCAGAGTAATGAAGGTTTTGGAGGTAAGCAAAATGAGGAAATTACTAAGCTTGCTGCTCGTCCTGGTACTCGTCATGGGTACGCTGGCGGCGTGCGGCGGCGGCGGAACATCAGAGGAGGAGAAACCATATAAGATCGGTATCATCACCGGTACGGTTTCTCAGGGTGAAGAAGAATACCAGGCTGCCCAGAATGCGAAAGCAAAGTATGGCGACATGATCGTAACAGCCACGTATCCGGATAACTTCTCGTCGGAAACTGAAGCGACGATCGCGCAGGTCGTCGGTCTTGCAAGCGATCCCGATGTCATGGCGATCGTATTTGTACAGGCCGTCCCGGGCGCAGCCGCAGCCATCGATAAAGTTCGTGAGACGCGTCCCGACATGCTGTTCATCGCAGGCGTTTGCGCAGAAGACCCCGCAACGATCGCCAGCAAAGCAGACATCTGCCTGCTCGTCGATGAAATCTCCATGGGAACCGCTGTCATCGAACAAGCCGCAAAGCAGGGAGCTGAGACATTTGTTCACATCTCATTTGCCCGCCACCTGTCCTATGCGACTATTTCTGCAAGAAGAGACCTCTTCGTCTCCACATGCAAAGAACTCGGCATCGAGTATGTCGAAGCAACGGCACCCGATCCCACGGGCGACGCAGGAATTTCCGGCGCACAGCAGTGGATCATCGAGAACGTACCGGCGCTCGTAGCCGAGTATGGCCCGAACACCGCATTCTTCAGCACAAACTGCGGCATGCAGGAACCGCTGATCCGCACCGTGGCTGAGCAAAAAGCCGTCTATCCGCAGCAGTGCTGCCCGTCGCCGTATCACGGCTACCCGGCTGCATTCGGCATTGATGTCAGCGGACACGAAGGCGATGTCGAGTGGATGCTCGAAGCGATCAAAGCCAAAGTTGCCGAATACGACAACAGCGGACGCATGTCCACATGGGGAATCCCGGTTAACATGCTCATGATCGAAGCCGGCGTCGAATATGCCATCGCATTCTGCGAAGGCGAGACCGACGGAGCTCTCGACGAAGACGTATTGTTTGCAAAGATTAGAGAAGTCGGCGGAGAGACAGTCGTCATCAGCAATTACGAAGACGAAGCAGCCGGAATTTTGTCCAACTTCTATCTGCTGCTCTGCCCGTTCTATGATTTTTAATCGGAGAAACGGAACCATTGAAACAGAGATTTGATTTGTAACCAAATCGGTCGAAAGTGCCTACGGGTCATGCTGTAGGCACTTTCTGACTCTGCACAGGCAGGAAATTTCTGCCGTTCCACATCGCAGGCGCATCCGGCACCTGTGCGGAAAGGAGGATTGGGAGGCATATGAGTTCCCAATATGTATTGAATATGGAGGGCATCTCCAAAGAGTACTACGGAAACCGCGTGCTTAACGAGGTAAATCTGGCCGTGCGGCCGGGCGAGATCCACGCTCTTATGGGGGAAAACGGCGCAGGCAAGTCAACGCTGATGAACGTGCTGTTTGGAATGCCGGTCATCCATAATACAGGCGGGTTTACAGGAAGCATCAGCGTAGACGGCGAGCCTGTCACGATTGAAAACCCACAAAAGGCCATGGAGCTCGGCATCGGTATGGTTCACCAGGAGTTTATGCTGATACCGGGTTTTACTGTAACTGAAAACATTAAAATTGGACGCGAAATCACGACACCGGGCATCGCAAGCCATATTTTCGGGAAATCCCTGGAGCGCTTAGACAGAGAAAGCATGCGAAAGGACGCCAGAAAAGCGCTTGATACGATCGGTCTTAACATAGAAGAGTATGTAAAAGTAAAGGGACTGCCTGTCGGATATATGCAGTTTATCGAAATAGCCAGAGAAATCGACAAGACGGGCATCAAGCTTTTGATTTTTGACGAGCCGACGGCTGTGCTCACGGAGAGCGAAGCGGAAAGGCTGCTCGAGGCGATGCGGGTCATCGCATCGCAGGGCATTGCCATCGTGTTCATTACGCATCGTCTGGACGAAGTCATTTCGGTGACGGATCACGTCACCATCCTTCGCGACGGCCAGTTTGTAAAGAGACTGGTAACAGCGGAGACAAGCGCAGTGGAAATCGCAGAGCTGATGATCGGCCGCCGCGTGGAAAAGCTGCTCGACGAGGCCGATGACCACCGGACGCTGTCCGACGACGATGTAATGCTGAGCCTGCGCGATTACTTCGTCGACATGCCCGGGGAACAGGTCCGGGGAATCGATCTGGACGTGCGCAGAGGCGAAATATTCGGTATCGGCGGGCTTGCCGGTCAGGGTAAGCTCGGCGTTCCAAACGGCATCATGGGGTTGCACGCTTCGACGGGATCGATTCTGCTCGAAGGAGAACCCGTCGAGCCCGAAAAGCTGGGCGATGCGCTCAAGAAGGGAATCGGATTTGTGTCCGAAGACCGGAGAGGTGTCGGCCTGCTGCTCGAGGAATCCATCGAAGACAACATCGTCTTTACCGCGATGCAGATCAAGGGACTGTTCTTAAAATCCATCGGCATCGGAACGCTGTACGATGCGAAAGCCGGCCGGGCGCATACAGAAGACATGGTGAAGCAGCTGGATATCCGCTGCACGGGTACGAATCAGCGCGCCGGAGCCCTGTCGGGCGGCAATCAGCAAAAAGTCTGTCTCGCAAGGGCGCTGACGCTGAACCCCAAGCTGCTTATCGTATCCGAGCCGACGAGGGGAATCGACATCGGCGCCAAGAAGCTGGTCATTGAACTCCTCGCTTCGCTGAACCGGGAAGAGGGGATGACGGTTGTCGTCGTCAGTTCAGAGCTCAATGAACTCCGCAGCATCTGCGATCGGATTGCCATCGTATCGGAAGGAAAAATTGCTGACATTTTGCACCCGGACGACTCGGATGCAGATTATGGCCTGGCTATGGCCGGGTACAAGAGAGGGGGAGATGAGGTTGAAGGATAGACTGTCGGGCTTTGTGAAAGCGGTCGGACTGCCACGCATCATTATCTTCGCTTTCTTTCTGCTGGTCGTATTCGGAGCCCACTATTACGGACTGGGAATGCCGGCTTTGTTCGGCAGCGTCCTGCGGCGCTGGGGCATGTTCGGTGTTCTGGTTCTTGCCATGGTGCCTGCCATCCAGTGCGGCATCGGGCCGAACTTCGGCGTCAGCCTGGGCATCGTATGCGGATTGCTCGGCTCGCTGATTGTCATCGAGTTTAAAATAGCGGAAATGCTGGGTGCCTGGGGTGCGATCACCATCGCCATGCTGCTGAGCATCGTGTTTGCGATCTTTGTCGGCGCCGGCTATGGATTTTTGCTCAACCGCGTTAAGGGATCGGAAATGACCGTTTCCACGTATGTCGGTTTTTCCGCCATCGCTTTTATGAACATCTGGTGGGTGACGCTCCCGTTTCGCAGCGGGGAAATCAACTGGCCCATCGGGGGAGAAGGCGCCAGGAATACGATCAGCCTGGCATCGAGCTTCGGTGAGGTTTTGAACACAGCCGGGGGATTCTATGCCATCGGCGACGACAGTACCGGAATGTATGTTCCAACAGGATTGCTGCTGTTCTTTTTCGCAATGTGCTATGTCATGTACTTGTTTATGAAGAGCAAGACCGGCAAAGCGATGAGTGCAGCCGGATCCAATCCGGTATTTGCACGGGCAAGCGGCATCAATGTCGACCGCATGCGCATCGTGGGAACGGCGATATCCACGGTTCTCGGTGCGGTGGGAATCATCACCTATGCGCAGGCGTTTGGATTTTTACAGATGTACAACGCGGCGCTCATGATGGGCTTTGCCTGCGTGGCGGCCATCTTAATCGGAGGCGCAAGCACGGTACAGGCCAGAATCAGCAACGTTGTCATCGGTACGTTCCTGTTCCAGGGCATCCTCGTCATCGCACTTCCGGTGGCGAATAAACTGTTCGTGGGTACGGACCTTTCCGATATCATGCGCATCATCATTTCGAACGGCATCATCATCTATGCGATTACAAGATCGAAAGGAGGTGCCGCCAGTGAAGAGTAATTATTTACACTACTTAAAAGACCGGACCATCGACGCCGCCAAGGCGCTGTACGCAAACAAAGTGGTCTTGATGTTCTTCATTCTTTGTACATTCGGACTGGCGACGACCGGGAAGCCGCCTACGTACACGGTGGTCGAAGTGTTTACCCGCTTCGGGCGAAACACATTTCTCGTTCTGGCGCTCATCATCCCCGTTCTGGCGGGCCTCGGGCTGAACTTTGGCATCGTGGTCGGCGCCATGGCGGCTCAGGTCGCTATATTCTGGACTGTCTACTGGGGATTTACAGGTCTCAAAGGAATCGCCGTCTGTCTGCTGATGGCCACACCGATTGCGATTTTATTCGGCTGGCTTGTGGGCAGACTGTACAACCGGACGAAGGGCGCGGAGATGATCACCGGGTTGATCCTGGCCTATTTTGCCGAAGGATTGTATCAGTTTTTCTTCCTGTATCTGATCGGCGGTATCATCCCGGTCGAAAATCCGACGATGATCATCGCAGGCGGCACCGGTGTAAAGAATACGATCGACCTGGCGGGCAATTTAAAATACGCCATCGATACGATCAGCCTGCTTTCTGTCGCCCGCGGCCTTTCCGTGGCCTATGCACTTGTTTCGGTTGTCCTGTGGGCGTTGAACCGGCAGAAGTCGGAAGGCCTGCAAAAACCGCTTCAGAAGGATCGCCTCTTCGGAGCAGCCATCGTGTTTGCGGCTACATTTGTGCCGCCTGTGCACGATTTTATGGCGACTGACCGCCTGCAGCTTTCCCGCGGCATACCGGTATTCGGCGTGCTGATCGCCCTCGTCGCTCTGTTCCGGGTGGTTACCGCCGGCCGAACAGGGAAAGATGAGCAGTATCGCATGCGCCAGGGGACGGTGTCGCTTATCGCGCTGATTGCCGTCGGCGTGTCGTTTGTGCCGGCGATTCATAAAATACTGACGAGCGTTCACCTTCCGGTGATGACGTATGTGCTGATTGCGCTGCTCTGCGTGTTCAACAACTGGCTTCTCAGCACGAAGCTCGGGCAGGACATGAGGACGGTCGGGCAGAGCCGGACCGTTGCAAACGCCGCGGGCATCAATGTCAACCGCACGCGGATCATCGCCATGTCTATGTCTACCGTGCTGGCAGCCTGGGGGCAGATTATCTACCTGCAGAACCTGGGAACGTTCGCGACGTACGGCGCACACACCATGTGCGGGCAGTACGCCATCGCAGCGCTGCTGGTCGGAGGGGCCAGCGTGCAGCAGGCGAACAACAAGCAGGCGATTTTAGGAGTATTTCTGTTCCATACGCTGTTTGTCGTTGCGCCGCTTTCCGCAAGCACCGTGTTCGGAAGCGCGCTCATCGGAGAGTACTTCCGCGTATTTATCTGCTACGGTGTCATTGCGCTCTCGCTGGCGATGCACGCGTGGAAGGCTATTCCAAAAGGCGATAAAAAAGATAAAGAGCCGGATGCACTACCCGGAGAGGGAACGGAAGCGCCGGCTGAAGCATAACGCCGCATTTTGACTTCCTGTACAGACAGAAAAACGGCACCGTTTCTAAGCGGTGCCGTTTTTTAATGCCTACTGCCGGGGGGTGCGCTCCTATAGGGTGACTGCCAACGATATCAACGGTAAATGGTGAGGGAATGGGGAAGGTTGTGAATGTGAACGCGCTCCGTTCCTTCGGCCCGCTCGCCGTCCAGCGTCCAGTCCACATCGCCTTCCATCTGGAATTCGAGATCGTTTGCTTTAAAGAATTCGAACATCCGGTTGTTGAAGTTCGAGCTGGCGATGCCGCGAACAATGCGGTTTAAATCCGCCGGTGTGCGGGGCATGCGTACGAGGATGACTTCGAACAGGCCGTCGCGCAGGTCGACGATGTCCGGATCCAGCTTGACGATGCCTGCAACCGATGTGCTGTTTGTGACGGAACAGAAAACGAAGTTTCCCCGATAGCTTCGGTTTTCGGTCTTGAGCTTGACCGGATGAGGTTTGATGAGTGCGATATCCCGCACGCCTTCCAGAACATAAGCGAATTGTCCGAGGTTGTTCTTTGTATCCTGAGGTACGCGATAGGAGGCCTGCGTAAAAGCGCCGAACGATGCGATGTAACTGAAGTATTGATCGTCGTTGAACCGGCCGACATCGATCGTATAAGCTTTGCCCCGCACGATGGCAAACGCTGCGTGGACGGGGCTTGTGGGCAGGTCAAGCGTGCGGGCAAAGTCGTTTGCACTTCCTGCCGGGATGTATCCGATGGGGAGCGTACTGCCGCTTCTCAGAAGCCCGTTGATGACCTCGTGGAGCGTGCCGTCGCCGCCGCAGCACACGACAAGCTGAAAGCCCAGACCTTCCGCTGAAGCGGCTAATTCGACCGCATGACCCCGGTGCTGCGTAATTGCCGTCGTGACGAGATAGCCCGACCGGCTGAATACGTTGACCATGTCGAACAGCTCGGTTTGAGCGATGCGTTTTCCCGCAACTGGATTGATGATAAGCATCACGGTTTTCATCGGAAGCAGACCTTTCAAATTGTGAAGATGAGTTCGTGTAGAGTCACCTCAGTATAGAGCGAGCGCCTTGCAAAATCAAGTGAAACCCGTTATAATAGGTATTCGTATGAATAACCAAAATTGAAGGAAAGGGCCCGCGATGAATCAACAAAAAAACAGAGTGTATATTCTCGAAAGCGATGCGCTCAACTGCGCTCAAAAGGTAGTCAGTCTGTTTTGTGAGCAGTGCGGAATCCCGCAGGAGACGGCGCTTCGCATCGCTCATCCGTTCGGGGGAGGTTTGCGCGCAGGAGAAGCCTGCGGAGCTCTGGCAGGCGCACTGATGATCGTCGGACTCACTCACGGCAATCCCGATCCGCGTACACCGGAGGACCGGGCAGCCTGCGATGTGCGGGCGGCAGAGTTTTCAAGACGCTTTAAGGAGCTGAATGGCCATATAACGTGCAGAGATCTGCTCGGCATCGATACGTCCGTCGGTGAAAACCGCGCTCTCGCCAACGCGCAGGGAGTGTTTCATTCGGTCTGTCCTTCCGTTATAGAAAACACCGTCAGACTCTTAGAGGAACTGGGTTATGGAGAATAAAAAAAGCATCCGCGACCGGATCGACTTCATCCGCTCGTTTGGAAGACAGCACCGGTATGCAAGCATCGTCATTTTGTTGTTCCTGGCCCTGGTTGTTTACAGGGCCGGGCATTTTTTTCTTAAATCGGAAGTCAGGCAGCCTGAGCCGGCGGTCAATGTGATCGTCGCTTCGGTGAAGCGCATGCCCATCGATGTCATCTCACCCGTTACAGGCAGGCTCAAACCGTCGGAGGAAGTGGCTCTCTTTCCCATGGCAACGGGACGCGTGTCGGCTGTATATGTGAGCGTGGGCGATTCGGTGACGGTCGGGCAGGTGCTGTTCGATATCGAGAAAGGGCAGGTTGGATCTACGCTCAATCAGGCGAGAGAGTCGTACAGCGCCATCGCCTCCACCTATGCCCGCATGGAGATGCTCTACGCCGAAGGAGCTGTCTCGCTGCAGGATTTTGAGTCGGCAAAAGCACAGTACATCGCGGCAAAAGAGTCGTACAATGCGGCGGCTGAAGCCTATGCGAACTTTACGGTCACATCGCCCATCGACGGAGTCGTTACATCGCTGTCCGTGGCCGTGGGCAGTCTGGCCGGCGGAGCCGTTGCGGGGTCGGTTGCAGGAACGGACGGACTGGTGATCGAGGCTTCGGTCGGCGAAGCGCTTGCGCCATCTGTGGAAATCGGAGCCGGTGTCGGAGTGTACATCGACAGCCTCGGCCGTGAATATCCGGGAACGATCACTGCTTTTTCTCCTATCCCTTCGATGGGCATGCTCACGTATCCTCTCACGATTACCATGGATCCAGACGATGCGTTGTTTGCAGGGATGTTTGCCGAAGTCCGGCTCGTTTCTCAAAGTATTCCGGAAGCCTTGTGCATCCCGTCGGAAGCAGTAATCATCCGGGAGGGGAAACCTGTTGTCGTGGTGCTTCAGGGTGACGATATACCCGAGCTGCGCGAAGTGGTTCCCGGTGTCGATAACGGCACAATCGTTCAGATTCTCTCCGGACTCGACGAAGGAGAGCGCATCGTCAGCACGGGACAGCATTTCGTTACATCCGGTATCCAGGTCCGCGTCGTAGGAGAACGGCCATGAGGTGGAGCGTATCGCGCACAGCGATTGCACGACCGGTGGCGACGATTATGATTACTCTCATGGTCGTTGTGCTGGGTGTGTCAGCGATCCTCGACATCCCCAGAGACCTCATGCCGGATATCGAACTTCCGGTCGCCATCGCCATTACCAATTATCCGAATGCCTCTCCTGAAGAGGTGGAAGCCATGGTAACGGCCCCGGTGGAACAGTCGCTTGCCTCTGTCGAAAATCTCAGCGAGATGATGTCGTATTCCATGGAGGGAATGTCCATCGTCGTCGTCGTCTTTCAACTGGACAGCGATATGAATTTTGCAACGCTCAACATGCGAGAAAAAATCGCGCTCGTGTCCGGTTATCTGCCTTCCGGCGCATCCGATCCGATGGTCATGAAGATGGACATGAACATGATGCCGGTTATGCAGGTGTACATCTCCGCTGACATCCCCCTTAAAGAACTGACATCGCGGGTCGATAATCAGGTCGTGCCGTACTTTGAAAGGAGCGCCGGCGTTGCATCTGTGTCGGTATTCGGCGGTGAAACCGAAGAGATTGCCATCGAGTTTAACCAGGAGACGCTGCTGGGCTACGGGTTAGATCTGACTCTGATCGGCCGCATGCTTGCTGCTGAGAACATCAACCTGCCGTCGGGCGATGTAGCCCGGGGCTCTACAAAGATGATCGTGCGCACGCTCGGCGAACTGCGAAGCATCGCCGAACTGGAGCAGATACCGCTGATCGTGTCGGACCGCAGCATCCTTCGCCTGGGCGATGTCGCATCCGTTACCCGTTCGTTTAAAGAGAGGGATTCGATAACACGCATCGACGGGCGCACGGCGATCGGCGTCATGATATCCAAGCAGTCCGACGCCAACACGGTCTCGGTGTCCAGGGCTTTGAACAGAGAATTGAATAAGCTGAGGGCGGCCTATCCGGAGCTCAATGTATCGGTCGGATACGACCAGGCCGAATTTATTAACCGTTCGATTTCATCCGTAGCGCAGGCGGCGCTTACGGGGAGCCTGCTTGCCATATTGGTGGTATTTCTTTTTCTTCGTAACATACGCAGCACGCTCGTCATCGCCATCTCCATACCGGTATCGCTATTAACGACGTTTGCCGCCATGCAGTTTCGGGGAATCACTCTGAACCTCGTAACGCTGTCCGCTCTGACACTGGCCGTCGGGATGCTGGTGGACAATTCGATCGTCGTGCTCGAAAATATTTTCCGTCTGCGCGTCGAGGCCCGCTCGGCCGACGAAGCAGCCGATGAAGGTACGTCCGAGATTTTCGTCGCGATTCTCGGATCGACGCTGACGACCGTGATGGTCTTCCTGCCCATCGCTCTGACCAAGGGCATGGCCTCCATGATGTTTGCAGAATTTTGCTTCACCATGATCATCGCACTCCTGGCATCGCTTGTCGTTGCGCTCACCGTCGTTCCGATGCTGTGCTCCAAACTGCTGAAGGGCACGATCTCCACAACCTATGTGCGGCTCGGCCAGAGGCGCTATGTATATCGCTTTGTCCCGAGGTTTGCATCCTATCTCGATCGGATGACGGATGGATACGAGTCTCTGATACGAAAGGCGCTCGGTCAGAGAAAGAAAGTGTTGTTGTTTTCAGTCGGTATTTTTGTGATTTCGATTCTCCTGCTCGTCTTCGTTGGATGGGAACTCCTGCCGCAGACCGATGAAGGAATCGTAGACATCGATATCGATATTCCGTACGGAACGGCGCTCTCCGAAAAGGATGTGCTGATTCGAAAGATTGAGGATTACGTTCTCTCGCTGCCGGAAGTGGGGCATGTTTCGATGAGCACGGCGGGCCAGAGCATGATGTCCATGACACAGAATGCGACGGTTACGGTCTCGCTCAAAGAACAAAGCGAACGCCGCAGGAGCAGTCAGGCTGTCGTCGACGATATACGCGGATTCGTATCCGACATAGCCGGAGCAAAGATCGCAGTAGCGGCTCAGTCCTCCATCACTTCGATGTTCGGCGCCAATGACATCAGCCTCATGGTTCTCGGAAAGGATCACGAAACGCTGGAAACGATCGGCAATCAGTTGCTCGACCGGATTCGTCAGCTGCCCGAGATCGAGCATGCAGAGCTCGACGTCAAGGAGGGCAACCCGGAAATAAGGGTCCGGATCAACCGAAATGCCGCAGCTCACTACGGCATCACCGCTTATCAGCTGGCGGACAGCCTGTCCCAGGCGCTGTCCGGCACGAGGGCTACGAATATTACGATTGACGGGAAGGATATCGAAGTCAACCTTACCCTTTCGGATCGCTATTCGGAGTCCGTCGAAAATATGAAGCAGATCGTCGTAACAGGCAGCTTCGGCATACCGGTTCCCATCGGTCAGATCGCTGCGTTCGAATACGACAATGCCCCGTCGGTCATCAACCGCCATAATCAGCAAAACTACGTTACCATCAACGCTGATGTTGCGGGGCGGGATCTTGAGGGGGCTTCCCAGGCGCTCAAACGCGCGGTTTCTGCCTACGCGTTTCCGGACGGCTATCATTACGAAATGTCGGGGCTGGCGCAGGAAATGCTCAGCGCTTTTTCCAGCCTTGCCAAGGCGCTGGTCGTTTCGATTGCGCTCGTGTTTCTGCTGCTGGCGGCGCAGTTTGAGTCTCCGCTCATGGCGCTCATCGTGATGGCCGCTGTACCGTTTGCGATGAGCGGTGCCTTTCTGGCCATGTTCGTGACGGGCACAGCCCTGTCTATGACATCGTTCCTCGGTTTGATCATGCTTGTGGGTATCGTCGTAAACAACTCGATTCTCCTCGTCGAGTTCATTAAGCAGAACGAAGAGGCGCTCGGTAAGACCGAAGCGCTTGTCCTGGCGGGAAAACTGAGGATGAGGCCGATATTGATGACGACGGCCACGACATGTTTCGGCATGATACCGCTTTCGCTGGGCATCGGCGAAGGAGGCGAGATGCTGGCGCCCATGGGCATATCCATCATCGGAGGGCTCGCTGCGTCAACGGCGATCACGCTCGTGCTCATTCCTTCTATCTACTCGGTCATCGATGAACGCAAGATGCTGCGCGAGGAGAAAAGAGCGGAACGGCGCCTGGAAATCCAGGCGCTGGAACAGGTGTGGGCGGAGGAAGATTCCGATGAAAAGCCGGAATAATGACCCTCGTCCGGTTTGCCATCAAAGCGACGCTTATGTATAATGAAACTATATAAAACGATTGTATTCCACGGTTGAAAAACGAAAGAAATGAGGTCTGCCATGCTGCTTAAAACCATGCGTGAGAATCTGATTGAATGCGGACTGTCCGCATTGCGCGAAGGCCTGACGACCGGCACCGGAGGCAACTTCAGCGCCTGCGACCGCGCGTCCGGTCTCATGGCGATAACACCGTCTGCGATTCCATATGCGGAAATCAAACCTGAAAATATCATTTTGCTGGACATCGAGACCGGCGCAGTTCGCGAAGGCGAGGGCGTTCCATCCAGCGAGTGCGACATGCATCGCATATTCTATAAGTATCGCAGCGATCTCAATGCGATTATCCACACTCATACACCGTACGCAGCTACATTGTCGTGCTTTCGAAAACCGCTTCCGGCCATACACTATCTCGTCGCGTTCGGCGGACTGGATATTCCGTGCGCGGAATACGCGACGTACGGAACGGTCGCGCTGGCCAAAAACGCCTTTGCCGCCATGAAAGACCGCAGGGCGGTTTTGCTTGCCAACCACGGATTGCTCGCCGGAGGATCTACTTTATCCGAAGCGTATGCCGTTACTGAAGAAATCGAATTCTGCTGTCAGATTTACTGCCGGGCCATGTCGATGACGACGCTGGGGGATCCGGTCATTTTGCCTCAGGACGAGATGGTACGGATGATCGAACGCTTCGAAGATTACGGAAAGCGCATCGAAGAGCACGAGGAAATATAGGAGGGAATATGAAAAAGGCATTTGTGTCAGCGGAAATGGATCCGGATATCGCGCGCGAACTGGAGCAGGTTCTCGATATCCAGTACGCCGAAGACCGTGCAGTGTTTACCGTCGAAGACATGATGCGGCTTGTATCGGACAAGGATGTTCTCATTACGAGCTACGATCCGATAACCCGTGCAGTCATCGACGCAGCGCCGAACCTGAAGCTCATCGTGTGCACGCGCGCCAACCCTGTAAATGTCGATACGAAATATGCAGCTCAGAAGGGCATCAAGGTGAGCTATGCGGTGGATCGGAACAGCGACAGCGCCGCGGAGTTTACGGTGGCGCTCATGCTGAATGTAGCCAGAAACATTTCGTTTGCCTACCGGGATCTGTGCGACGGTCGCTTTGTGGCCGAAACGCTCGATAACAGGGAAAGCGAGAGCGTTAAACGGGATGTAACGTGGTCAACCGGCGAGGAAAGCCCGTATGTGACCTACAAAGGGTTCGAACTGAGGGGCAAGACAGTCGGCATCGTAGGCTGCGGATCGATCGGAAACCGGGTGGCAGCCCTGTGCCATGCATTTGGCTGCACTGTGTACGGCTGCAGCAACTCCAAGACGCAGGACATGCTTCCCGGCTACATGCAGCTCGTGTCGCGCGAAGAGCTGGCCAGACAGTCGGACATCGTGACCGTTCATCTGAAAGACAGCCCCTCGACTGAAAAGATCATCGACGAAGCATTTCTGAAGAACATGAAGAAAACAGCCATTCTCATCAATACATCCAGAGGGTCGGTCATCGATGAGGACGCTCTGATCCGCGCACTGCAGAGCGGAGAAATTGCAGGAGCTGGTTTGGATGTGTTTACAGAGGAGCCCATCGCGTGCGACCACCCGTTTTTTGTGATGAGCGACCGCGTGCTCATTACGCCGCACATCGGCGGAGCAACGTGGGATGCCATCGCCAACCACACGCGTCAGTTCGTTGCCGATGTCAAACACTTTCTGGCCGGCGAGGAACTGGAATACGAATACAGGATAGAAGGAGCCGATTAAATTGATGAAAGCAGCAGTGTGGCACGGCTATAAAGATGTGCGGATCGAAGAAGTACCCATTCCCGTTCCCGGACCGGATCAGCTATTGATACGGGTGAACTATGCGGGTATTTGCGGAACGGATCGTCACGAATACGTGGGGCCGAACTTTATACCGACGGAAAAGCCTCACCGGCTGACGGGACGCACGGCGCCGCTCATCATGGGGCACGAGTTTTCCGGCACGGTGGAATCCGCGGGCGAAAATGTGAAGGGCTTCACAAAAGGTGAGGCCGTGACGGCTAACGGGACGCTCGCCTGCGGCACCTGCGAGATGTGCGAAAGCGGACGGTACAATATCTGCAGGAAGCTGGGTTTTATGGGTGTCGGCGATGACGGATGCTTTGCGGAGTACGTCGTTGCGAAGGCTGACCAGGTATTCCGCATCCCGCAGGGAGTGTCGCAGAGGCAGGCAGCCGTCGCAGAGCCGCTCGCCTGCGGAATCCATGCGACGAACCTCATCGGCGATATAAAT
>Ga0265293_10003706_pt1 | contig 28041 bp, 27 predicted proteins | sample Munlanlewell138R_FD_192505 | JGI IMG/M metagenome (GOLD analysis project Ga0265293, IMG submission 192505) | Leachate microbial communities from a municipal landfill in Southern Ontario, Canada - Leachate well 138R | ecosystem: Engineered > Solid waste > Landfill > Unclassified | place: Canada...
ATCATCCCTAAATCCCCGGCTGATTACTTCGGAGGGAGCAGTTCCCGCTAGCCAGCGCCCTTCTTTATTGATGCCGATAGGTAACACCTCATACTTTTTTTTATCCAAGGCGTGAATTACCGAGGCGGCTGATTGCAAAGAAATTTCGTGCTCACCAGAACGCCCTCCATATAAAACCATCACATTTATTTTTTCCATCCCTTTCACCCCTTCTAGGTTCTTATGCTTATTTTATGTCTGATGCCTAAAAAAGTATTACCCCAACCTTACCATGGGTGGAGATCGTTCCCGCTGCTGCGGCGTTTATTTACGGCGTTTTGCCAGCTCCTGGGCAATTTTTTTCAAGGATAGTTCTTTTTCTGTCAAAAGCACCAACAAATGATAAAGGAAATCCGCTGTTTCATAAATCAATTCACCTTGATCCGGGTTCTTGGCCGCAATAATAATTTCCGCCGCCTCTTCCCCCACTTTTTTTAGGATTTTATCAAGGCCTTGCTCAAATAAGTAGGTGGTATAGGAACCCTCCGGTAAATTTTCTTTTCGTTCCCCAATTATTTCAGACAACTCTCCTAAAATTTGTCCCAACTGCTGGGAACCGGATATCAAGGGGGCCTCCTGATTCGTTAAGATGCCCTCGTCTGTAACCTGATGATGAAAACAACTGTAATAACCCTTATGGCAGGCAACCCCTCTTTGCTTAACTATAATCAAGATGGTGTCCCCATCACAATCGTAATAGATACTATGTACTTGCTGATAATGCCCGGAAGTGGCCCCCTTATGCCAAAGCTCCTGCCTGCTACGGCTGTAAAACCAGGTATTGCCTGTTTCCAAGGTTTTTAACAAGGCCTCCCTATTTTGATAAGCCAGCATCAAAACCTGGCCGGAATTTAACTCCTGCACGATAGTAGGCACTAAACCCCTTTCATCAAATTGCAATTGATCAATAAAATCTTTTTCTAATTTCGCGAATATCATTTTACAGCTATCCCCCTTTGACGAAAAAAAGCCTTTGCTTCTTTTATCTCAACGATCCCAAAGTGAAAAATTGAGGCCGCTAACACCCCATCGGCTTGACCTAAAGTAACCCCATCAAGCAGATGCTGCAGCTCACCGGCACCGCCTGAGGCAATAACCGGTACTCCGCCGGCATTCCTGACTCCCCTTGTTAATTCTAAATCATAGCCCAGCTTGGTTCCATCTCGATCAATACTGGTCAGCAGAATTTCCCCCGCCCCCAGCTCGGCAACCCGTTTTGCCCATTCCACCACATCTAGACCTGTGTCTTCCGTACCTCCCTTGATATAAACCCTCCACAAGTCTTCCCCCGTCTTTTTGGCATCAATGGCAACAATGATTTTTTCACTGCCGAAACATCGGGAGGCTTCATTAATTAATAGGGGGTTGGCAATTGCGGCAGAGTTAATAGAGACCTTATCTGCACCCGCCTGAAGTACCGCCTTTATATCGGCCACACTTCTAACGCCCCCGCCAAAAATCAAAGGAATCTTAATCCGGGCCTTGATGGCTTTAATTAATTCCAATAGCTCCCGCCTTGCTTCTTGTTTGCCTTGTATATCTAAAAGAGCAAGCTCATCCGCTCCTGCTTGTTCATAAGCAATTGCCAATTCTATAGGGTCCCCCGCCTTTTTTAAATCAACAAACTTTACACCCTTAACCACTTGACCTCCTTGCAGATCAAGACAAGGAATAATTCTTTTAACTGCCATAAAATCTCTCCTTTGTCAGCCTAAAAGCCTAAAAGCTTCCCCCAGATCTATATTGCCCTGATAAATTGCTTTTCCTACAATTACTCCCTCGATGCCAAGGCCCTCATGCTTTTTTAGGGCAAGCAAATCAGCTATGGAAGACACTCCGCCGGAGGCAATTATTTGCAAGCCGGTTTCCTTAGCCATCTGCACGGAGCTTTCTATATTTGGTCCCTTCAAGGTACCGTCTCTTTTTGTATCCGTAAAAATTATTCTGTTAGCACCCCAGGATTGCACCTCTCGGCCCAGCTCCAGGTATGTTTTTTTAGATGTTCTACCCCAACCCTCTACTGCCACTAGCCCATCTGTAGCATCAATACCGATTAGAATTCTATCCCCATACCTTTTTAAGGCCTCTTTCGTTAAGTCAGGATCGGAGATAGCAACGGTTCCCAAAATTATTCTCTCCACGCCTTGATCCAAAATATTTTCAATTGCTTTCATGCTTCGAATTCCGCCACCTAATTGAACGGGAATTTCAATTGCTTGCATAATTTTTTTTACCAGCCCAAAGTTTTTAGGCATACCTGAAAAGGCTCCGTCCAAATCCACCAAATGCAGAAGGGGAGCCCCTAAGCCTGCCCATTTTTTTGCCATTTGAATCGGATCATGGGAGAAGGTTGTGCTTTTTGCCGGATCTCCCTGAAAAAGCATTACGCATTGGCCTTCCTTCAAATCAATGGCCGGTATAACTAACATTGATTTACCTCCTTAAAAGCTAAAGGCTTTTTGGTTGAAAAGTTAAAAAGGAAAAACTTTTGGGGTATTTCTTTAGGTCTTTCTGCATGCTTTTCTGCACGAGATCCTTCACTGCGTTCAGGATGACACCGACCAAGACCTTCCATAGCAGTGACATTAAAACAGGGACTTCGCTACATTCAGAATTAGCCACCTGCTGCCTACGCCACTATAAGCGAAAACGATAATAAAAAACCAAGATCCTTCACTGCGTTCAGGATGACACCGACCAGGGCCTTCCATAGCAGTGACATTAAGACAGGGACTTCGCTACATTCAGAATTAGCCACCTGCCGCCTACGCCACTATAAACGAAAACGATAATAAAAAACCAAGATCCTTCACTGCGTTCAGGATGACACCGACCAAGACCTTCCATAACAGTGACATTAAGACAGGGACTTCGCTACATTCAGAATTAGCCACCTGCTGCCTACGCCACTATAAACGAAAACGATAATAAAAAACCGAGATCCTTCACTGCGTTCAGGATGACACCGACCAGGGCCTTCCATAGCAGTGACATTAAAACAGGGACTTCGCTATATTCAGAATTAGCCACCTGCTGCCTACGCCACTATAAACGAAAACGATAATAAAAAACCGAGATCCTTCACTGCGTTCAGGATGACACCGACCAGGGCCTTCCATAGCAGTGACATTAAAACAGGGACTTCGCTCTAACGTCACCCTGAACGAAGTGAAGGGTCTCATGCAGAATCACATGCAAAACAACTGCTTGGCCATTGCTCGACCATTGCTTGACCATTGCTTGACCACTGCTTGACCACTGCTTGACCACTGCTTGACCATTGCTTGACCATTGCTTGACCACTGCTCGACCATTGCTCGACCACTGCTTGACTTCCGCTTGTCTAATACTAAACAATTGCTCCTAAAGAATACCTTTTGTCGAGGGTACAGCTTTTTCTCTTGGATCTAGGGTTACTGCTTCTTTTAAAGCACGACCCGTACTTTTAAAAATGGCTTCAATAATGTGGTGAGTGTTTTTACCCGTTTCCTGCTTAATATGTAGGGTAACTCCCCCATGTAAGGTAAAGGCCCTCCAAAATTCTTCTACTAGCTCCGTGTCAAAGCTCCCCACCTGTTGACATGGCAAAGCAATTTGTCCGTTAAAAAACGGGCGTCCGCTCAAGTCCAGAGCTGTTAGGACTAGAGCTTCATCCATAGGCACCCAGGCGCTGCCATAGCGATTAATGCCTTTTTTATCTCCCAGGGCGGCAGCCAAAGCCTGCCCCAAACAAATTCCCAAATCCTCCACCGTATGATGGCCGTCTACCTCTAAATCCCCCTGAACTTCAATTGCCAAATCAAACCCGCTGTGGCGTACTAACAGATGGAGCATATGATCAAAAAAGCCCAGCCCCGTTTTACCTTTAAACCTGCCCTCACCGTCCAGAAACAATTCCAATTTAATCTGTGTTTCTGCAGTCTTTCTTTCAATTAAGGCTTTCCTTTTTGCCAAAATCATCACCTCTGCTTTCTTTGCCTTTAATAGGCTAGGGATGCTGACAACATCCCGTTTTTCTTTTGTTATTTTCTAACTTTAACAGCGAGGCCGTGGGCATGAAGGCCTTCTACCCTCGCCAGTTCTTCCACCGCCTCGGCCGCCTTTAAAAGACCTTCCCGAGTATACCCGATAAGGCTGGTTTTTTTAAGAAACATATCTACGTTGAGAGGTGAAGAAAATCTGGCTGTCCCGCCTGTGGGCAGAACATGACTTGGTCCGGCATAATAATCCCCCAAGGATTCGGGTGTATAATGACCTAAAAAAACTGCTCCGGCGTTTTTTATTTTCCCCAGCCAACTCATGGGCTCAGCTAAGGCCAGCACCAAGTGCTCGGGGGCAAAAAAATTAGCCAGTTCTATTCCTTCAGCCAAATCATTTGTAATGATCACAGCCCCTCTTTCCTTAATGGATTTTGAAGCTATTTCCCGTCGGGGTAAAAGTTTTAGCAGTCTTGCCAACTGCTTTGCTGTTTCTTCGGCCAATGCCTCAGAGGGGGTAATTAAAATAGCTCTGGCTAAAACATCGTGTTCGGCCTGGGACAGCAAATCGGCTGCTAAATAAACCGGATCGGCTGTCTCATCAGCTACAATTAATATTTCACTCGGACCGGCCAACATATCAATATCCACATGGCCATAACAAAGTTTTTTTGCCATGGTGACATAGATATTGCCGGGGCCGACTATTTTATCTACCTTTTTAATAGTTTCCGTGCCATAACTCAAAGCTCCAATAGCCTGGGCACCGCCTATTTTATATATTTCCGAAACACCTGCCTCGGCCGCTGCCACCAGGGTATGGGGATTGATTCTACCGGCCTTGTCCGGCGGGGAAACCATCACTAGCTCGGCTACTCCTGCCACCAAGCCGGGCACTGCAGTCATCAAAGCCGAGGAAGGGTAGGCGGCTGTTCCGCCCGGCACATAAAGACCCACCCTGGCCAAGGGTAGGTACATTTGACCAACCATGCTGCCATCATCATCCAGAGTCCACCAAGACCTTTGCAATTGATTTTGATGAAAGGCATAAATCTTGTCCCTGGCTATCCTTAAAGCCTTTAGAAAACCGGCGGTGACCTTGGTATAAGCCTCTTTAATTTCTTCTGAATTTACCCGCAAATCTTCCTCTTTTAAGAAAGCACCATCAAACTTCCCGGTATATTCCAATAGTGCCGAATTTCCTTGAGCCTTGATCTTATCTATTACCTCAGCTACCAGGGGAAGAACCTCCTCCCCTTCAATTTTACCTAATTGCTGTAGCTTTTGCACAAGGGGATCCGCACTTTTAATTATTCTTAGCATAATTCAGCTCCTTTCTTCCACAAGCTGTTTCAATGCCTGCACCAGGGGGTCTATGGTCTGAAATTCCATTCTATAATTCACTCTATTGGCAATAAGCCTAGCAGTGGCGTTAAAAATATCCGCTACTGCCAATAACCGATTTTCTTTTAGGGTTTTCCCCGTAGATACTATATCTACAATCATTTCTGCTAAACCAACCCTGGGGGCCAGTTCTATATTGCCGTGTAGCTTAATTACTTCCACCTGCATTCCTAGGGAAGAAAAATACTTTTTAGCCACATTGGGAAACTTAGTGGCAACCCTTTTATGGTTAAGCTTTCTAAGCTCCGGTACTCCGTTAGTGGTAATTTCCTCCGCTTTTGCCAAGGGCAAGGCCACAACAAACCTGCAAAAACCGAACTTCAAATCCACCAACTCAAATATATCGGCTCCCGACTCTTCTATAGTATCCTTACCAACAATACCCAAGGCAGCTGCACCATGTTCTACATAAACAGGCACATCCGTAGGACGGCAAATCAAATAGCGATATCCTTCTTCTTGATATTCAAACAACAATTGACGTGAATCCGTTTTCAGATCAGTTGTGGGCAGACCTACTTTTTTTAAAAGAGCAATGGCCTCCTCGCCTAACTTTCCCTTAGGCAAGGCAATGGTAAGCAAATTTTTAGCCATCGGTTTTTTCCCCCTTAACTTCCACCAGCTTGGCAATATTTTTTCTAAGCTGATAGGCTTTAATTTCCTCCCGGTCTTTATCCAAAATCTCGACCTCAACCCCGAGCCCTTGTTTTCTTAAAAGATTGGCTTCCTGCAATCTATCCGCTAAATTGCCGCCTACAACCAATACATCCATGCTCTTTTTTTCTTCTTTAGGCAAGGCACCCACTAATCTGTCAATACCGATGGCAAAACCAACGGCAGGCACAGCCCAACCAAATTTGCCCAGCAAACCGTCATATCTTCCCCCGCCGCAAATAGGATAACCAAAACCGGCGGCATATCCCTCAAAAACAATACCTGTATAATAGTCAAAATCTCGTAAAATACTAAAATCAAAGAAGATATGTTTTGTCAGACCCAAAACCTCCAAGGCGGAATAAACCTCTTTTAAGTCTTCAATGGCTTTTGTAATCGTTTCGCTTTTAGCTATCCCTTTGATTTTATCTAAAGTTTTGCCGCCGCCCCTCAAAGAAAAAATTGCTCTGATTTCTTGCCCTCTTTCTTTTGGCAAGTCCAACTGTAGTAATTTTTCCTCCAGTCCGACAAAGTCTTTCCTGGTCATAAGAAGCTTTACATTTTCAATTTCAGCCGCCGGAACGCCTACATCCTCCAATAAACCGTGGGTAATGGCGACTTGACCGATTCCTAATTGAAAATCCGCCAACCCGGATAAGCGTAGGGATTCCACAGCCAGGGCAACCATTTCCGCATCGGCACCTACCCCGGGGGCACCTAGTAACTCCACCCCTGCCTGCTCAAACTCCCTTTGTCTGCCAACCTGAATCCCCTCATACCGATAAGCGTTGCCGAAGTAGCAAAGACGAATGGGCAGGCTATTGTCCTTTAAATGAGTTGCCGCCATTCTGGCAATGGGGGTAGTTAAATCCGGCCTAAGGGCCAGAACCCTGCCGCTAGGCTCAATCAGCTTGAACAGCTCCTCTTCTTTACTGCTGCCGCGTAATTGTTCATAATATTCCAGACAGGGCGGTATAATTTCCTGATAACTCCATTGATTAAACAGCCGAAAAAAACCCTCCTTGAGTTTCCTTCTTAATTGGGCCTCCAAGGGCAAGATATCCTTAAAACCAACAGGTATTTGAAACTCGGACAACCGGGTATCCATAAAAGCACCCCTTTAATGTGTTAAAATATTAAAGTAATGCTATCACGCATTGCTGCTTCTGTCAATACTTTCTAACCGGGATAATATTAATTTATAGCCGTCAGCCCCATAATTTAAGGCCCTTTTTACTCTGCTGATGGTTGCGGTACTTGCTCCGGTTGCCTCGGCAATTGCGGTATAGGTTGCATCTTGTTCCAGCATTTTAGCTACCGCCAGCCTTTGGGCCAGGGATTTTAACTCAGCAACAGTACAAATATCTTCAAAAAAACGATAGCACTCCTGTTCATCCTGTAAAAGGAGAATGCCTTCAAACAGAGCATCAACAAAAGGCTCCTTTAATTTACTGCGGTATTCCATGGTCATTGCCCCCTTTATTATTACACATACATATCCTATGTATTTTTAGTTCGGCATGGTTTTGCAATTTCCTTTCCCGCTTTACCATCTTAAAGGGTTTAAAGCAAAATATTCTTGACCTTTGCCCCTTTACTATGCTATATTATTCTCAAAGCAATACGGATTAGCTCTTATCCAGAGTAGGTGGAGGGACTGGCCCTGTGAAACCCGGCAACCCCCTTTTATCTCAAAAGGAACGGTGCCAATTCCTGCGGGTGTGAGACATCTGTCAGATGAGAGTAAAGCAAACAGCTTAGTTCTCTCTGTCTTTCGGCAACAGGGAGTTTTTTTATAGGTAGGTGTACAAATGATAGAAATTACTGATTTACATAAGGTTTTTTCCAGTAATGGAGGGGATGTTGTAGCCCTTAATGGTGTTAGCCTGCATATCCCAAAGGGTGAAATATATGGTATAATAGGTCTAAGCGGTGCAGGCAAGAGTACCTTGGTGCGCTGTATTAATATGCTGGAACGGCCCACTTCCGGCCAAGTTGTGATAGATGGTGTTGATATGGGTAAGCTGTCACCCCGGCAATTGCGGCTTGCAAGGCAGGATATCGGCATGATTTTTCAACATTTTAATTTATTATGGTCCAGAACCGTTTATGGCAATATTGCTTTTCCCTTGGAAATTGCAGGTCATCAAGAACGGGAAATTAATAAACGAGTAACTGAGCTTCTGGAGCTGGTTGGGCTAAGCGATAAAATTAATGCTTACCCTTCCCAATTAAGCGGCGGACAAAAACAAAGGGTGGGTATTGCCAGATCTTTGGCCAACAATCCCAAGGTTCTACTTTGTGATGAAGCCACCTCGGCCTTGGACCCTCAAACAACCGAATCCATTCTCAATTTGTTAAAGGATATCAACAAAAATTTCGAGCTAACAATGGTGGTAATCACCCATGAAATGAATGTCATCAAAGAAATCTGCGATTCCGTAGCAGTCATTGAAAATGCAAAGGTTGTTGAATCAGGCTCAGTACTTGAGCTTTTCACCCAACCAAAAACCGCCACGGCCAGGCATTTTATTAATACCGTCATTAATATTGATGTGCCTGAAGCGGTAGTACTGAAAAATAACGGAAACGGCGGAAACATAATCAGAATCACTTTTGTAGGAGATGTGGCCGGGCAACCAATTCTATCAAATTTAGTTTCCGATTATGGGCTGAAAACAAACATACTTTATGGTAATATAGATCATATACAGGAACATACTTTTGGAACCTTGACTGTTCAGCTTTTAGGCGATCAGAATCAAGTTAAAAAAGGTATTAGCTACTTAAAGGATCTACAGCTGGAAGTTGAGGTGTTATAGATGCCTTGGTCGGAAATGCTGAGCTTGGTTTGGAGGGGACTTGTAGAAACAGTTTATATGGTTTCGGTTTCTGTTGCAATATCCTATTTAATAGGAATCCCCTTGGGTATTATTTTAGTTATCAGCGAAACAGGACATATAAATGAAAATAAAAAGTTAAATTCTATTTTGGGGACAATTGTTAACATCGGCCGTTCAATACCATTTATTATCCTATTGGCCTTTATAACTCCTTTTACCAGAAAAATTATCGGCACCTCCATTGGCACCACTGCTGCCATCGTGCCTTTAACAGTTGCCGCAATTCCTTTTGTGGCACGAATGGTAGAATCATCTTTTAAGGAAATCCCTTGGGGGGTAATCGAGGCGGCCCTAGCATCCGGGTCTGGCTCTATGGATATAATTCGCAAGGTACTGATACCTGAAGCGATGCCCTCTTTAATCTTGGGTGCAACGATCACAACAATAACTTTAATCAGTTATTCAGCCATGGCGGGTGCCGTAGGAGGAGGTGGTTTGGGGGACGTTGCTTTAAGATATGGTTTCTATCGCTTTGAAACAACTTTAATGTTTGTAGTCATTATTGTTTTAATAATACTTATACAAATACTGCAGATGATTGGAGATAAAATTGCAGCCAATATTGACAAGAGGTAACTAAAAAATTTTTATAAGGGGGATTAACATGTCGGTAAAAAAAGTTTTGGTCTTGTTGTTGATTGTGGGGTTAGCCTTGGCCTTTACTGTGGGCTGTAGAACTAACGCCCAGCCTCAAACTCACCTGCCTCCATTGGTCACTCAAGGAGGAGGGGTACCTACCATAGCGGTACCGGATGTGTTCGGGGATGAATTTAATATGATGTACTGGACACACATACCTCCGCTGATTGAAAAGTAATCTTTAAACACTAATGCGGTCAAGTGGTCCTTAAATATATATTTAAGGACCACTTGACAAAACATCATCAACAGGCCAGCCTGAACTTAAGGGGGATTAGAATGACAAGTAAAAAGTTTTTAGTATTGCTTTTAATTATTGGGTTAGTTCTAGCTGTTACAACAGGCTGCAGAACTGATGCCCAGCCTCAAACCCACCTACCTCCATTAGTCACACAAGGAGGGGGAGTACCCGCCTTAGCGGTACCGGATGTGTTCGGTGATGAATTTAATATGATGTACTGGACACACATACCTCCGCTAATTGATAAAAGTGGGGGAAAAACTGCTGTAAAGCCGCCAAAACTAACAAAACTGATAATTGGTGCTACACCAACACCCCATGCTGAAATTTTACTGGTGGCCAAGGATCTGCTTGTAGAAAAAGGAGTGGATTTGGAAGTAAAGGAATTTACTGATTATGTGCTTCCCAATATTGCTTTAAACGATGGATCTCTGGGAGCAAACTTTTTCCAGCACATTCCCTATTTAGACGAATTTAATGAAAAGAACAAAATGGAACTTGTCTGGACGACGGCTGTTCACTTTGAGCCCTATGCGCTTTATTCTAAAAAAATCACTGCTTTAAGCGAACTCAAGGATGGGGACACCATCGCGGTGCCAAATGACGCAACCAATGAAGCCCGTGCACTTTGGCTCTTGCAGGATAACGGGATTATCACCTTAAAAGAAGGTGTGGGTCTGACCGCAACCGTCAGGGATATTGTTGACTACAAAATAAAAATCAAAATCAATGAGCTGGAGGCTGCCCTTTTACCCAGAGCGCTGGATGACGTGACCGGTGCCATTATCAATGGTAACTTTGCCATTGGTGCGGGACTTAACCCCCTAAAGGATTCTTTAGTAATGGAGGACCCGGAATCCATAGCAGCCGACACCTTTAAAAACGTAGTTGCAGTAAAAAAAGGAAATGAAAACCTGCCGGAAATCCGGGCTTTACATGAAGTCCTGCTGAGTCAGCCGATTAAAGACTTTATTATGGACAAATATCAGGGAGCAGTAGTGCCTATGTTCTAAAAAAAGACCCCTAGGGGTCTTTTTTTTGTTTAGTATGGTCTAGCATGATCCAACATTGCTTGCATGTATTCTTTGTGGGTTATTTGTATGTCTTTCTTGCAAGCAGATTCTTCGCTCCGCTCAGAATGACATTTACTTCAGAACCTGCATTAATGTCATTCTATTTTCCACTTCCTACCTTTTAAACACTAAAAGACCGAAGGCCTTTTTAGTGTTTAAAGTGTCTTTTACCTGTGAAAACTAGGTTGATTCCGTGCTCTTTGCATGCTGTTATTGTTTCCCCGTCTCGGACCGAACCCCCGGGCTGGATAATTACTTTTACACCGTATTGAGCGGCCAAATCTACCGTATCCCTAAAAGGGAAAAATGCATCTGAAGCTAAAACAGCTCCTTTCGCTTTCTCACCTGCTTGTTTTAAGGCTATTTCCGCCGCCCCCACCCTATTCATCTGTCCGGCACCCACACCTAGTGTTTCGCCATTCTTTGCAATTACAATGGCGTTGGATTTTACATGCTTGACTACTTTCCAGGCAAAGATCAGATCCTTTAAGCTACTTTTTTGCCCAAGCACCCACTGCCAAGCCTGTCCAACATCGCTATCTAAATCCTGTTCCTGCAGTAAGAAGCCGTTCAGCACCCTTTTTATATCATATTGCTTTGCCTCATTTTTGAAAGCTGTGCTAAGCACCCTCAGCCTAGCTTTAGTGGCAAATATTTTTAGTGCCTCCCGGCTGTATCCCGGAGCTATGATAGCTTCGTAAAAGGTTCCAATCATTTCTGCGGCTGTTTCCACATCTACTTCTCTATTTAGTGCCACTATGCCGCCATAGGCCGACAAGGAATCGGCTTGATATGCTTTCAAATATGCTGCGGTTAAATTTTCGCCGATGGCGGTGCCACAGGGGTTGGTATGCTTGATAACAGCCGCTGCCGGTTCCGCAAACTCCCTAACCAGCTGCTGGGCCGCCTGGACATCCACTAAATTGTTAAAAGAAAGCTCCGGCCCCTGAATTTGTTTGAAGCCACTGTCGGCTAAATTGCCGGCAGCTTGATACCAAGCCGCCCTTTGATGGGGATTTTCCCCATAACGCAACTCCCCAACTAATTCCCCATGCAAATTAAATTCCCGGGGGAACCCTTTTTCCTCCCAAACGCCCGCTAAGTAGGCACTGATAACCGCATCGTAATTGGAGGTATGCCTAAAAGCTTCCAAAGCCAATTTCCTTTTAAAATCGGCAGTTAGTTCCCCTTGATCTTTTAATTGGCCTAGAATCTCTGGATAAGCTTCAGGACTGACCACCACCCCGGTATACCGATGATTTTTTGCCGCTGCTCTAATCAAAGTCGGGCCGCCGATATCAATGTTTTCGATGGCATCCTCAAAGCTGACATGCGGTTTTTTGATGGTTTCTCCAAAGGGGTAGAGGTTGACAACTACTAAATCAATTGTCGGAATAGAATGCTCCGCCAAGGTTGCAAGGTGTTCTTCCGTTCTGCGGGCCAAAATACCCCCGTGAATTTTAGGGTGTAAAGTCTTGACCCTTCCATCCAATATTTCGGGAAAACCGGTGATGGTGCTAACCTGGGTTACCAAAATATTCTCTCGACTCAAATAAGCAGCCGTACCTCCGGTAGATATGATTTCATAACCCAGATCAACTAAGCCTTTGGCAAATTCCAACAAACCTTCTTTATTAGAAACACTGATTAAAACCTTTTTCATAACCGCACCTCCGGGTGTTTTTTAATAAATTTTTGGCTGACGTAAAACACCCGGTTCGATTATCCAACCGCACCGGGCCACCTTATTAATCCATTTGTAGTTTATCAGATGTAGGTTTTTAATGTCAACAAAGCCACTTTAGTTTAGACCGGAAAATTAGAATATTTGCCTGATACCTATTAAAATCAGCAAAAACCCGGCTATTAACGGAACCTTGCCCACCATCTTTTTTTGTTCCAAAAAATAAGTTAGTTCGTTACCGATTTGTAAAACAAGAAAACTAAAAACAGCAGATAATAGTGCTACCAGAAACCAAGAAAAACCCAAAACTCCCGCAGTAACTCCACCGCCTATGTTATTAAGGGACAGGGCAATTCCTAAAAAACTGGCCTCCATAAAATCAATTTCCTTGGAACCATCCCGATCGGCCTTACTGGGATCGGCTAAAATTGCCAGCACATGACCGTCGGCTTCCTCCGTTTTTTTACTACCTGTATAATATGGTTCGATAATAAGCCAGCAACCGATGAGCACCAGAAGGGCCATACTAATTACCTTTACCAGCTTTCCCGGTAGTAAGTTTGCCAACTGATTGCCAAATAAAGCGGCAACCGCTGAAAATAAAAAAGCAATCATGGTAATCCACAAATTTGTATATAAGGGAATCCTGATACCTTTAACACTGTATGCCACTCTAACCCCTACCGTATCCAAATTATTAACTAAGGAAATCAGCAAAACATACAGATAATCCATCATAAGTCGCCCCTTCCTAACCCTACCCTCTCAGTTTATTCCCGGCAGGGGTTTATGGTGCAACTGCTTATATTGCCAGGGGCTAACCTTTTTTTGGATCAGGCATATATTAGCTATAAGGAGAGTGAATTACATGAACAGATGGCTAAGGAGCCTGCAGACCAATACCCCTCAAGAAGGTTTTGAATTAGCGATTAAGCTTTCGCAAAAAGGTGTGGAGTACACCCAACCAGATGTACAAATTCGAAACCAGCTTCGGCCCAAATACTCCAGAAATGCGGATAGCTTAATTGCCGCCTCGCAAGTGATAGCTCTTAACTTTCAGACTGTAGCCGCCGCCAATAATTATTGGAGAAGTTATAGCAATTATTACTAGTCTTGGCAAATCCGGTTTTACCTCTAAAAAGTCGCCACGAATACACGGTATGCAAGTTAAAAATGAAATAGCACAAAGAAAAAAGTTCCAACCACCGTTTAGTGGCTGGAACTTTTTTAGTCATTTTCCCCGACAGCTTCCCTGAGCCGGGAGTTTACTTCATAAAACCATTGATTATTTGGACTTCCGCCTCTTTTTCCGACAATCCCAGGGTCATTAATTTAACTAATTGCTCACCGGCAATTTTCCCTATTACGGCTTCATGTATCAAGCTGGCATCAATATGATTGGAAGTTACTTCGGGAATCGCCGTTACAATACCATTATCCATAATAATGGCATCGCATTCCGTATGGCCGTTGCATTTATTGTTTCCGTTAACTCTAGACAGAAAAACTTGTTTGGAGTTACCCTTTGCAACCGATCTTGACACTAAATGGGTGGCGGAATCCTCCCCATTTAACTCTACCTCAAAATTTGTTTCTGCATATTGCTCCCCATCAGTCATTATTTTCTCAGTAATTATGAGGGTTGCTCCTGCCCCCAACACTGCCTTGGTATCCCTTTTTGTTGCATCAACTCCTTGAATCTGAAAGCTGTCCATTTTCATGTAGCTTCCTTCCTTCAGCTCTATAATGGTGGTGGGATTCAAAATACGTTTACCGCCGCCGCTACCTTCCCCGTAGTGTTTTTCAATGTATTCCACTTTGGAGTTCTTTTCCAAGAAGAAACGGTGAATGCCGTCATGTCCGCTGTTTTCAGCACCTGAGTTGTGAATAGCACAGCCGGCAATAATTGTAACATCTGCATTTTCACCTATATAAAAATCATTATACACCAGATCTTCCATACCTGATTTACTGATTACCACCGGAATATGAACACTTTCATTTTTGGTGTTGGGCTTGATAATAATATCAATACCCGGGTTGTCTTTTTTAGTAATTATATTGATATTAGCAGTGGTCTCTCTATCAACCCCTTCGCCATCAGCCCTAAGATTATATGCCCCTTGAGGTCGTTCGTGTAAATCAGCTACTTGCACTAATAAATTTTTATAAATATCTTCCTTGCTATAATTTTCGTGTTTACCCTTGTCCAATTTCACAGCTCTCCTTTAAATTGCAAAATGTTCGCAACTATCCAACTCGCTTAGTAAGCCGGGCAATATTTTTTCCTTGGTCCCATCTTTAGACACCTTGCCATTTTCTATAACTATAATCTTATCTGCCACATTTAAAATCCTTTCCTGGTGAGAGATGATTAAAATTGATCCCTTGCCTACATCATGCATCCTTTCGAAAACCTTAATTAAATTTTGAAAGCTCCATAAATCTATCCCTGCTTCCGGCTCATCCAGAATAGATAGCTCTGTACCCCTAGCCATCATCATGGCAATTTCGATTCTTTTCAGTTCACCACCGGATAAACTGTCATCCACTTCTCTGTCGAGATACTCCTTTGCACAAAGACCAACTTCCAATAAATATGCGCAGGCTTCCTCAACAGAAATCGGGCTGCCCTTACCCACTGCCAAGGAAATTAAATCAAAAACCTTAATCCCTTTAAATTTAACCGGCTGCTGAAAAGCAAAGCTCATGCCGATATTTGCTCTTTCCGTGACGGATAAACCCGTGATATCTTTTCCTTTAAAAAATATTTTTCCAGAGGAGGGCTTTTCAATCCCCATAATCAGCTTGGCGATGGTAGATTTGCCCCCTCCATTGGGCCCGGTTATCACGACGAATTTTTCATCCACCCGAAAGGAAACATCCTTAATAATCTCTTTTTTCCTGCCGTCTTCCTCTATAAAAAATGAGATATTTTGTAGTTCCAGCATTTAATCCTTCCTTTCTGTCTGCCTTCACTTCCATATTTGGTTTAAATATAATATATATTTACCGAAAAGGCCAGGGTATTGCAAAAACCAATCAATAGGCATACTACTCCCACTCAATAGTTGCCGGCGGTTTAGGGCTCAGATCATAGGCCACCCTATTTACTTGTTTGATTTCCCTTAGGATTCTGCTGGATACCTGATCCAGAATACTCCACGGTATTTTGACCGCTTCCGCCGTCATAGCATCAACACTGTTGACAGCCCTTAAGATTATGGGATATGCGTAGGTTCTACGGTTGTTTTTCATGCCCACGCTTTTCATAATAGGGAGTACGGCAAAATATTGCCAAATTTGGCCCTCCAGCCCTGCCTTTCTGATTTCATCCCTAAAAATAAAATCCGCCCGGCGTAAAATGGCCAGCTTTTCTTCTGTCACCTCTCCAATAATTCTTACCCCCAAACCCGGCCCGGGGAAAGGTTGTCTCCAAACCACTTCATCAGGAAGGCCTAGTTCCACACCAACCATACGAACCTGGTCCTTAGTTAAACTTCTCAAAGGCTCTACCAAGGTAAAATCAATATCCTCAGGTAAACCTCCCACATTATGGTGGCTTTTAACAGTCACTTCTCCGGGCTTGCCGCTTTCAACCACATCGGATAAAATTGTACCTTGAACCAAAAAATCTATTTTACCTAATTTTTTTGCCTCTTCTTCAAAAACCCGAATAAACTCCTGACCGATAATTTTTCTTTTCTGCTCGGGATCCGCAACTCCTTTTAGCTTCGTTAAAAACCTTCCCTTTGCGTTTACCATTATTAGATTCATACCCAGGTGGGCATTAAAGGTAGTTTTTACCTCCTCCGCCTCACCTAAACGCATTAAGCCATGATCTACAAAGACACAAACCAACTGCTTGCCTATTGCCCGGTCTACCAAGACCGCCGCTACCGCAGAATCTACCCCGCCGCTTAAAGCACATAGGGCTCGCTTACCTCCAACCAGGGTGCGGATTTTAATTATTTCGTTTTTGAGGTAGCTCTTGACATCAAAATCCAAATTTCTATTCATTGACACCTTCCCCCTACAAATATATTTCGGGTTTCAAAACACATACATCCGGCAACTGTCTGTACCTTTCCTGATAGTCCAAACCGTAACCCACAATGAATACATCGGGAACTTTAAACCCATTATACTTGACATCTACATCCACCTTACGCCTTTCGGGCTTGTCCAGTAGCGTGCAGACCTCAACACTGAGTGGCCGGCGAGCCTTAAGGTTTTCCAATAAATACTTAAGAGTTAACCCTGTATCAACTATGTCTTCTATAATCAAAACATGTTTGCCGGCAATATTACTGTCCAAGTCCTTTATAATCATTACCGCCCCCGAAGAAACGGCCGAATCCCGATAACTGGAAACCGCCATAAAATCCATAGCAACCGGAATGCTCATTTTTCTTGACAGATCGGAGCAAAAAATAAAAGACCCCTTCAGAATACACACAAACAACAAATCTTTTCCCTGATAGTCCTTGGATATTTTGTCCGCCAGTTCTTTTACCTTCATTTGTACGACCGCATCCTCAATTAAAACTTCTTGAATATCTTTGTGCATGTTTTTTCTCCCTTTGTTTAATTAGTCATATGTATCATTTTTTATCCGGCTTTTGTCAATAACGAGTAATTTCGAGGTTATATTATAAAAATCCTCTAAATACGAGCAATTTTATTATTGAATGGGAGGCTCCAACTGGATTTTAGCATGATAATCTGTAATCTCGATCGTCAGATAAAAACGATCCTCCGGTCTTGCCTTTAGATTTGCGGCCACCTCACCTTTGACTAACTCACCGTTAGTCTTTAACCATAGGGTATACTGAAAGCCAAACCAATGCTTATTCATAAAAGGGTGTTCCAATTCCGGCGCAAAGCTTAATTGATGTAGCTTTTGCCCCTTATAATTTACCCTGCCCGCGTAAACCAAGTTATCTACTTTAATAAAGTTTAGACTGGCTAAGGGATCAATTTCCACCATAAATAAATCCTGTTCAAATACCCGGTTGCCGGGAATAGTCATCCATTTTCCTTTTTCACCCGCTTTTAAATAGGTGATGTTATTTATATGATAGGCTTCAATGGGGGTACCCTGAATTACCCCGGATAAATGAAAGCCCTCCTCACCTTTTCTTTCCCCCTCTACATCGGAAATGTTCCTTTCCTGTCCATTGGCTATTAACTTAAGCTCCACCTTGTAACGATAATTTTCCACAGCAGTTAGCTTTTCGGTTGTTTTGGCCAACAGCTCCTCCGGAATGATCTTAAGGTAGTTTTCCCAATAATAATAACCGGCATAACTGACCAGGAGAACAACCAACGCCGCTAAAAAAGGTTTTAAACGGATAAAAATAGTCATTTTTCTTTCCTCCAATAATTTTTATCTTAAGATATCTTACTGGAGAAATTAAAAAATATAACCTTTTCCAAGCGCCCCACAGAGGTTGGCAAGACTTTTAACTAGCAATGATACATGGCTAAAATACCGTTAAGATTCATCTCCTTTGTCAGGGAACCACTGGCTGTGCTCAAAATATAACCTCCCCCCGGAGAACCGATTGCAATAGCATTCCGAACAGTTTTTTCAATACGGCTGAGGTCATTTTGCTCTAACAGCGCGGGGTCTATATTACCCATCAAGCAGAGCTGCTGTCCGTATTGTTTCTTTACGGTAGCCAAATCCATACCGGCGGCCGGTTCCAGAGAGTGAATACCGGCAAAACCCATTTCCTTGAGATGTGGCAATAAAAATTCTATATTGCCGTCGCAATGCAACATAATCGGTTGTTGAAACCTACTTAACAAAGCCAATATCCTTTTATAAACGGGGTAGAAAAGCTTTTCCATTGTCTTGGGAGCAATTAAAGGTCCTTGACTGGAAGCCATATCATCGCCGATAATTAAACCATGAGCACCGGCTGCAAAGGCTTTGGCAGCCAGTTGATACAACAAATCCCCGTAAGCATTAGCCAACAGCTCAATTTCCCTTTGGTTTTTAACTGTGGCCAGCAAAAAATCATTAAAATTCAGCAAACTCCCCAGTTCCTGAAAAACACCATCTAGCAAACCAAAAACAAATAAATCGCTACCGTTAACCCACTCCCCTACTTCCGTAAAATCAAAATACCCCGGTTCGGGGAACTGATACTGACAGATCCGGTCAATACTTTTGATGGCTGGCTCTATGATTTGCCAATAACTACCCTTGTTGATTAGTTTTCTGCCGAAGGGGTCTTTTGCTTTCGTACCTTCTTCAGCAGCAAAATTTAAGGGCTTCGGACTTATTGCCACAAAATCCATCCGCAGCCTGCTTAAAGCTGCCTTTTTTTGCTCAAATTCGGCCCCTTCTTGATTCGGCATCAAAGAACTGATGACCTCGCGATCAATTAACAATTCACCCCTGGGAACACGATCCGGTTGTTGGTGATTGATAGCTTGCAGCATTCTGGTTATTTTCATTTCTTACTCCTTAACTAATAATTATAGGCGGTCGGATAGCAGTGAAGCGACTGGTAGCGGGGATTTGCCTTTTTTATTGGCCAAGTAGACTCCATATAAAATCATAGCTGCCCCAAACCAATGAAAAAGCATTAAACCTTCCTGAAGCAGAAAATAGGAAAAAATAGCTGAAAAAGCAGGCACCAAGTTTTGAAAAATGGCTGCCCGGCTTGGTCCGATAGAGCCGATACCTTCATACCAAAAAACAAAACCGATGGCAGATGCAAAAATAGCTAAAAATGCAAGGGCACCGATAGTGACAAGACTAATTTCCTGCCACCGTACTTGGCTTAACTGGGGCAAGGCCGAAACCCAAAGTATTAAAGCCCCCAAACCGCAAGCGTAGGTTGTGGTCAAAAGACTACTCCATCGTTTAGCCGTAGCCTTCCCAATAATGGTATAAAGGGACCAGCCAAAGACCGCAGTAGCCATTAGTAAATCCCCGTGGTTGAAATTCAGACTAAATAGGGCACCGAAGGAGCCCTTGGAAATAATAATAACCACCCCGATAATTGACAATATTAAACCTGCAATTTGTTTATTGTTGATTGTTTCCTTTAAAAAGAGGGCAGAAATAATAGTTGTGATAACCGGCCCTGTAGCAACTAATAAGGAGCCGTTTACAGGGGAAGTATAAATTAAACCGGTGAAAAACAAAATATTATAAAAAGCTACCCCGGTTAAAGCTGCCCCCCAGAGTAACAGCCACTCCTTAGGATGCACCCAAGCCTTTTTTCCTTCCTTGGCAATTAAAAATACCAATAGCACTAAAAAAGCCAAAGTAAAACGGAGGGCGGCAGCCACAGTGGGGTGCAGCTCCATAACAACGAATTTGGCAGCTACAAAAGCCCCTCCCCAGCAAATAGCCGAAATTACCAACATGGTATAGATTTTATAATCAGATAGTTTGCTCATAGAGATTTCCTCGATTCTGTTAATTAATTAGTTAGTCGGCCTCCGCCTTCTACTTTCCACCTTCTACCGACCCCAAAAGGATACCCCAAAGCCTTCAACCTTTACCTTTCGCCTTCAAGGTAGAGTAAAAAACTGTGCTCAAAATTAACAGACCTCCGATCACTTCTTTAAAACCGGGAATTTCTTTAATCAGGATTATAGCTATGATAATACCATAAACCGGCTCCAAATTGGAAATGATACCGGCAGTATAGGTTCGAATGTTTTTAAGGCTTTGAATAAACAGGGTGTGGGCAATGCCGGTAAACACAATCCCTAATAAAACCAGCAGCAAAAGATCGTTTATTTGAAGCACCGGTCTGTATAAAAAATAAAAAGGAATCAACGCAACCAAGGCCACCAATTGTTCATAAAAGGCAATTACCGTGCTGGGATAGATCCGGGCAAATTTACGATTAAGAATGGATAAAACAGCATATGTAAAGCTTGACACCAGCCCGATTAATACCCCCTGTAAAATTTGACTTCCCAATTCAAATTTGGGGATAACAAAAGCTACCCCGGCAAAAGTTATCAAGGCGGTAAAGATATCAACTGTCTGCAATTTTTCTCCAAAAAATATGGGCTCCAAAAAAGTCACAAAAACGGGAAAGGTGGCAAATGTCAACAAACCGATAGCCACTGTAGACATTTGGATTGACTGAAAAAAAGCACTCCAGTGGACGGCTAAAATCAGTCCCATCAGGACTAAGTAATAATAATCCCTCTTTTTGTCCAATTTTACGTTCTGCTTTAAATATAAAATTAGTGCTCCTAGAAAAAGACTGGAAAAAAAGACCCTCCCCAATACAATTATAGCGGCAGGCAAGGAAAGAAGCTTTCCAAAAAGTCCTGCCACTCCAAATAAAAATACTGCTAAATGTACTTCCACCAAGCTTTTTGTCTTGCTGTCCATCTTGTCTCCTTCAAATTTAAACTTTTTATAGTAACAATTATATAACAAAAAACCTCCCTTGTAAGGAGGTAAAGGGAATTTAGCCTTTTTTCAACCGTCTAATACTTTTGCAATCCGGGCCTCCAGTTCTACTAAAGAAAAAGGTTTTGTCAAGTAATCATCGGCTCCCAGTTGTAGGCCCTCTGCAATACTATCTTCTTCCTGCCTTTTGGAAAGAATTATAATTTTTGCGGTACAATTTGTAATGTTTCTTTTAATTTGCTTGCAAACCTCAAAGCCGTCAATATCGGGTAAAATAAGATCAAGTATTACCACATCGGGGCAAAATTCCTCCGCCAACTTGATAGCTTTTCTGCCGTTTTCCGCGGTAACAATATTATAGCCGGCACGGGATAGCCTGTCCTTTAGCAAATCCAAAATTGCCGGTTCATCATCAACCAAGAGTAAGGTTTTCAGATATCCCTTAGCCAACATACCTTCGTCATAGACAACCACCCTATTGCGCCCAAGCTTCTTAGCCTGATACATTGCCGCATCTGCGTTGCAAACTAATTGCTCATCGGTTGTATCGCTACCTTCAACCTGGGCAATTCCCGCACTAAAGGTGGTCCTGATACCTATCTCACCAACTTTTATGAGCTCCTGGGCAAAACCTACTCTTAGCCTGTCTACAACAGCATAAGCCTTTAACTCCGGAGTATCAGGCAACAGGATGACAAATTCCTCCCCCCCGTACCGATACAAGCTATCACACCTGCGAATATTTCCGGCCAAATAGCTGACTAACTTTTTTAAAACATAATCCCCGACCTGGTGCCCGTATTTATCATTAACTGCCTTGTAATGATCTATATCTACAAATGCTATTGAAAAAACAATACCATTGCGCCTGAACCGATCCAATTCCTCTATAATGCGCAAATTAAAGTAATATCTGGAGTAGGCATCCGTCAATTCATCCTTTAAAAGCTTCTCCCTATAGCTACTGGACCTTCGCAGCACCGTTTCCACCCTGGTTAAAACCTCATCAATTACGAAGGGTTTTGTTATATAGTCATCTGCCCCGGCCTTCATCCCCTTAATTTTATCATCAATACCGGTAACTGCGCTGAGAAAAATTACGTGCACATCGGCGTATTCGGGCTCCCCTTTAATATCAGCCAATAACTGATAGCCGTCTATTTCGGGCATCATAATATCCAACATAATCACATCGGGCCTGATGATAGCGACAAGGTCAAAGGCTGTAGTGGAATCATCGCAAATATAAACATCATACCCTTCTATGGTCAGGGCATTTTCCAAAAGCTTCAGAATTGTAAGATCATCATCTACCAACAAAATTTTACCTTTATTGGATGGGTTTAAGTAATCCTTAGTTAAAAGATTATACATATCCACCGTTTTTGTTTTAGAAATACAGCCAAGCTTTTCTTTAATACCGGATAGCTCTTCCTGAATATCCTTAATAGTGGCCAAATCTAAATTCGGTTTTAACTCCAATATTTTTTTAAGCTCCAATTCCCACCTCCTGCCTATAATGGACAGGTGGTCTATACCCAAGGTAGAAGCCGTACCATTTATAGTATGAAAAAACTTTAAAATGGTTTGGGCATCCTCAAGACCACATTCCGTTCCGCATAAAATCAACATTCTCTCTATTTCCTCAATTTTAAAGCAAAGATCCTCATAAAAAGCTTTCTTCACCGTTTGCATCAAAGCATCAATCTGTTTCTTTTCCATTTAAAAGACCTTCTTCCTCATTTAAGGTTATCATCAGCATATTACCGGAATGTTCGATGCTCCTTACCTCAATCCCCTTATCTTTTAAGACCGCAAAAAGATACTCTATTAACTGTTCGTCACTATTAAGCACCATCTTGGCCTTTAACATTCCATTAAGGGCCTTTCTCACCACTTTAATCAACTGTTCGGATTCAAAGGGCTTTACCAAGTAGTCAGAAATATCGGCTTTAAAAATATCCTTTTTGTTTTCGTAAGCACTGGATATAATTATAGGTGTGTCCACCGTAGCCGGATTACCCTTTAACCTTTTAAGCACATCCCAGCCGTTTAGCTGCCCTTTCAAAAAGATATCCAGGATAAACAAGTTATAACCGTACTTGTTTGCTAATTGGATTGCCTCTTCGCCGTTATCAATGGAATGCATTTCCACATTTTCGTCCTTCAATATTTCCTTGATTAGTTTAACCATTGCCGCGTCATCTTCTACAATTAAAACTAATCCCTGATCCGTGGCATAGACATCAAAATCCTCTTTGACAGTTTCCACTTCCCTTGAACCGGAATCAAGGGTAGGCAGTGAAAAATAAAAACTGCTACCCTGACCATATGTTGAAGTAAAACCGATCTCGCCTCCATGGGCCTCAATAATTTCCTTACTGATGGCTAAGCCCAGCCCGGTGCCGCCTATCCTTCTTCTCTCGTCATTATTAACCCTATAAAACTTAGAAAAAACCTTATCTCCCGCTTCTTTGGGAATCCCCAAACCCTGATCCGTCACACTGACATGTGCCTTCTCATCTGCTACCGTCAAATCTATCTTTATATCCCCTCCGGCAGGGGAATACTTGATGGCATTGGAGAGGAAATTGGAGACAACCTGCAGTATTTTATCCCTATCACAAAAAACCCTTAAAGAATCATTGTTGTTCAGATTAAAAACAATTTTGTGCTTTCCGCTAATGTTGCCAAATATCCGGATTGCTTCCTGAATAATCTCGGCTAGGAGATTGTCTTCCTTTTCAAATTCCGCTTTACCGCTTTCCATCTTTTGAATATCAAGAAAATCATTAATCAGGTTTGTCAACCTTTTTGACTCCGAGTTGATAATACTCAAAAATTCCTGGTGGCTTTCCTGAGGCAGCTCCCTGGTAAGCAGGAGCTCGGAAAAGCCCATAATGCTGCTCATAGGCGTTCTTAACTCATGACTGACAGTACTGATTAACTCCAGCTTTAATCTGTCTACCTCTTTTTGATGAGAGACATCTCTTACCACCATAACCCTGCCAAAGACCTTTCCCCCCGCGCTGATACAAGGGTTGGAATATAGGCTTAAAAACCTTTTGATGGGGCTTAGCTGCTCCAAATCAACGGCGTATCTGCTATTCATATCCTTAGTTAACTCAACCAGTTTCGAGAAAACCTCATCTTTACCTTCAATGCCCGTCAACATATTCCGAATAAAAAGCTCTGTTCCAAAACTAGTTTCATTTTTTAAATAAAAATTATCTTCCAAATAATCGTCCTGGTCGTAATCATAATAATTGAATAAATCCTTCCAGGCCTCATTGATAAAGGTTATTCTGCCGGCCAGATCAAACATGACCACTCCCCCGCCCAGGGAATCTACAATAGCTTGTAATGTCTCTCTTTGCTCCAAGTACTTTTCGTTTTCTTCCTCTAATTGGGCGTTTAGTTCCTCAATCACAGCGTTTTGCTCCTCCAGGGAATACTGCTGTTCGGTTAGTTGCAAATTGATGGCTTCCAATTCTTCATATGCAGTTAGCAGCTCCTTTTCGGCTTCCTTTCTCTCTGTTATATCTGCAAAGGTAACCACCGCACCAACGATTTTTCCATCTTGAATCTGAGGATGAGAATAGTAAGCGGCAGGGAATGCAGTTCCGTCGGCCCTCCAAAAAACTTCCCCTTCTATATGTACGTCTTCACCATGGCTAAAAGCTTTAAATATATGGCAATCCTCCAGAGCAAGAGGGCTCCCGTCTTCTTTTTGATAATGGATCTGCCAATGCATATTTTTTCCTAAAAGCTCTTTTTCATCCGCATACCCTAATATTTTCAAGCAACTGGCATTGCAAAAAGTACAGTTGCCATCGGTATCAAGGCCATAGATACCCTCTGCAGCGGAATCCAAAATTAAGTGCAAATCCTCCTTAATACTTTGGATTTCCTTGTTTTGTTTCTGCTGTTTTTTAATGTTATTAAAAAACAGCAAGCTAATTGCTAACAGCAAAATAACAATGGCGAAAAGTATCCCAATAAGAGTTGCCTCTTTCTTTTCAAGTAGAACCCTGTTTGTAATATCATTAACAATTGCAACAAGCATTGTCCCTTTTTCACCTGTGTAAGGGTATGAATTTATTTCTACTGTTCTGATCTCATTATTGGCCAGCCTGTGCTCCAAAATAAAATTATGCCGATCTTGCTCCATTATCTCCCGGAAAACGGCTTCTACCTCCCCGACAGGTAAAGCGATTAAACTTTGGATTTTCATTGCTTCTAGTTGTTCAACCGTATAGCCGTAAAACCCTGCTGCTGCTTGATTAACATGCAGGATATTGCCTGTAAGCGGATCTACAACAAGCAAGATAGTTCCATGCTCCTCAAATATTTCATAACAATCAATACTTTCTGCATGCGCATATCCCGTTTGTGGAGCACTGGTTAAAAGAAAACCCAACAAAAATAGGCCGATAAAAATTTTTCCTGTTTTAATTGCTATCTTCATTTATCATCACCTAAAATTTCCTCAACCTTTAACAACAACTCCATGGGACTGAAAGGTTTAGAAATATAATAATCTGCCAGAGCTAATTTGGCAGCCTCTTTATCTGCTTGTTGGCCCTTTGCCGTTAAAATTAAGACCTTAATCTGTTTTAAGCCGGGATCGGTTTTTATTTGCTTGCATACTTCATAGCCTGTTAAACCGGGCATCATTACATCCAGAATGGCCAAATCTGGTTTTTCTCTCCCGGCCAACTCTAGGGCATCAAGCCCGTTATCCACTTCCAGTATGTTATAATTGCCAATTTTTAAAGTTTCCACTATTAACATCTTTAGTGCCCTTTCATCATCTGCCACCAGTATTGTCCGCAACTTTTTATCCCTCCCCCCATATTTCTAAATTAATCCTAATCTTCTAATTACTTCAACTAACTTTTCTGTGTTAATGGGCTTGGCGGCATAGGCCTCACAACCGGTTTCAAAGGCATTAAGCACCCGCTCTTTTTCATTTAATGCTGTGGTCATAATGATTTTGACACGGTCTGTCCCCTCAACACCCTTTTGCTTTTCGATATCCCGAATCATCTTAAGTGTTTTTTCTCCATCAAGATTGGGCATCATGATATCCAAACAAATCAGATCGTAGGGCTTACCCTCATCCCAAGCCATCATAAAGGCCTCCAATGCTTCCATGCCATCAACGGTGAGATCACATTCGCCATAGGCAGCCAAAAATTTTGAGAGAAACCTTCTGCTGGCTAAATCATCTTCTACAATTAAAATCCTCATACCAAAACCCCTTTCAAAATTTAAAAATTATTAGCATCAAGTTTGCTTTTAATTTTATCAAACTCTATGCTCACATAATCATAGTGCTTTGTTACCACGGCCAAATCTTCCCTTCTGGCAGCCAATTCCAGCTTAAATATAGCCGTTCTGATGCTACTGATATTTGCAGCCTGGGAAAGCTTTTTTATCTGGTGGGCGGCTTTCTCCAGCAACAGAAAATCCTCCTTTTCTAAGGCGGCCTTTAAAGCTGCCAGCTGAACTGCAATTTCTTCGATAGCTTTGTCAACATTCATTCGATAGGCCAGCAATAGGTCCTTTTGCTCCAGCTTTTCGGGTTCAATGTAAAATTCATTCTCCGTTAGGCTCCGAACCGCCCCGGCTGTTTTTATTTTCTGCTGATTTCTGTCAATTACCTCCAACAAGTCATTAATCTGAATGGGCTTTGCCAAGTAATCATCCATACCGGCCGCAAGATATTTCTCCCTATCCCCTTTTAAGGCATAGGCTGTTAAAGCAATTATCGGGGTGTATTTGCCACTGCCTTGCTCCATTTTTCTTACCCTTTTAACCACCTCCAGGCCATCCATCGCCGGCATTTGAATATCCATTAAAGCCAAATCTATCCTGCCTTCGGAAATTATTTTGAAAGCATCGGCACCATTGCTTGCGGTTTCAACCTGATGTCCGGCTTCCTTCAGTATTCTGCCGGTAACCAGTTGGTTAATTTTATCATCCTCTGCCAACAATATTTTAAGGGGCTGCTCAACCTTAGGAATAGTATCCAGTTCCTCTTGTTCACTTTTGGGTACTAATAATTTTTGACCGGACCGGATTGTAAAGTAAAAATCGCTTCCCCTACCTTTTTCGCTGTTTACCCAAATTGATCCGCCCATCATTTCAACTAATTGTTTGGAAATGGCTAGACCAAGTCCCGTACCCCCATATTTTCTAGTGATGGAGCTGTCTGCCTGATTAAAACTGCTAAAAATTCTTTTTAGTTCTTCCCCATCCATCCCCACCCCAGTATCGGATACTTGAAATTCCAGCTCCAAATACTCGGCGGTCGCAACCTTTAAATTGATTAAAAGCTTAATTTCGCCTGTTTCGGTAAATTTGACTGCATTTCCCAACAGATTATTAATTATCTGCTCCAACCTGTTGGGATCTCCGTTAATATATAAGGGGATTTGGGGATCAATACCATATGACAGCTTAACCCCTTTTTGCCGGGCTTTGATTTGATGCAAGGTTGTAGTCTGCTCTATCAGTTTTTTAAAATCAAAACTAATATTCTCCAGGTTTAGCTTTTTGGCTTCTATCCTGGAAAAATCCAAGATATCATTGATCAAGTTCAGTAAATTCGCAGCACAGTTTTTGGCAATAAACAGGTTTTCCCTTTGCTCTGTTGTGAGATCAGTCAACAAAGTTAAATCTATCATGCCCAGCATGCCATTTAAAGGAGTGCGAATTTCGTGACTCATATTGGCCAAAAACTCACTTTTGGCAAAGTTGGCCGCCTCCGCATATTCCCTGGCTTTTTCCAACTCTTGTTGAACCCGTTTTCTTTCGGTAATATCCCTTTGAATACTTAACAGGGCTTTATCACTGCCAATTTCCGCACTTTGCAAGCTTACTTCGGCCGAAAAATTGGTGCCGTCTTTTCTTTTAGCTATTGCTTCATAATACACTCCCTCGGCACTGCTTTTAAAGGGCTGAGTCCTAACCGGTGATCTGCTGTCCGGATAGACCAGTTCAAAGATAGATTTCTTTAAAATT
>Ga0265293_10003707_pt1 | contig 28031 bp, 25 predicted proteins | sample Munlanlewell138R_FD_192505 | JGI IMG/M metagenome (GOLD analysis project Ga0265293, IMG submission 192505) | Leachate microbial communities from a municipal landfill in Southern Ontario, Canada - Leachate well 138R | ecosystem: Engineered > Solid waste > Landfill > Unclassified | place: Canada...
ATCTCAATTATTTTTGTTGCAGGCATGGTCAGCGAATCCAAACCGGACCAAGCTGCCATTGAAGCTACTTACGCAACTGATTCTTTGGAAAAAGCATTTTCGGGCGGACTACTGAAAGCCCTCTTTTCCCGTCCCAAACTACTTCTCCTAGCCCTTTGCATCACGTTTTTCAGCTTTGCCTACAGCCAATCTCTGTTTGCACTACCCCTTTACACTACCCAACTGTATGGAAAAGCAGGTGCTACCCTTTATGGTTCAATGATGTCATTAAATGCAATCGTGGTGGTAGTGAGTAATGCTTTTATTGTTGTGGCGCTTAAAAAATTTCATCCGCTGCGTAATATTGCTTGGGCTGGTATTTTATATGCAATCGGTTTTGCGTGCATGGGTTTAGTACAGGCCCCCTTCTGGTTATATCTCTTAACGATTGTGTTTACTTTAGGGGAAGTTATAGATGCGACCAATACCCATTATTATATTGCAAATAATACACCCATAACCCACCGAGCGCGATTTAGCGCAATATTGCCAGTAATCATGGGCCTAGGGCATGGAATAGCCCCGCTAATAGGTGGCTTAATCAGCTCACGCTACGGCCTCTCTATCCTATGGTTACTAGTGGGAATAACGGCTCTCATAGGCACTATTGGCGTCTATGTTTTATACTTGAGCGAAAAGAAAAAGCAAGAGAATTAATAGAAAGAGCAACCTATCCCAGAAAAGTTAGCTGGTTCATTTGCTCTTTTTTAGAGAATCATTCCTATAGCACTTTACTTAACCTCAAAACATCTCTATTGTTATAACATGGATGTAGGAAAAGCAATACGAGATTTGAGAGTTAAAGCCGGATACTCACAAGATAAACTTGTAGCACTAACAGGGATATCTAGGAGCCAAATTTACTTCATCGAATCAGGACGATGTGTTCCAAGAATAGAAACTATGGAGAAGATCGCAAACGTGCTTAACATGCGGGTTTCTGACATTATTATTTTTGCAGAGACATATTACCCCACCAAATCTTCTTAAGGGGAACGTTGTTGGCTACTCTCTCTAGCAAACACTTGGATCTATACCTGTTCTCAGGTAGCCAAGAAGGCTCACTAAAGCAAGCCCTCTTGAGTTCTGCTGTGCAGTAACGGCATATGCATACGAAAGATATCCCGTTATCGAGCGATATCTTTTTCTAACCTAATCAAAACTCTCTTCAATCATATCTTCAATAGAAGCTCCAGGTGCAACCATGGGATAGACTTTATTATCTAGTGGTATTTCACAATCAACAACGACTGGACTATTGAGAGCAAATGCAGCCGATAACACCGTCATAGGATCATCGTCTTTAGTAAGAGACATCCCTTTTACCCCAAAAGCCTCAGCCAGAGCGATCCAGTTAACATCGGTATCTAAGGTCGTCTCAGAATAGCGCTCATCATAAAACAGCGTTTGCCATTGCCGGACCATACCCAAGGTTCTATTGTTCATGATCAAAATAACGATGGGTAATCGATAACGGGCAATGGTAGCCAGTTCATTGCAATTCATCCTAAATGATCCATCTCCAGCAACATTCACAACACGACGCATCGGATTGCCTACTTGAGCACCAATGGCAGCACCAGTGCCATAACCCATGGTTCCCAGACCTCCCGATGTAAGAAATCGCTTTTCGGGGGTATGGCGGAAAAATTGAGCAGCCCACATCTGATGTTGTCCAACCTCCGTCACCACCACGGCATCACTTGGCATTATTGCCGAGAGTGCTTGTAATATTTGGGAAGGCCGACGTGTCTCTCCGGCAATCCTAAGGGGATGTTCAGCTCGCCACTTGGCAATCTGTTCCATCCAAGGCGCATGCACCAGAGGCTTGGTAAGCCTCTTATTAATCTTGGAGAGGACGACTTTAATATCACCTATCACGTAATGATAAGTAGCAATATTTTTATTAATCTCGGCTGGATCCACATCAATGTGGATAATTTTAGCGTTCTTCGCAAATTCGCTTACTTTACTTACAACCCGATCACTAAAGCGGGCCCCAATCACCACCAACACATCACAATTATTTACCGCAATATTAGAAAGACGCGTGCCGTGCATCCCAATCATGCCGGTAAATCGTGGATGTTGGGCATCGATTGCCCCATTACCCATCAACGAGACACCGAGTGGAGCATCTATCTTCTCGATAAACTCTGCCAATTCAGCCTGAGCTTGGGCTCGGATAACTCCTCCACCAACATAGAGCATCGGCTTAGAAGATGCTTTCAGTAAAGCAATCGTCTTTTCAACTGCACTGGTACGTACATTATCTTCAGACGGAACCGACCATCTTGGATCTACGCGAATATATTCAGCGAGAGCGGCCGTAACATCCTTAGGAACATCGATTAAGACGGGACCCGGACGCCCCTCACGGGCAATATAGAACGCATCGCGGATAATTGGTGCTAAATCCTCGACATCCTTCACAATATAATTGTGCTTTGTAATTGGCATAGTAATGCCGCTAATATCAACTTCTTGAAAACTATCTTTTCCTAATAAATCTGTTGTGACATTACCCGTAATTGCAACTATAGGTATTGAATCCATGTAGGCTGTCGCTAATCCAGTTACCAAATTGGTTGCACCAGGCCCGCTCGTCGAAAAAACAACACCAACTTTACCTGTTGAGCGTGCATATCCATCAGCAGCGTGGGAAGCCCCCTGTTCATGACTGGTTAGGATATGACGAATCGAATCACGATTCTTAAATAAAGCATCGTAGATGTTGAGCACGGCCCCCCCTGGAAATCCGAATACTGTATCGACCCCTTGTTCCTTCAGGCAAGCAACAATTATTTCTGCTCCGTTCAACTTCATGCGATAATCTCCCTAAGCCTTCTTATAACTAGAAGACTATTACGTACAAAAACTAAGTTTTTGCTAACGATCTTTGAACACTGCCCCTGTGGCAGCACTAGTTACTTGTTTTGCATAACGTCCTAGATAGCCTGTGGTAATAGGAGGCTCAGGAGCCTTCCACCCGACCTTACGCTGCTCTAGTTCCTGCTCGTCAACCAATACGTTTAACGTACCTTTATCAATATCGATCTCAATGAGATCCCCCTCGCGCACAAAAGCTATGGGACCCCCCTCGGCAGCTTCAGGAGAAACATGCCCAATTGAAGCACCACGAGTGGCACCACTAAAACGCCCATCAGTAATTAAGGCGACATCTTTGTCTAAACCCATCCCCGCAATTGCTGAAGTCGGCCCAAGCATCTCGCGCATTCCCGGCCCTCCAATGGGACCTTCGTAGCGAATAACGACCACATCACCCTTTTTGATCTGACCGCGGTAAATAGCTAAACTGACATCCTCTTCAGATTCGAATATGCGAGCTGGCCCAGTATGCTTGAGCATTTCAGGGGCAACTGCTGCTCGTTTAACCACAGCACCATGTGGTGCTAAGTTGCCACGCAAAACGGCAATACCGCCGGTATTACTATAAGGATTATCGATGGGACGAATAACTGCAGTATCAAAATTTTTAGCCAAGGCAATTTGGTCTCCCATGGTGTGCCCTGATACCGTTTGTACAGCTGTATTAATTAACTTTTTCTTATGCAACTCACTCATCACAGCCATCACCCCACCGGCATGATACAAATCTTCAATATGATAAGGACCAGAGGGTGCTAAATGACAGAGATTTGGTGTTCTTTGGCTGATTTCATTCGCCATAAAAATATCAAGGGGGACGTGAGCCTCATGGGCAATAGCAGGCAGATGTAACATACTATTGGTGCTACATCCCAAGGCCATATCAACCGTAAGGGCATTTTCAAAGGCAGCCGCCGTCATAATGTCAGAAGGTTTTATCTGTTTCTTATATAATTCCATGATGGCATAGCCAGCTTCTTTCGCCAATCGATCACGCTCAGCATAGACCGCCGGAACAGTCCCATTCCCAGGCAACCCCATCCCTAGCGCTTCAGTCAGGCAGTTCATACTATTAGCAGTAAACATACCTGAACAGGAACCACATGTAGGACACGCAAAATTCTCGATCTCGAGCAAATCGTTGTCATCCATGGTACCGGCAGCATGCGAGCCAACAGCTTCAAATACTGTGGTTAAATCAATCGCATCTTTCTTACCAGGTACCCGCCCAGCCAACATTGCACCACCAGAGACGACGATAGTTGGTATATTTATGCGAGCTGCAGCCATCAACATAGCAGGAACAATCTTATCACAATTGGGCACCATAACGAGCGCATCGAAAGGGTGAGCAGTAGCCATAATTTCAATTGAATCGGCAATTAGTTCCCTGCTTGCTAAAGAATATTTCATCCCTTTATGACCCATCGCAATCCCATCACAGACTCCAATCACTGAAAAGTCTATCGGAGTTCCACCAGCAGTTCTCACTCCGGCCTTGACTGCATCAACAACCCGATTAACATGAACATGGCCGGGAATAATTCCATTGGCTGAGTTGACAATACCAATTAAAGGGGCCGCGATTTCTCGATCGGTAAGTCCCAGAGCTTTCATCAAAGAGCGATGAGGAGCACGGGCTACTCCCTTTTTCATCTCATCACTTCTCATATCTTTGCTCCATTTTTACTCTGCTTGGTATATTCACGAAAAGCATCCAACAGTTCTAGCGTGATCTTGCCAGCCACTCCTGAATCAATCAACTGCCCATCCAATTCGGTGAGGGCAATAATTTCTGCGGCTGTTCCGGTTAAAAAAGCTTCATCCGCATTCAATACATCAAAATGGGTGAAGGGTACTTCCTGCACTGTATAACCTAATGAACGGGCGATTTCAATAACAGCTTGGCGGGTAATCCCATTGAGTGTTCCTACCCAAATAGGAGGAGTACTAATTACTCCATCTTGGATAATGAAAATATTATCACCAGTACATTCTGCAACTAACCCATCTTCATTGAGCATGAGCGCCTCATCGGCCCCATAGCGATGCGCTTCGATGTTTGCCATAATATTGTTAAGATAATTCAAGCTCTTAATTTGAGGATTGACTATAGTGGCCTTGTTGCGCCGTAGATGGCTCGTAATTACCTTCAGACCACGTTTATAGGCCTCCTCACTATAGAGAGCAACTTGACCTGCAATACAAAACAAACGCGGTGGATGGGCTCCAGGTTTTGGAAACAAGCCCAACCCATCGGCTCCACGCGTGCAGACTAAGCGGATATAACCGTCGACAATTGTGTTACGGCGACACGTCTCCAATACTATTTCTGTTATTTCACCAATAGGTAACGGTAAGGTTAGATTGATCGCTCGGGCAGCGGTTTGAAATCGGCGCATGTGTTCTTCAAGCTTGAACACTCTCCCCCCATAAGCTCGAATCCCTTCAAAAATACCATCTCCATATAGTAGTCCATGATCCATTACTGGAATTTTGGCTTCACTTAAGGGGATGTAAGCCCCTTCCAAATATACTGTTTGTTCACTCATGATTTTATACTCCTCTTTGTTTACAGTGCCTGGGCTATTTTTGAACCCATCTCTTTAGTCCCTATTACGTGCATACCTTTGCTCATAATATCCCCTGTACGCCACCCGCCATCAAGGGCTTTTCCTACTGCATGCTCAATGGCAACAGCCTCTTCCTCTAGGGCAAAGGTGTGGCGTAACATCATCGCTACCGAAAGAATAGTGGCAATTGGATTAGCCTTATCCTGCCCCGCAATATCTGGTGCCGAACCATGAATAGGTTCGTACATCCCAAAGTTATCTTCGCGTAAACTGGCCGAGGGCAACATGCCTATAGAACCCGTAATCGTACTGGCCTCATCGCTTAAAATATCACCAAACATATTTGAGGTAACGATGACATCAAACTGCTGAGGGTTACGTACCAATTGCATGGCTGCATTATCAACATACATATGATTAACCGTAACAGCGGGATACTTTTTAGCTAAACGGTCCACTACAGAACGCCAAAGGCGTGAAGATTCCAAAATATTAGCTTTATCGACACTGGTGAGGTGTTTATTGCGTTTCATGGCAATCTCAAAGCCCTTGATAACAATACGTTCAACTTCTTCAACACTATAAGCCATAGTATCGAAAGCCCAACTCTGATCAGCACTACGCCCGCGCTCTCCAAAATAGATACCACCGGTTAGTTCACGAACAACCATAAGATCGAGACCACCTGTGATCAGTTCATCTTTAAGGGGACAAGCTTGTGCTAGCTGTTTATAGAGAATAGCGGGACGTAAATTACAAAACAACCTGAGATTACTACGAAGTCCCAACAAAGCTTTTTCGGGGCGTTGTTCTCCTTCGAGATGATCCCATTTAAAACCGCCCACCGCGCCAAGTAACACTGCTTCGGCATCTTGGCATCCCAACAACGTCGATTCAGGTAGTGGGGTACCAACGGTATCAATCGCTACACCTCCTGCTAAATAGAAAGAATAATCGAATTTATGGCCAAACTTCTGTCCCACTGCTCCCATAACCTTAACGGCTTCAGCTAGAATATCGGGACCGATCCCATCTCCGGGAATCAGAGCAATACGCATTTTCATAAGAGCACCTCCTGCTGTAGATACTGTATTAACCCATCAGCACTGATCATTTTTTGAATAAAGGGAGGAAAGGGCTCTGCTGACCAACGCTCACCCGTTGTCTCATTTGTAATAACGCCCTTTGTAAATTCAACAGAAACATTATCGCCCATCTTAATGCCAGCCACTGCCGCTTCACACTCCATGATCGGCAATCCAATATTAATCGCATTGCGATAAAAAATACGAGCAAATGAAGAGGCAATAACACAACTAATTCCAGCTGTTTTAATTGCTAATGGAGCATGTTCTCGTGATGATCCACACCCAAAGTTGCGCTCAGCAACGATAATATCTCCTAGTTGTACCTTTTTTACAAAAGTAGCATCCAGATCTTCCATACAATGACTAGCCAACTCTTTGGCATCACTTGTGTTTAAATAACGGGCTGGAATAATAACATCGGTATCAACATTTTCCCCATATCGAAAGGCTTTCCCTTGTGCTTTCATCTCTGTTTACTCCTCTATACTTTCGGGATTTGAAATATATCCGGTCAGAGCCGAAGCTGCTGCAACGGCTGGGCTAGCTAGATAGACTTCACTTTGTGGGTGCCCCATCCGGCCTACAAAGTTCCTGTTCGTCGTCGCAACCGCCCGTTCTCCTTCAGCCAAAATACCCATATGCCCACCGAGACAAGGACCACAAGTAGGCGTGCTCACCACAGCACCAGCCTGCACAAAAATCTTCAAAAGGCCTTCGTCCATAGCTTGGAGGTAGATCTCCTGAGTTGCAGGGAAAACAATAGTGCGAACTGTGGGATTAACTTTTTTACCTTTAAGAATCTTAGCAGCAATGCGCAAATCGCTAATACGCCCATTCGTACAAGAACCGATGACCACCTGATCAATTTTTATCTGCCCTACTTCATCAATAGTTCTCGTGTTATCTGGGAGGTGGGGGAAAGCAACTGTCGGTCGCAGAGTCGCTAGATCTATATCATAGGTGCGTTCGTATTCAGCGTCTTCATCAGCTTGGAAAACTAATGGCGTCCGTTTGCAATGGGCACCAAGATAGGCTATAGCAACTCCATCAACACCAAAAATACCATTTTTGGCCCCAGCTTCAATCGCCATATTGCAAATCGTGAACCGATCATCAATGTTCAAAGAAGCTACTCCTTCTCCGGTAAACTCCATTGATTTGTAGAGCGCTCCATCGACACCAATCATCCCAATAATATGGAGAATCAGATCTTTGCCTGAAACCCAAGGTGGTAACTTACCAGTTAAATTAAAACACAAGGCCGAAGGGACTTTGAACCAAGCTTTGCCAGTCGCCATAGCAGCAGCCATATCGGTACTGCCTACTCCTGTCGAAAAGGCCCCTAGAGCCCCATAGGTACAGGTGTGACTATCGGCTCCAATAATGAGGTCACCGGCATTTACTAATCCCTGCTCGGGTAGTAACGCATGTTCAATACCCATTTGCCCAATTTCAAAATAATGTTCAATCTTTTTATCATAGGCAAATTCGCGCATCATTTTACACTGCTGAGCAGCTTTAATATCCTTATTAGGGGTGAAATGATCAGGAACTAAGGCAATCTTAGAAGTATCGAAAACTGCATCGATGCCAAACTTGGCAAACTCTTTAATCGCTACTGGTGACGTAATATCATTTCCCAACACCAAGTCGAGATCTGCCATTATTAATTGGCCGGGACGCACCTGATCTACATTCGCATGGGCGGCCAAAATTTTCTGTGACATGGTCATGCTCATCTATTTGCTCCTTGTGGATGAATAACGGGCGGCAAGACCCCCTCTTTCATCAATTTATATTCAATTGCATCAACTAGAGCCATCCAGCTGGCCTCTATAATGTCAGTTGAGACTCCAACTGTAGACCACGAATATTCTCCATCTGATGTTTCAATTAAGACCCGAACCTTGGCCGCTGATGCTTGTTTGGAATCTAGGACACGTACTTTAAAATCGGTCAAATAGATAGTGGCTAACAGGGGGTAAAAGTTTTCTAGCACTTTGCGCAAAGCTTTATCTAAAGCATGTACCGGCCCATCGCCTTGAGCAACGGCAATAGCCGTTTCACCATTGACTGCCACTTTCACCACTGCAGTATGACTTGTTTCCGGCCCACTATAAAGTGGGCGTTCCCCGAATGTTTTATAATGGTCCAATGTAAAATATGGTTTATATTTCCCTAAATGTTTAGCAATAACAAGCTCAAAAGAGCTTTCAGCACCTTCAAATTGATACCCATCGAACTCCATGCGCTTGAGCGCATCCATAATTTGTTTTGTCTCGGGAGAACTTTTATTTATCTCGGGGGCATATTTTTGAATACGCCGCAAGATAGTAGCTCGGCCAGCGACCTCGCTCATCAATACTCTCCGTTCATTCCCAACTAGTTCGGGATCCATATGCTCAAAGGAACGGGGATTCTTGGCTATCCCATCGATATGCATGCCCCCCTTATGGGCAAAAGCACTGCGTCCAATATAGGGTTTACCGTGGGGAATTGAAATATTGGCAATCTCAGCGATCGAATGGGTAATTAATGTTAATTTAGCTAACATTTCAGGTGAAAGTACATCGTAACCCATTTTTACCTGCAACGTCGGAATAATGGTTGCCAAGCAGGCATTCCCAGAACGTTCCCCAAAGCCTGCTAACGTCCCTTGAACCTGCCGAGCTCCTGCTTCTACCGCTAAAAGAGAGTTTGCATCGGCACAAGAAGTATCGTTATGGGTATGAATACCAACGATTACCTTTGAATACTGTTTACTCAGAGCTTCAACCACATCTTTAGTTGCTTGTCCTACGAAAGAGGGAGTTGCTCCACCGCGGGTATCACATAAAGCAATTGAAGCAGCCCCAGCGGCTGCTGCTACAAAGAGGCATTCCATGGCATAGGAGGGGTTTTCATTATACCCATCAAAAAAATGTTCGGCATCGAAGACAACTTCTTTACCATGCGACACGAGGTATTCGATGGTGTCTCGAATCATTGCGAGGTTCTCTTTTAACGAGGTGCGAATAATATCGGTTACCTGAAAATCCCAACTCTTGCCAAATATTGCTACAACAGGTGTATTGGCGGCCAATAATGATCGTATATTACCATCTTCTTCGGGTAAAATATTACGTCTGCGCGTAGAGCCAAAAGCAACCAACCGGACATGCGAGAGGGGCAATGTGGCTACTTCCTGGAAAAATTCCAAATCTTTAGGATTTGAACCAGGATTACCTGCTTCGACATAATCTACACCAAGATCATCAAGAAGGGTGACGATCTTAAGTTTATCTAATACCGAAAAAGAGATCCCTTCGGCTTGAGCTCCATCTCGTAAAGTGGAATCGAATAGAGTTACCCGTTGTTTTTTATAATCGTCCATGGAGAAGCTCCTTGTTCACATCCTCTTCTACCGTTCCGCTAATCTTCATATCGCGGGCCAAGGCCTCTTGGGAAAGTTGGACCCACTCTTTAGCTTTCCAGCCGCCACTATTGTCGCTCTCTGCGACTCTTTTCTCATTACTTTCAGCGACTTCAATCATTCTATTTACTGCAGATAACAAGCTTTGTAAGCTAGCTTCAATAACGTCGGTACTCACTCCCCGCCCCCGATAGACTCCATGGTTATCGCTGATTTTCACAAGTACTTCACCAAGTGCATCCCGATGTTCTGTTACCGCTCTCAGTTGATAATCTTCTAATACGTACGAGTGTTTAATAATCCGTTCAACTGCTTTAAAACAAGCATAGACCGGACCAGTGGCCATCTCGACGGCCTGCATTTTGCGCCCTTCACGACGTAAGGTTACACAAGCGGTGGCAGTCATGTTGTTTCCACTGTTGACCACAAAATTATCGAGTTCGAACAGTTGTGGCGCAGCATGAGTACCACTTTCCATGAGAGCAATGAGATCTCGATCAGTAATCTCTTTTTTCTTATCGGCGACACTCTTAAAGTCGGCAAACAACTTAGTGGCCATTTGGGGACTTAAGGTATACCCGAGATCTTCCATCCGTTTCTTAAATGCATGTTGACCTGAATGTTTACCGAGGACCATCGTTGTCTTCTTTAGCCCAATTGATTCAGGAGTCATGATCTCATAGGTTTGGGCATGGGCCATCATTCCATGCTGATGAATTCCTGATTCATGGGCAAAAGCATTGGCCCCCACAATGGCCTTGTTCGGAGCAATGGCAACACCTGTGATGCTAGAGAGCAAGCGGCTGGTTCTATATAATTCTTGTGTGTTTAATTTATACGAATAATCGTATAAATCGCTTCTGGTTCTCATCGCCATAACTAATTCTTCTACCGCGGCATTGCCAGCCCGCTCTCCAATTCCACACACGGTACACTCGACCTGCTGCGCCCCGGCTCTTAAGCCGGCTAATGAGTTAGCAACCGCTAGACCAAGATCATTGTGGCAATGGACAGAAACAATAGCTTTGTCGATATTAGGCACATGGTGCATAAGGTGAGTTATCAGATTACCAAATTCTTCAGGCATACTATAGCCAACCGTATCTGGGATGTTAATAATCGTAGCTCCCGCTGTAATAGCTCCTTCAACTATTCTACAGAGGTAATCGCGATCACTGCGCGTTGCATCTTCTGCAGAAAATTCAACTTCTGGGCAGAGATTGCGCGCATAACGGACCATCTTGAGGGCCTGTTCATAAGCCTGTTCACGGCTCATTTTTAACTTATACTCTAGATGTAAGTCACTGGTAGCAATGAAGGTGTGAATGCGGGGCTTACTAGCTGTCTTCACTGCCTCCCAAGCACAATCAATATCCTTTGGCAATGCACGCGCTAGAGAGGCAATTGTAGACTCCTTCACGGTGGATGCAATGGCCTGCACAGATGCAAAATCACCGAGCGATGCAATTGCAAAGCCTGCTTCTATTACATCAACACCCAAAGTCTCAAGCTGTCGGGCAAACCGGAGCTTCTCTTCCAGGTCCATGCTATAACCAGGGGCTTGTTCGCCATCGCGTAAAGTGGTATCAAAAATTGCAATCTTTTGGGCCATTGACTCCTCCTTTGAACGTGTTGTTCTTATTTTTTCAACCAGCTCATTAAACCCCGTAAGCGCTTGCCAGTTGATTCGAGCAGACTTTCTGCTTCCATTTTGCGTTTTGCATTAAAGAAAGGTCGCTTGACCTGATTCTCTACGAGCCAGTTGCGGGCAAAGGTTCCATCTTGAATCTCTTTAAGGATGTGGGTCATCTCTTTCTTTGTCTCATCGGTGATAATCCGGCTACCGGCGGTGTAATCACCATATTCAGCAGTATCGCTAATTGAATAACGCATGTAGGAGAGTCCCCCCTGATTAATCAGGTCAACAATGAGTTTCATCTCATGACAACATTCGAAATAAGCCATCTCCGGTTGATAACCAGCAGCTACTAAGGTGTCGAATCCGGCTTTAATTAAAGCTGAGATACCACCACAGAGAACAGCCTGTTCCCCAAAAAGATCTGTTTCGGTCTCTTCTTTAAACGTTGTTTCAAAAATACCAGCTCTTCCAGCTCCCAGTCCGGCCGCATACGCTAAAGCTATTTCTTTAGAATCACCAGAGGGATCTTGATGGATAGCTATCAATGAAGGAACACCCTTCCCTTCCTGGAATTGGGAGCGGACCGTATGGCCAGGCCCTTTAGGTGCAATCATAATGACATTAACATCGTTCGGCGCTACAATCTGTCCAAAATGAATATTAAAACCATGGGCAAAGGCAAGGTACTTCCCTGTCGTAAGAGAAGGGGCAATACTGTCATTATAAATCTTGGATTGTTTTTCATCATTGACCAACATCATAATCACGTCTGCAGCCTTGGCGGCATCAGCGGCCGTCATCACACGCAGGCCTGCCTCTTCAGCTTTTTCCCAAGAAGGGCTGCCCGTATATAATCCCACGACCACTTTCACTCCAGACTCTTGTAGGTTCAAGGCATGGGCGTGCCCTTGACTACCGTAACCAATAATAGCAACGGTCTTTCCTTCTAATACTGCCATATCGGCGTCTTTCTCATAATACATAGTACTCATTCTCTTTCTCCTTTATACTTCTTCACTACCATGATTTATCATAGCTTGACTTCCCCGTTCCATTGCAGTCATACCAGTGCGGACTAATTCGGTAATACCATAGGGATACAATAGATGTAAAAACGAGGCCACTTTATCGGCATTGCCTGTTATTTGCATGGTAATGGTCTTTTCGGTAACATCCATAATCTTTGCTTTAAAGATCTCCGATAATTCTACCACTGCAGCTCGTGTCTTTTCGGAGGTACTAACTTTAACTAATACCAGTTCACATTGGATGCTACCTTGCAGAGTAAGTTCCACTACGGTGATAACATCAATTAATTTAGCGACTTGTTTCTCAATTTGTTCAACAACCGATCGATCACCAGTTACTACAATTGTAATTCGGCTTATGGCAGGATTTTCGGTCTCTCCTACCGATAAACTATCAATATTGTACCCTCGGCGACTGAATAAACCGACGACTCGACTGAGCACCCCTGGATGGTTGTTAACCAAGATTCCCAATGTATACCGTTCCATATAGTTATACCCCCTAAACTTTGGTGCCGAACTCCCATAGGATTTCGTTATAGATAGTGCGGGTACACCGATTCACTGTAGAGGGGTTCTCCACAGTTGCACCTCAATCGGCGTACCGTGGATTATAGAATAATAATGCTTACTAGAATAATAATTGCAGATAGGATTGCGTTAGGTAGGAGGGTGGAAAAGAGTGAAGAAGTTACAATAGACGACACATTTGAAGAAGTTGGTGAAGACGTGGTGTGCGCCATCACATACCAATTTCTCTTGGGCTTCGAGAAAAAAGCTTGTTTTCCTGCAGTACTCATGACTGACACCTCATACACAAAGATTGCCTTCTGTTGTATACATATCTGAAAGTAATGTCAACTCCACTTATATATTTTCATCAATATTTATACATTTCTTATGCAATTATGGAAATTATCTCGCACCATCTTCACTCTAGCTAAGTATATGGACGTGAGTTACACTATGGATATGGCGCATACACTCTTTCATAAATCACTCTTTGCTCGGTTGATGATTTTCTTCTTGGTAGTCATGCTTATCCCAGTCTCCTTACTGGGATTTACCTACCTGGCAAGGGGAGAAAAAACAGTTAAAAACACGTTATCAGAACAAGGAGAGACCAATATTCGCTGGGCTGCCAGCCGCTTACAACAGGTGATTGAAAAATACCGTCATAAGGCTTACAGCATCAGTATGAATGACGATATTGTCCGTCTCGTAGCAACAGGGGCATCCCACCAAATACCGCAGAATACTACTGAAATTTATGAACAATTATTTTCAATAATGGAAGGAGATACCTATTTAGCTACTGCCTCGGTTGTAAGCACATCTGGGAAAGTGAGACTGTCGACACATTTATTTCCCCAGCAGTATGATTTGCGCTATCAAGGAAACGAGACAAACCCCTTTTTCGATCTTTCACGAGCCAGTAGCGAAACCGCTTCAATTATTACCTTGCGCCACCGTTATGTCACAAAAAACAATGCCTTCGTCTTTCTTAATATCTTCAGAAGAATCCGCGATGAAAATAATAGTGTTGTGGGTTATGTTGCAGTCGATATCCACCAAGATGCAATAAGCTCTATCCCTAGTGAGCTCGGTTTCTCTGACTTGCTTCTCATCGATACCGAAAACTATGTCGCGTATTCGATGGTTCACATGGACAAGTATGGTGATTTTTCCCGATTTTCCGAGCTTAAAACTATTACATTCCCTCTGGTGCCAGGAAATACCCAATTAGATAACACCATTATATCGTTAGCGCCCATCCCTAATACCCAACTATATCTCGCAGGCATTACCGATACCGCTGTCCTCAAAAAGAACATCGATAACTATTTTATTATTGGAGTACTGATCTTAGCTTTTGGCATCCTATTGGCGGGAATACTGGCCTATTTCTTCAGTCGTTCAATAGTTCAACCTATAGGGACTTTAGCCTCATCTATGCATAAAGTTGAAACGGGAAACCTCACTACCCGGGTAACAGAATCAAATATTACCGAAATAGGGCAGTTACAACGCTCTTTTAATACTATGGTACAACAAATAACGACTCTTATGGAGCTCACTCGTGAAGAAGAGGCCAAATTACGCGAAGCAGAAAGAAAAGCTCTCGAGGCCCAGATGAACCCACATTTCCTCTACAACACCTTAAATACTGTTAAAGCGATTGCCAAATTACATAATGAGAAGGAAATTCTTACCATCACCACAAAACTGGGAAAATTGCTTCGAAATGCAATCGATAATCGTGAAACAGAGACTACCTTACGAGAAAGCTTCTCCTTAGTTGAAAGTTACCTTACGATTCAACGCATCCGCTTCGGTGAAAAACTACAGGTCATCACCGAACTTGACGAAGCTATTGCCGAAGTAAAAACACCTAAACTTATTATTCAGCCATTAGTTGAAAATGCCCTTATCCATGGTTTGGAACCTAAAATTGGTAATTGGCGGTTATCGATTCGAGCAAAACAAATTCAATCAAATATTATCATCACCGTAGCAGATAATGGAGTAGGTTTTTTACCCAGCACGCCCAGTAAGTTTGAACCCACTGCAGATAATCATATTGGCCTCTACAATATTCATCGCAGACTTCAATTACACTATGGGGATGCAGCTGGTATTACAATCGATTCTGCTTTAAACGAAGGAACGACCGTAATCCTTCGTATCCCAAGGAGCTCTACCAATGTTTAGTGTGGTAATCGTGGAAGATGAAAAATTGATCCGGGATGAAATAGAACAAAGTACCCCTTGGCACTCTTTAGGCTTAACAGTGGTGGGTACCGCTTCAGATGGCATAGAAGGGGAAGCAGTCATTCGCCGCACAAACCCCGATATTGTAATTACAGATATCCGTCTCCCCGGACAAGACGGTCTGGAAATGTTAGAAACATGTGTAATAGAACATGCCATTATATTAAGTGGCCATAGTGATTTCAAATATATGCGCAAAGCCATAAAACTGGGTGTCTTTGACTATTTACTCAAGCCCTTCGATGACGAAGACTTTGAAGCAGCTCTAGCCTCTTTAGTCCAAAAACTACACGAAGAAGAGGCTCAAATAGCTGCCTTAGGTACCAACAAAGGCCACATTGACCTACCACTCCAGGTCGATAACCATATCGTTAATAGCGCTATCCAAATAATTGCTAAAGATTATAACAAAAATATGGGCTTACAAGAGACAGCCGCTATGCTGAATCTCTCCGAAAGCCATCTAAGTCGTATCTTTAAAGAACATACCAACATAAATTTTCTCCAATATTTACAAGCTTGGCGCATAAACAATGCATTAGAGCTTTTAAAAGATTCAAGAATGAACATTGGTATGATTAGCACGCTGTGTGGTTTTCCCACCCCAGGCTATTTCACAAAAGTATTTAAAAGGTTTAAAGGGGTGACCCCGTCCCAATTTAGAGATAACCAAGGGTAAGAATACATAGAGTCTTACAAAATATTTTTAAAATAATCCTCTAAAGATTGATCATCTCTGTAGTGATGAGCAGTTATTCCCAAAGCTTGAGCTGCTAAAACATTTTCTAAATAATCATCAATAAAAAAAGTATTGATTGGAGCAACTTGTTCAGTATCCAAAATCCGAGTAAAAAAATATTTAGATGGCTTTGAAACCCCCATTTCGTGCGAAGCATACTCCCCATCAAAGATCTCAAGAAACCCCTCTGCGCGCAGATAATCCCAGTGAGAGGCGTAGGTATTTGAGCCACACACCACCCTTTTGCCTAGTTTGCGCAACTGGGTAATTATATCCACCACCGGTTCATTCCAGACAGGACGAAAGAATTCAGCCAATGGATCACCTGTTACTTGAATTTCAAATTGGTGGGCAACATGTTGCCAGTATTGATCAGAACTAATCGTTCCATCCATTAACGGGAAGTTATAATTATTATAATCAAAACGTAATTCAGCCTCGTTAAAACCGTAGTGCTTGGCAATACTTTCAATTGTGGTAATATTACGAATCACTACATTGCCCATATCAAAAATGTAGAGAGCGAAATCGAGTGAGTTTTGCATCTATTTAACCTTTTCGTGAATCATACAGTGTCGAACCACCAATAAAATATTTAGAGAGCGCACCAAATAATATAAACATCGGTAAGCTGGCAATGACTGCAACGGCCATCATAGCGCCTTCGTCGGTCATTTTTTCTTCAGCAAATTTCGAAATATATAGTGGAATAGTCTTCATCTTTTCAGATTGAGTTACCAACAAGGGCCACAGCAAGTTATCCCATTGCCCTCTAAAAGAGAGGATGCCAAGAGTAGCAATAACCGGGGTACAGTTCGGAAATACAATCCGCCAAAAAATACTCAATTCTCCCATACCATCAACGCGCGCAGCATCCAAATATTCACTGGGAAACGTCGTCAAATATTGGCGCATTTGAAACACTCCAAAAGCACTTACTAAAAAGGGCACAATGAGTCCGGCGTAAGAATCTTGCAATTTCAAACCAGTGGCCACCATATAGAGGGGAATCATGATCGCTTCAAAGGGAATCATCATCGTCGCCATAATCAGCATAAAAATAACGTTTCGGCCTTTGAAGTTGAACTTCGCAATTCCGTAGCCTGTAATGGAGGCAATCAGAACAGTAGTCGTAGCTACCGTGAGGGATACTATCAAAGAGTTGAGAATATTGCGGGGAAATATCCAAGCACCATCATTACCCTGTAAGGCTTTGATATAGTTTTGGTAATGAAAAGTTTCAGGAATCCAACTAAACGGCATCCGTATAATTTGCTTGCTGGTCATAAAAGAACTGGTAATCATGAATACTAACGGTGTAATTGTAAATAGTAGGACTATTAAGAGAAACAACCAAATTAGTATTTGCACCCAAGAAATTCGTTTAAATATCTGCTTCATTGGCCGGCACTCCTAATATTCCACGTCTTCACTTTTAGAGAGCCTGAACTGCAACCAAGTAAGAACCAACATGATTAAGAACAGGACAATACTCATGGCACTAGCGCGACCAATGCGTTGATTACGAATACCAGTAGTGTAGATATTCAACGTAATAACGTTTATGGGGGCCCGTGGAGCTCCGCCTTGAATAAATAGATATTGCGTGCTGAATGTTTTTAGGCATTGGAGCATGGCCATGATTGAGACCAACACAATAGTTGGTTTTAATAAGGGCATCGTGATACGCCAAAAGCTCTGCCACTGTGAAGAGCCATCAATTGTAGCAGCTTCATAAATGGTCGGAGGAATGGCAAAAAGGCCTGTTATAAAAAGGATCACAAAATAGCCAATATATTTCCAAAAATAGACAATCATAGTGGAAACTTGCACCATAGTTTTGTCGGCTAACCATTTTCGGTCAACTCCCGGTGAGTTAAGAATCATATTAACCCATTGATTTCCCAAACCGCGCGGGTCAAAGATTAATAACCAGATCGCTGCTGCGACCACCGAAGAAATAACAGCTGGAGTATAATAGGCTATTTGGAAAAACCCTCTAGCTTTTTTGCTGCGCAAAGTCGTCAAGAAAGTAGCTAACATCAAAGACATGATGACAATGGGAATAAATGTCCCGAGGGTAAATACAAAAGTAGCTCGAATAGAATTCCAGAAATCAGGAGAAGAGAAAATATAAGCATAGTTACCCAATCCCATAAATTTGGGAGGTGCCAACGAGAGTACCCGCTTGTCAAACAGGCTGGTAAACATCGCATTGAAGATTGGATAAAAACTAAACACAGTAAAAAACGTAATTGCGGGGACTGTGAACGCAAATCCCCAGCGGGCTTGTTTACGTTCAATACCTATATATTTTCTCTTCATAAATAGCACCTTTAATTTTACATACAATCAGGAGGTCGAAGCGATAGGACTCCGACCTCCCTCGTTAGTAACTCAGCTTTAGAGTTGCTCGTCTAAAAGTTCTTGAGCACCACGTTTAAGAACTGCAAGAGCTTTTTCTGGAGTTTCGCCAGAGAGCATCACAGATTCTACTGCACTGCGAATTAACGTCTGGAACTCAGCACTAGCAGCTCCGTAATAGACAATATGACCCCGGGCAAAATCATTGGTAAAGACATCAGAATAGGGAATATTCTTATAGGTGGTAGAACTCAACAACTCTTTGGTCGGTTGAATCAAACCCACTTCCTCTAGATATTCTTCGGCATGGGTCAACATATAGGCAATAAATTTCCAAGCAGCATCTTGAGTGGCCTTGCTACTTTGGGCATTAACCATCAAATAGTGACCATAATAACAAGATGCGACATCTTTTTTAGCATTTTCAAAAACAGGATAAGGGACTATCATCCACTCTTTGCTGTCATAAAATGCTTGGTTGTCAGCTCTGATTCTATCTATCTGATACAGACCGGTAGTAGCCATTGCTATATCATTATTGTCCATATTGAAAAGTTTACGGGCGTTCGTATAGGTAGGAGAGCCCAGATTTCGACCACTAGGTCCCCATTGTTGCATATAGGTCAGGAACTTAAGCCAAGCCTCTTCACCTACAATGGCTGTTTTACCATCATCACTAATCAACTGACCGCCGAGCTGTTCAACCATCGGTAACATAGAAACTAGGTAGTAAGGATAGCGGAAATCAAATCCTCTCCGTGTCAGGATATCGCCTTCACGGATGACCAGTTTCTCCGAAACGTCGGCCATTTCTTCCCATGTTTTAGGATAATCTTTTTCAGGATCTAAACCGGCTGAACGGAACACTTTTTTATTAATAAAAATAGTCCAGTTTGTTAACTCCAATGGCAATCCATACACTTTACCATCAACTGTAACCGGATCAAGAATACCTTCCATGTAGGCATCCTTTAAAGCTGCCAAATCCTTATACCCAACTATTTGTGGGTTTATCGGGGCAACACGATGATTGGCAATGTATTGGTATTCATCTTCGATTGAGAGGTTGAAGATATCGGGACCTGCATTGGCAGCAAAAGCAGTTTGTACCAACTCGATAATTTTAGAAGATGCCTGAGTGGTTCGCTCAATCTTAATATTGGGATTGGCCGCTTCGAACTCCTGAATGTAACGCTCTTCGATGCGCGTTCGGTTAGGATCTTCATGGGTCCAATACTTCAGGGTAATTGGGCCTTGGTCTTCTTTAGCTCCTTGCGCAAACAAAGGAACCACCAGTAACACTAATACCATGCTAATGAGTAATGTTCTTTTCATATCACTACCTCCAAGTAGTATTTCTCTACTACTATTGTCACCCGAATGAGATAAGGAAGCAATGTAACATTTTTGTGATTAGTTGAATGATCTTGTGGTAGGTATTATGAATCGCTCTTATGGTCTTCTACAAAAGCGGCTAATTTCGCCATGGTTTCGGCACTTAAAATATGCTCCATGCGACAAGCATCAGCCTCAGCTATCTCGGGGTTTACTTTTAGCACATCCCCCAAAAAGGTGGTCAGGGTCTTATGGCGACTATAGACTTGCGAGGCTTTCAAGCGACCTTTGGCCGTTAATTCGATGTTGCCGTAATTTTCCTGATGAATGTACCCTTCATTTTGCAGAATTTTCATAGCTCTATTAACACTAGGCTTGGTTACACCAATCTTTAGCGCAACATCCGTAAGTCGCACTATACCGTGTTCTTGTTCTAGTTCTAATACTGCCTCTAGGTAATCTTCTCCAGATTCCCGCATTATAGCCCCTCCCTGTCTACCCTATCCTACCATGTAGTACACATGGACTCAATGCTAGTCTATTTTTTGTTCTTAAAAATCTTTGGAAAAAGGGAGAGAACAAGATAAATAGCAAAAATAACAGTAAATATAGCTAACATACCCTGCCACATCAGAGTAAGCGACTGTTTAAAAACTTCAATCATGACATTCCTCCTATACCAACATTCCAGGAACTAGGCCGAGCACAACACCACCGGCAATTACAGAAGCAATCTGTCCTGCTACATTCGCTCCCACCGCGTGCATGAGTAAGTGATTTTGCGGATCAGCCTCTTGCCCCATGCGCTGAACAACTCGGGCCGACATTGGAAATGCAGAAATTCCAGCTGCTCCAATCATTGGATTAATCTTATTTTTAGAAAAAAGGTTAAGTAACTTGGCAAATAAAACTCCCGCTATTGAATCAAAAATAAAGGCCAGTAGCCCGAGAATCATAATAAACATCGTCTCCACTCGGACAAGCTTATCGGCTTGCATCGATGCGGCAATAGTTATACCAAGCAGTAACGTAATCAGGTTCACAAGGACATGTTGTGCAGTATCAGATAGGCTCTTTAAAACCTCCGATTCCCGAATTAAATTCCCAAACATTAAAAGTCCTACCAAACTAACCGAGGCAGGAGCAACATAACCGGCAAACATCGTCACAATAATGGGGAATAATAGACGAGCCATGCGTGAAACACTTTTTGGATTATAAGGCATCCGGATAGCGCGCTCTTTTTTAGTAGTTACTAATTTAATAGCAAAGGGCTGAATAATTGGTACTAACGCCATATACGAATAGGCCGCAACTGCGATAGCCCCCACATAATCACTCTTTAGCACCTGCGAGACAAGAATCGAAGTAGGGCCATCAGCCGCCCCAATAATACCAATCGAAGCTGCATCGTTAAGGGGAAATCCTAACAAAGCAGCAATAGTTATTGTTGCAAAAATACCAAATTGAGCTGCTGCTCCAAATAAAATGAGCTTCGGGTTACTTAAAAGGGGACCAAAGTCAATCATTGCCCCAATCCCAATAAACAGCAACAAAGGCATCGCCTCGGAGGCTTGAATACCAACTTCGTACAACCATTCTAGAATTCCTGCTACTTCGCCAATTCCAGGCAAAGTAGTATGCAAGGCTCCCGAAAAGGGTATATTTACTAAAATAGCCCCAAATCCTATCGGGAGAAGTAATGCCGGTTCAAGTTTTTTTGATATCGCCAAATAAATTAAGATTGCGCCAATACCAAACATAACCAACTGTTGCCAAGTTGTCGCAGTAATACCCTGCAGTAGATAGTTCATTATTCCCCCTTAAAGTGTAACTTGAATATATCACTAGGCTGGAGAAGCGGTCAATGCTATAAAAGATGCATATTTATTCATTTTTCATACATTGAAGACTTTCATAAATTATTAAAACATCTTATCATGCCAAAAACACTAAATGCGGAATTGCCGCAGTAAATCTACCGAAAGAGGTGAAATGATGAAAAAATTTCTAGTAACTATTGCTCTTACTTGTCTAGTTTTCTCCATGCTTGGTGCGGCCGGCGCTAAAGAACAAACAGGCGATCAGTCTTTGGAGAAGGTTCTCTCTAAAGGGACTTTTGTGATGGGCCTCGACGACTCATTCCCTCCCATGGGCTATCGTGACGAAAACAATGAAGTTGTTGGTTTCGATATTGACCTTGCTAAAGAGGTCACCAAACGGATGAATGTCACCCTCAAAATTCAACCCATCGATTGGAATGCCAAAGAACAGGAACTAAATACCGGAAATATTGACTGTATCTGGAATGGTTTTACCATGACCGAAGATCGCAAAAAAGTCATTAACTTTTCTGATCCCTATGTCGATAACGCCCAAGTTGCAGTCGTTAAAACACAAAGCCCTGTTCAAAGTCTCAAAGATCTTGCTGGAAAAACAATAGGGCTTCAAGCCGGTTCAAGTGCTGCTGAAGCCGTCCAAAGTAACCCTGATTTTGCAGCTTCTTTAAAAGAAATTATTGAAGTAAAAGATAACTTAACCGCTTTAATGGACCTTGAAATTGGTGGTGTTGATGCAGTCGTTCTCGACTTATTTGTTGCTAATGACAACATCACTCGAAGTGGCAAAGATTTCAGAATCTTAGATGAACACCTCTCTTCTGAAGAGTATGGCGTTGGATTTAGAAAAAATGATCAGGCGCTGCGGGATGAAGTTCAAAGAATCTTGAATGAAATGGCCGCTGACGGTACTATGGCCCAAATCGCTACCGAATGGTTTGGCAAAGATATCACCGTCGTAGGCAAATAAAAGATGACTAAACTGCTTTTACTCATGCTCGAGGGTACATTTACCTCGTTGCGAATCTTCTTTCTTACCCTCTTGTTTTCGCTTCCCCTTGGCCTTTTAGTCGCCAAGGGGCGCATGAGTCGCCACCGCATAATCAGCTCTTTAGTCAATGGTTATATTATGATTATGCGGGGCACCCCCTTGATTCTTCAACTTATCTTTGTCTACTTTGCCCCCTACTATATTCTAGGCGCCTCAACCGATCGCTTTACTGCTGTAATAATTGCCTATGTCATTAACTATGCGGCCTACTTTGCTGAAATTTACCGTGGAGGGATTCAAAGTATTCCCCAAGGCCAACTAGAGGCCTCTTCAGTGCTTGGTTTTACTAAAATACATACATTTTCCCACGTAGTAATGCCGCAAGTGGTCAAACGGATTATCCCAGCTATGGGTAATGAGGTGATTACCTTAGTCAAAGATACGGCTTTGGCCCAAACGATTGGTGTAGCCGAACTCTTCAGAGTGGCCCAGAATGCAGCAGCTCGTGAGTTTTCGACTATGCCAATTTTTATCGCTGGTGTTTTTTACTTTGTGATGAATGCCATTGTCTCAAAAAGCTTCGATCTAATTGAGCGCAAACTCAATTATTATCGTTAGGAGGATTCAGGTGTCAATCATCACTGTTAAACAGGTTAAGAAGAAATTCTCGACACTTGAAGTCCTTAAAGAGATCTCTTTCTCATTAGAAGAGGGTGAAGTGCTCTCTATTATTGGACCTTCGGGTTCAGGGAAATCGACATTACTACGTTGTATCACCAATCTAGAAACAATCGACAGCGGCACCATTGTTATCGGAGGCGATACCTTAGTAGAAACTAATAATCAAGGCACTACAATCTATGCCGATAAAGCGACTATTTCTCGGATTCGCTTACGTGTGGGTTTAGTGTTCCAAAACTTTAACCTCTTTCCCCATTTTTCAGTCTTACGTAATATTACTGAAGCTCCCCGGCATGTCCTTAACACTCCTAAAAAAGAGGCAACTGAACAAGCTTACACCCTCCTAGAGAAGATGGGACTTGCCGATAAAGCGTCAGCCTACCCCTATCAGCTCTCTGGTGGCCAGCAACAACGAGTCTCAATAGCCCGGGCGTTAGCTTTGCACCCCCAAGTTTTATGCTTTGATGAACCAACCAGTGCCCTTGATCCAGAGCTAACCGGAGAGATTTTAGAGGTTATTAAAGAATTGGCAAATGAACAGATGACCATGATGGTCGTAACCCACGAGATGGCTTTTGCCCGTGATATCTCTGATCGTGTTATTTTCATGGATGATGGTCTCATTGTGGAAGCAGGTTCCCCCGACCAAGTCCTTGTAAATCCTAAAAATGAACGTACTAAACGTTTTTTAAGCCGCTTTGGCTCCTAACCACTTTACCCACATTCTGACCTGTTGCCGAGCATCACTTTCAAACAACGATCTCGATGCCACTCTTAATGCATCCTTCAATCGATAATAGTTAATTGGGTAAGGAAAGGCACCTTTTAGCCGAGATCTCTGTGTCTCGAGCTCTATTTGATTGCTACCTGACCTCCGTTAGTTTTGCCAGATTGTCCGTTACTGTTGCTGTCTTAAAAGCTGTACAACCTAACTAGAAAAATGGGAGAAGAGTTCAACAACCTCCTTCAATTGTGTATACTGTTTGCAGTAGAGGAGCAATGCAGTGGATGTTTTTGATGTCGTGATAGTAGGATCAGGACCCGCCGGAATGGGTGCAGCTTTTGAACTAGCTCTAAAGAGTCCTAATCTTTCAATTCTCATTATTGATCAAGAGCGATTCTCCACCGGTGGAATGCGGAATGATTGTAAGATGAATTTCACCTTCCCTATCGGATTTCCTGAAGAATATTGGACGAAGGAACAAGCTGAACACTATTTAGAAAAAGCTGCTCTTTACCTAAAACCCAACATTATGGAAAAAAGTAATATCGCAGTGTATCAAAGGCGGGCTCGCCGTTTAGGTTGTCGCCTACTTGAGATACGCCAAGCTCACCTAGGAACCGACGGTGGTCTTATTTTGATTAAACGGTTATTAGCTGAACTAAATGCGCTTGGCATTACTCTCGCATTAGGAGAGACGATGCTGGCTGTCAACAATGACAACCACTATATCACTACCGATAAACGTGACATCTTTTACAAAACACTTCTATTGGCTCCAGGCAGAAAAGGCTTTCATTTTCTCCAAATGATGTTACAAACCCTCGGCGTCCCTTTTGTTGACAACATTGTCGATATTGGTATCCGAGTAGAGACTCGCCTCGAACACTATCCTATCGTACAAGATTATTACGACCCTAAATTTTACTTTCCTGAAAAGGTCAGAACCTTCTGTACTAATAGTGGTAATGCCCATGTAGTTAAAGAAAAATATACTACCGCCCGAGGCGATGTGTGGTACTCAGTCAATGGGCATGCCTATTCTGCCGATAGCAAAAATGCTAATGGTTTAGTTAACTTTGCCATTCTAAAAACTGTTAAATTCACTGCTCCATTGGCTAGCGGACAAGCTTATGCTGAAAACCTTGGGTTACAGGCAGCCTTAATGGGTGGCGGGCGCCCTCTCATGCAACGAGTAGGAGATTTTCGTTTAGGAACACGCAGTAAGGAGACCAGTTTTAATGCTGACTTATATGATTTCCAACCTTCTCTCAAAGATTGTTGTCCTGGAGATATTTCTTTAGCTGTTCCAGCAAAAATATTGCGGGTTATCTGGAAGGCCATGAAAAATCTCGACACAATCGTACCAGGCGTTCTTCACCCTTCGACCATCATGTATTATCCTGAAATAAAATTATATGCAAATAAACCAGTCTATTTAGATAACCATTTTCGCGTCAAGGACCGCGTTTTCCTCGCTGGAGATGGGGCTGGTACCAGCCGTGGTATTACGGGTGCTTGGGCTAGTGGCATCCGCTCTGCAGAGGGTATCTTAAAAACTCTGGCCTCTACATCAAAGGACTAAATAATTTCAATATATTGCGGGCAAGACGAATGGGAAAAGATATTGTTTCTTGTTGGATCAAAGTAATTTCGGTACACAAGTCAAGGGTTTTGCGAATATCGTTGCGCACCTGTTTGACTACCTTAGAGTGAAAGAAAATTACCCCACATTCAAAGTGGAGATAAAAACTGCGATAATCCATATTTGTGGTGCCGACGATTGAGACTTCATCGTCTGCCACAAACATTTTAGCATGCATAAACCCTGGCGTGTATTCGAATATTTTCACACCCGTTTTTAATAAAGGTAGATAGTTGGCGCGCGTCACCGGATGGACATACCATTTGTCGGGAAAGTTTGGAGTAATAATACGAACATCGACACCACTTTGAGCAGCAATGGTTAAGGCTGTTAGCATTTGAGTGTCAATTATAAGGTACGGGGTCGTAATCCACACGTAGTGGCGGGCATGATTGATGATTTGTATATAGGCATTCTCTGAAATATTTTCTCCATCTAGAGGCGTATCTCCAAAAGGTTGCACAAATCCATCACTAGGATAACTTTGGCGCGGTATAAATTCACTTAAGTCAACCTCTTCATCAGTAGTAAAAATCCATTGCTGAAAAAACATCAAGGTTAAGTTCCAAACTGCGTCTCCTTTGAGCATCACAGTAGTATCCTTCCAATGCCCAAAGCGAATTTTACGGTTAATATATTCATCGGCAAAATTAATTCCACCAGTAAAACCAACTTCACCATCTATAATTAAAATCTTCCGGTGATCACGATAATTCAATTTTGCATTGAGGTGTGGTTTAAGACGGTTAAAGACACCTACATGAAATCCCATATCTTTCAATGTTTGCTCATAGTTACTTGGTATGGTTTTGATACTCCCAAAATCATCGTACAGTAGCCGTATATACACCCCTTCAGCTAGTTTCTTGCGAAGTAGTGCCACCATCACATCCCACATTTCACCTTCGGCAATAATAAAATATTCAAAGAGGATAAATCGACGAGCCTTTTCGACCTCTTCTAATATTTTAGCAAAAACATCTTCACCAAGCGGAAAATATTCGACGGTAGTACCGCTCCATGCCGGAGCTCCTGTCAGATTACGAATGTAATCGGACTGCCGACCAAAAAGAGGAGAAGACTCAAATAATCCATTGCGCACACTAGGGTCTGGTTCTGGCAGTATTGCGCGCATCTCTTTCTCATAATGCTCTTGGTATTTCGCCATCTGCCGTGACAATTTAGCACTGCTACGTTTATTACCAAAAATGAGATAAAAAGGGACCCCTAATAGCGGCGCCACATAAATTAATAATAACCAAGAAATTATATAAATAGGATGGTCGTCACCACTGACCAAAAAGAATACACTGATAAAAGCCAATGTATAGGCAATCGGGATGTAGTACGCACTAGCCGACATAAAGTTCGTAACGACCCAGATAACAACACCTAGCTGTAGCGCAACCAAGAGTATAAAAGAAAAAAGCCTTCCTGTTAGGAACTTGAGAATTTTTTTCACACAATTTCCCTATTTTTTTTCGTCTTCTTCCTCATCGTAATCGTCATCAAATAACTCTGACTCTAATTCAGAAATATCTTCAGAATCAATTTCTATTTCGGATTCGTCTTCATCTATATAATCCTCAGGAGCCAATTCAATATTTGGTTCAACATCATCATCTTCAGTGAGATCGGTATTGGGCGATTCTTCATCAAACATGTCATTATCGTAGAGGGTCCTTTCCAACACATCTTCAATCAAATCATCCCCCCCTACATCACTATCAAAGAGGCCATACTGCTCTTCAAGGAGTTGGGTAACTTCTTCTTTCGTTACTGTTGATGTTTTATAAAAAGGACATTCGAGGGCTTTTTCTAATAAGAGAGCTGCTGTTTTATGGTTTTTTAGGGCTATTTTCACTTGTGCAGCATGCACATATGCTTCTGGAAAACGAGGAGTTCCATCACTAATTAGCGTATCGTAGATTTTGCGTGCTTCAAGTAAAGATCCCGTTAGAAACATATAGTGACCACGATTATCAACCATACCAGGAGTCTCATCCAGATGCTCAGCCGCCTCTTCAATTACATCTTTAGCCTCGGCTAACCTGTTTTCATCTAACAAATAACTAACAAGATTTACTACGAGGTTCTTATCCATTCGCCCTTGGGCACGTAACTCTTGCAGGGAATCGATAGCCTCATCCCGTTTTCCAAGTACCCACAGTGCCATAGACCGTGAAATTTTAGCACTGGCGATAATCTCACCATCTTTTTGCCTACGCTGTTGTTTTGCAATAACTGAATCAAATATTTCAAGGGCAACGGTAGGAT
>Ga0265293_10003709_pt1 | contig 28028 bp, 15 predicted proteins | sample Munlanlewell138R_FD_192505 | JGI IMG/M metagenome (GOLD analysis project Ga0265293, IMG submission 192505) | Leachate microbial communities from a municipal landfill in Southern Ontario, Canada - Leachate well 138R | ecosystem: Engineered > Solid waste > Landfill > Unclassified | place: Canada...
GATGTCATTAAAAAAGGTGTTGCCTGTTATAAGCTGTTTTTTTGTAATGGGTATTGTGGACTTGGTTGGAATATCAACCAATTATGTTAAACAGGATTTCGGACTGAAAGATTCAATAGCGAATCTTCTTCCTTTGAGTTTATTCTTGTGGTTTGCTATACTAGCAGTACCAACTAGTATGGTAATGAATAAAATAGGGAGAAAACGTACCGTCATCATTAGCATGATACTTACATTGTTAGCTATGATTGTACCATTAATTGTATATAATTTTCCAATAATGTTATTTGCTTTTGCTTTATTGGGAATAGGAAATACAATAATTCAAGTGTCGCTTAACCCATTGTTAACCAATGTTATAAGTGATGATCGCCTTACAAGTAGTTTAACGATGGGACAATTTATTAAAGCTATTGCAGCATTTCTTGGTCCCATCATTGCCAGTTGGACAGCAATGAGTTTTGGTGATTGGAAGTTCGTTTTCCTTATTTACGGTATAGTGACTATTTTAACAGGGATATGGTTAGTTTTGACCCCTATTACTGAAGAAAAAACAAAACAAAAAACGTCATCATTAGGTGATACTTTCGCTCTTTTGAAAGATAAAATGATTCTTATTTTTTTCATAGGGATACTTTTTGTCGTAGGTATTGATGTAGGACTCAATACAACTATCCCTAAATATTTAATTGAAAAATGTAATATTCCGTTAGAAAAAGCAGGATTGGGAACAAGTCTCTATTTTATTTCAAGAACGTTAGGAACTTTTATTGGTGCATTATTATTGGTAACCATTTCTGCAAAAAGATTTTTTAAAATAAGTATGCTTGTTGCAATACCAGCATTGATTATTATGCTGTTCACTACAAAAGTATGGAGTATTTTAACACTGGTTTTTATTGTTGGCTTTGCAATCTCTAATGTCTTTTCGATAATTTTTTCATATGCATTAAAACGTAAACCAGAGAATGCTAATGAAATATCCGGCTTGTTGATTATGGGTGTAGCTGGTGGAGCTATAATACTTCCACTTATGGGATTGGCTGCCGATTCTTTTGGACAAACCGTGGCAATGGGACTCCTATTGTTATTGATGGGATATTTGTTGTATTGTTCAATGATTATTAATGAGAAAAAAGTTCAATAAATTAAATACATTCTAATTACTTAATAAATTTTGAAAATATGAAACGAAGTGAAATAAATCGGATTATTGTAGACGCGAAGAATTTTTTAGCAGATCATCAGTTCCATCTGCCACCTTGGGCATATTGGGGACTTTCAGATTGGAAAAAGAATAAAGAAAGTGTATCTGAAGTAATGAACAACATGTTGGGATGGGATATTACTGATTTTGGCTCTGGTGATTTTTATAAAAGAGGCTTGTTTTTGTTCACATTAAGAAATGGAAAGTTTAACGTTGATAAGAAACCATATGCTGAGAAGATAATGATTGTAGAGGAAAATCAAGAAACACCGATGCACTTTCATTGGTCAAAGATGGAAGATATTATAAATCGTGGTGGTGGTAATTTAGTTATTGAGTTATACAATGCCACATCCGATGATTTGTTGGATGAAACTACACCAGTACGGTTGAAAACTGATGGTGTAGAAAGAATAGAAGAACCAGGAGGTAAGGTGATTCTAAAACCAGGAGAAAGCATTTGCCTTGAACAAGGAATGTATCATCGCTTTTATGGTGAACCAGGAAAAGGTAAAGTCCTCGTAGGAGAAGTAAGTGCAGTAAACGATGATACTTCAGATAATCGATTTAATGAGACAGTAGGTAGGTTCCCTAATATAGAGGAAGACGAAGAGCCCATCCACTTGTTGGTGTCAGATTATGAAAAGTTTCTTGGATAATGAAAAAAACAATTAGAATATCAGGAACAGGATGTGCATTGGTTGATTATCTATACAAACCTGTGTCTTTTACGAGTGAATTATTCAAAAGATGCCTTTCAGTAACTCCAGGGGATGGAGGATTATTTCCAGGCAAACTTGTTCTCAGAGACGAATTTGAGAAATTCTCAGGTGAAGACTATTTAAAAGTAAGAGATCAGATCACCAACGGAAATCCTCCTGTAACATTAAATATTGGAGGACCATCCATTGTTTCCTTGATTCACACTGCTCAAATGTTAGCCGGAATGAATGCTGAGGTTTACTTTTACGGAAGTAAAGGCAGAGATGACGGGGCAAATTTTATTGATGAGAACTTACGACAAACTCCGTTGGCAATAGGTAAATATAAGATTTCAGATAAATACACTGCATTTACTGATGTACTTTCTGATCCAAATTATGATCATGGGCATGGGGAGCGTATATTTATCAATAATATTGGTGCTGCATGGGATCTTTATCCCGAGGATTTAGATGAAGACTTCTTTAAAAGTGATATTGTTGTTTTTGGAGGTACAGCATTGGTTCCCCATATACATGAATCATTATTAGAGTTGCTTAAAAAGTCGAAAGATAATGGTGCACTAACAATTGTCAATACTGTATACGACTTCTTAAATGAGAAAAAGAATCCAAGTAAGCCATGGCCTTTAGGTTCTTCAATGAAGTCATATCAATATATTGACCTTCTAATTACTGATAAGGAAGAAGCTCTCCGATTAAGTGATAAGGACATAATTGATGATGCTTTATCATTTTGTCTAGAAGCAGGTGTTGGAGGTATAATTATTACTCACGGAGCCAATCCGCTTTCATATGCATTTAACAATCAGCTATTCGGGAGTTCGAGAGGTTGTAAACCAGTTTCAGAGAAAGTAAGAAATTTAATAATTAAACACCCTGAAAAAGTTGGTGATACTACAGGGTGTGGAGATAATTTTGTTGGAGGTGTTATTGCAAATATTGCCGAACAGTTACTAGAAAATCGCTCTCTCCAAATAGATATGGATAAAGCTATTGCCATGGGAGTTGTTTCGGGAGGTTATGCATGTTTCTACAATGGAGGAACTTATTTTGAGAAAAATCCAGGAGAGAAAAAACAATTGATAGAACCTTTCTTCAACGAATATCTTCTTCAATTAGAAAGCAAAAGTTTATATTGATAAATACTGTCTGATGAAAATAAAAAAAATTGTTGTTTTTGGCGCAGGAAAAATTGGACGATCTTTTATCGGGCAAGTTTTTAACCGGTCAGGTTATGAAGTTGTTTTTGTAGATATCAACAAGCAACTGATTGACATGATGAATCGCGAAAGACATTACCGTGTAATTATTAAAGATGGTGATAACGAAGAAACACTTCAAATTGAAAATATAAAAGGTGTTTGTCTTGACGACGAAGAGAATGTAATTCTTGAATTAAAAGATGCTGGAATTGTTTCTCTTTCAGTTGGACAGTTAGGTTTGCAAAAAGCAATTCCAATTATAGCTAGATCTTTAATTGCTCGACGTAATGATTATGGAGATGAACCATTAGATATAATCATTGCTGAGAACATGCGTAATGCAGATATATTTATCAGAGAAGAGCTAAGGAAGTATCTACCGGATAATTATCCAATTAAGCAGTTGGTAGGTTTGGTTGAGACTAGTATTGGAAAAATGGTTCCAATTATGACACAGAAGGATGTAGAAGATGATCCATTGCATGTTTTTGCAGAACCTTATAACTCGTTGATAGTTTCAAGGAGTAGCTTCATTAATCCTCTTCCTGAAGTTCCTTTCTTGGCTCCAAAAGATAATATTAAAGCCTGGGTAGATAGAAAGTTGTTTATCCATAATTTAGGCCATGCAACAACTGCTTATTTAGGATTTAAAGCTCATCCAGATGCAGTATATATCAGTGAAGTATTGGATGATAATGAAATTCTTTTAGAAGTTCGTCAAACAATGCTACAAGCTGCAGATATTTTACGCTCACTTTACCCTGAAGAATTTACGCATCAACAATTAGAGGATCACACTGACGACTTGTTGCATCGATTTAGGAATAAAAGTCTAGGAGATACCTTATTTCGTGTTGGGTGTGACCTTTATCGTAAACTAGGACCAGAAGACAGATTGGTTGCACCAGTAAGTGCGGCTCTTAAAACAAATAAATCTTATCATTTAATATTACGTGCAATAGAAGCCGGTATTTCTTTTAGAGGAAAGGATCAGAATGGCAACTATTACCCATCCGATATGTTGTTTTTTGAGGAGGCAAAAAAAGGCAATCGCTATGTTTTAGAAAATATTTGTAAACTCCCCGTTAATTTATTGTATACCAAATAAAAATTTGATATGAAGAGAATATTATTAATTACAATTATGTTGGCTATAATACTTGCCGGTTGCCAACAATCAATTACAAAGGAAAAGAATAAAGAACCTATCGATTATGTCAATAATCGTATTGGTAATATTAGTATTCTTCTTGTACCCACATTCCCGGTTACTCATCTTCCAAACAGCATGCTCCGTATGATTCCAGCTCATACCGAGTTTGTCACAGACCGGATGAAGGGACTTCCGTTGAATGTGCCATCACATCGCCAAGGTGATGTACTTTATCTGATGCCTTATTGTGGAGATATGACTGAATTAACAACAAAACTAGATTATCGATACGATCACGAAGAATCTACTCCTTATCACTATTCAGTCTTATTGGATGATTATGGTATCTTGACGCGTTTTGCTCCTGCTGCGCGCTCTGCAATTTTCTCGTTGACCTATGAAAACGAAGGCCCTCGATATGTCATGTTGCGTACTGCAGGCGAGGGCGAATTGAAAGCAGAGAATAATATCATGCATGGATATGAGATCTATCATGGGACCAAACATTACTTCTATCTTGAATTTGACCAGAATCCAGTAGAGAGCGGACTCAAAGAGAAAGATAATAACAAGGCTATATATGCTCGTTTTGCAGAAAATACAAAAGAGGTACGCATTCGCTATGGAGTATCCTATATTAGCGTAGAACAAGCACAGAAAAATCTTAACAATGAAGTAACAGGTTTTGATATTGATGCATTGGCAGATGCAGCACGTGACAAATGGAACGAAACATTGGGAAAAATTGAAGTGGAAGGTGCTACAGAGGATCAGAAAACAGTATTTTATACTTCACTCTACCGAGCACACGAAAGGATGATCAATATTTCTGAGGATGGAAGATATTACAACGGTTTTGACGGAAAAGTACATGACGATGGTGGGGTTTCATTTTGGACTGATGACTGGATTTGGGACAATTACCTGGCATTGCATCCATTGCAAATTATTCTTAATCCCAAACAAGAAGAAGAAAAGCTTGCATCATATATAAGGATGTATGAACAATCTGAAGAAAAGTGGATGCCTACCTTCCCTTGTGTGTTCGGTGATGCTCATTGTATGAATGGAAACCATGCTGCCGTAATGTTTGCAGATGCCTTGAGTAAAGGGATAAAATTTGATGTGGAGAAGGCATTCGAGGGAATGAAAAATTCAGTTCTCAACGAAACCATGATTCCTTGGCGACGTGCTCCAAAAACTGAGCTTGATGACTTTTATCATAAAAATGGATGGTTTCCAGCACTCCATCCTGGTGAAAAAGAAACGGTTTCTATTGTTAGTGATTTTGAACAGAGAAATGCAGTAGCCGTTACACAGGCAGCATCTTATGATGACTGGAGTATTGCTCAAATGGCGAAGTATTTGCAAAAAGAGGAAGACTATAACTTTTTCCTGAACCGTGCATTTAACTATCGCAATCTGTTCAACAAAGAGACAGGCTTTTTCCATCCAAAGGATAAGAATGGAGCATTTATAGAACCATTTGACTACATTTTCTCAGGTGGGATTGGAGCTAGGGCATATTATGATGAAAACAATGCTTGGACCTATATTTGGGATGTTCGTCATAACGTTTCAGATCTAATCGATCTGTTTGGTGGTAATCAACCTTTCATTGATAAGTTGGATCAACTATTTGTAGAGGATTTAAAATTACCTAAATGGCAATATTATGCGGTACATCCTGATGCTACTGGTAATGTTGGTCAATTTGTAATGGGTAATGAACCAAGCTTCCATATTCCTTACCTTTATAATTATGCTGGTCAACCTTGGAAAACACAGAAACGTATCCGAATGTTGCTGGAAAGTTGGTTTCGTAACGACCTGATGGGTATTCCTGGTGATGAGGATGGTGGTGGAATGACAGCTTTTGTAGTCTTTTCACAATTAGGATTTTATCCTGTAACACCAGGTATTCCTGTGTATACAATAGGAAGCCCTATATTTACAAAATCGACAATTAATTTGGATAATGGAAAAAAATTCACGGTTGAGGCTAAAAATGCTTCTTGGAGCAATAAATATATTCAATCTGCCACTCTGAATGGAGAAGTGTTGAATCGTACCTGGTTTACACACGATGATTTGATTAGTGGTGGTGTGTTAGTACTTGAGATGGGTGATCGTCCAAACAAAGAGTGGGGTGTTGACTCTCCGCCTCCCTCAGCGACTGATATGCAGTAATTAGTTTTTCCTCCTTTACAGAAGGGGAAAACAAAAGAAGGTCTAGTGTCAAACTCAATCAAAGTAATTTTTAAATTATGAATAGAATTATTATCATCTGTTTATTGCTCTCTTTTCTACCGAGTTATGCACAGATTGTTGAAAAGGTCACTGATCCTGTGGAGTGGGTGAACCCATTGATTGGTACTCAGTCTAAACATTCGTTATCCAATGGAAATGTCTATCCGGCAATAGCCCTGCCATGGGGTATGAATTTCTGGACCCCTCAAACAGGGAAGATGGGAGATGGATGGGTTTATTCCTATGAAAGTGATAAAATTAATGGTTTTAGACAAATACATCAACCTAGTCCTTGGATTGGCGATTATGGGCAGTTTTCTATAATGCCGGTGACTGGTAAACCACTCTTTGGTGAAGAGGAACGTGCAAGCTGGTTTTCTCATAAAGCTGAGATAGTTAAACCTTATTATTATAGTGTTTACCTAGCAGAACATGATGTTGTTACTGAGATAACACCTACTGAACGGGCAGCTTTTTTTCGTTTCACATTCCCTGAGAATGAAAATTCATTCGTGGTTATTGATGCACTTGATATGGGATCATATATAAAAATTATTCCCATAGAACGAAAAATCATTGGTTATACAACAAAAAATAGTGGTGGTGTTCCTAATAACTTTAAAAATTACTTTGTAATTGAGTTCGATAAACCATTTACCTTTCATGCTACTTTCGATAACCAGACATTGAGTCTAAATAAACTGGAAAACAGAGCGGATCATACCGGTGCTGTTATTGGGTTTAGTACGACAAAAGGTGAGATGGTGAACGCGCGTGTTGCATCTTCATTTATTAGTCATGAGCAGGCTGAGTTAAATTTAAAAGAGCTGGATACAGATGATTTTAATCAGGTGAAACAAAAAGGAAAAGAATCTTGGAATAAAGTGTTAAAGACTATCGAAGTTGAAGGTGGTACAGTTGATCAAACTCGTACTTTCTACACCTGTCTTTATCGCTCCTTGCTATTTCCGAGAAAACTGTATGAGATTGATGAAAAGGGTGATGTCATTCATTATAGTCCATATAACGGAGAAGTGCTGCCTGGGCGTATGTTCACTGATACTGGTTTCTGGGATACTTTTCGAAGTCTCTTTCCTTTTCTAAATCTTGCATTTCCCTCAGTTAATGCCGAAATACAGGAGGGTCTTGTCAATACTTTTCTAGAAAGTGGTTTTCTTCCTGAATGGGCAAGTCCAGGTCATCGCAACTCAATGATTGGAAATAACTCAGCTTCTGTTGTAGCGGATGCTTATCTGAAGGGAATTAGAGGGTATGATATTGACCTTTTGTGGAAGGCTGTTGTGCATGGAACAAAAAATGTGAATCCGAATAGTGCTGCTACCGGACGTCTAGGACATGAATATTACAATAGTCTGGGTTATATACCATACAATGTCGGAATCAATGAGAATGCCGCTCGTACACTTGAGTATGCATATGACGATTGGTGTATTTACCAACTGGGTAAAAAACTGAATAGACCAAATTCTGAGATAGATATTTATGCTAAAAGAAGTCAGAATTATCGCAATCTTTTTGATCAAGAGACAAAGTTAATGAGAGGTCGAAATGAAGATGGCACCTTTCAATCTCCGTTCAATCCTTTTAAGTGGGGAGATGCATTTACAGAAGGGAACAGTTGGCATTATACTTGGTCTGTTTTTCACGATGTTCAAGGATTAATTGAACTCATGGGCGGAAAAAAAACATTCAACATGATGCTTGATTCAGTTTTTAAACTACCGGCTTTATATGACGAGAGTTATTATGGTGCTGTAATTCACGAGATTCGTGAAATGCAAATAATGAACATGGGTAATTATGCACATGGGAATCAGCCTATTCAACATATGATTTATCTCTACAATTACTCTGGTGAACCCTGGAAAGCTCAATATTGGTTACGTGAGGTTATGAACAGACTTTATACACCGGCACCAGATGGGTACTGTGGTGACGAAGATAATGGACAAACATCAGCTTGGTATGTGTTCAGTGCACTCGGTTTTTATCCAGTATGCCCTGTTAGCGATGAATATGTAATGGGTGCACCATTATTTAAAAAAGCAACAATCCATTTAGAAAATGGGAGAAGTGTGGTGATTAATGCGCCACTCAACAATGCGAATAACCGCTATATTAAAAGTGTGAAATTTGAAGGTAAATCATATTCAAAAAATTATTTGAAGCATAGTGATCTGATAAAAGGTGCACAAATTGACATAGAAATGAGTGAGGCTCCAAATAAGTCAAGAGGAATAAGTGAAAATGATTTTCCCTATTCCTTTTCAACAAGATAAGTTGAGATTGACTCACACGAGAATATAAATTAATTGAGTTGGCTAGTTTGGAATAATTTTCATATAAAACGGTTTTGTCACGAATGAAAAAATATATCTATTTCGCTTTTATTTTCGTATTTTTTATCTCTTGTGAAGATAAAAAATTGGAAACTATTGGATTATTTGATTTGAAGTATACTTTAGATTACGATTTAAATAATTCTCAACTTGTGGAATGTCTGTGGGACGATATTCATGCAGTTGTAACATTACAAGGTATTGTCAACAGAGATGCCCCTCGATTATTCATTAATTATGTTGTTGAGTCCGGAATTGAGATAGATACATATTGGTGGAACAAATACCGTCAACCTGGTAAATGGCTACATGATAAAGATACTGTTGTCTATAAAGATATTGTGGAGTTAATCGACGAATATAAACATTTCATCAGTGGAGTTGTATTGTATGATTCTTCAATCGCATCTACAAGTAATGTGGCTTCGTCAGTAGCTGGTGCTGAAAATCTGATTGCTGTTCGTTATGATACAAATCCCGGTAGTTTGTATTCACGGATCATTCTTTCTGGACCAAAATTGAAGGTAAAGGTGAGGTTGATTAACGAGGATGGAACTCCACTTTTCACAGGTAAAGGTATAATACCTGGTACCAACAGAAATTCAACAGGATCAATAAAGAATGATCCATATATCTGGTTTATTGAAAAGTATATGAAGACCAATAAGTGTACTGGAGAATTCGGCGCTTATTACATTGATCAGAAATGGCGAGAAAAACCTAAAACAACTGTTGTGAATCATCATACTCTAACAAATCACGACTTTTTCGTTAGTAAAAATGCCTTTTTCTTCGATCTTTCTCCATGGGGTGATGAACCAGCTACTGATGATGTTAACCAGCCTATAGGTACAGACTTAGCGACATTGAAAGAGTTTCTTGCTGAAGCTTACAGAATTAATAATGGTGAGAAAATGTGCTATATAGGTGGATTTCCTTCATGGGCCTTCAAATATACAGAGCGTGTTGGTGGAACCCATGGAGATGTGCCAACTGAATGGGAGTTCTCTAAACTAATAGGTGCATATAATGCCTTTAAGGATGCCGATGCGATTGGTTTTGGCGCTTTAGCCAATGCTTCTTTTTGGACTCATTTTCCATTGAAGGAGAAATATCCTCAAAAAAGGATAACTATTGAAGAACTGAAGCAGAGAGGATATATTAATGAAAATGGACAAGTGGATTTCAAAGGAAGGGATTTTATCATATTCTATGTCGGAGATTATGACGCATCCTCATGGGTAGCACAACGAACGCCTACTATCTGGGATAGTAAAAGTAGAGGAAAAGTACCTATGATGTGGGCAATAAGTCCGGTATTGGAAAAAAGGGTACCGATGGCTCTACACTATTATCGTGAGACTGCTACCCCCAATGATTATTTTGTTGCTGCTGATAATGGTGCTGGATATTTAATGCCAGGCATGTTGCAAGAACCCAGAGGAATATCTGGTTATAAATCGGGGTTGGATGCATGGGCAAATCATTGTATCCCGTATTACAGCCGATGGGATCTTACAATTACCGGTTTTGTAATCGATGGTACTGCTCCTGGTCTCACAAAAGAAGGATTAGATTGTTATGCTTCATTTAGTCCTGATGGCATCGTTCCTCAGAAAGTGCCTTTGACCTTGTTACATGGGAATATGCCAGTTTTACGATCTGACGAAGATATTCAACAAGAACCTAAAGAAGCAGCTCAACGTGTAGCTCAGAGGGTCTCTGATCGTCCCGTTCCTTTTCACTGGTTTCGTAACATATTAAAAAACCCTGAATGGTATGTAGAGGTTATTGATGAACTGGAAAAGATAAATCCTGATATAGAATTACTTGATACTCCTACTTTTTTTGAGCTGTATCGTATTTGGCTTCAACAAAATCAAGATGCAGCTAATGGAGATATAAATTAGAGTGAGTTAAATTGTTTGGAAAGAGATTTTTACATTAGAAACGTATAGTTAAATTATTTTATAGATGGCAGAAGTTGTAGTTATGCCCAAGCAAGGGCAATCTGTTGAAAGTTGTATCATTACAACTTTACACAAGAAAAAAGGTGATATCGTGAAAAAGGGAGAAATCTTATTCTCTTATGAAACAGACAAAGCTTCCTTTGAAGAAGAATCACCAGTTGATGGCACAGTTCTGGTTTCTTTTTACGGTGAGGGTGATGAAGTACCAGTTCTAGAAAACATGATGATCATCGGTGAGCCGGGTGAAGATATTTCCGCATTATCTACTCCTGCCCCCGCACAAATCATTGAAGATGCCGTTCCTTCAGCGGACGCGACTGTGGCCGCGCCCGACAAAGTGATGGCTGCCGTAGAGACACAAACTACGACCTCCGAAAATCGGTTTATCTCTCCTCGTGCAAAGAAACTGGCCGAAAAGAATGCGATACCGGTGTCACAACTTGATGGCACGGGTCCCAATGGTCGGATTGTGGAGAAAGATGTGATGACACGTCTCGTCGATCGTCCGAAAATGACACCGCTGGCAAAAATGGTGGCCCTCGAGGAAGGTGTGCAACCTGAAATAGCGGGTACAGGCCTGGCAGGCAGAACCCGTGCAGCCGATCTGGCCGCTCCGGTAAATCCTGTCTATGGTGTGGATTACGAGGATAAAAAGTTGTCGAACATGCGTAAGCTGATTGCCAAATCAATGCATGCTTCTTTGCAGAATTCTGCACAGCTCACCCATCATCTGGGGGCCGATGCACGACGCATTCTCGAGCTTAGGAAGAAAGCAAAAACTGCACAGCAGGAAGGACGGATCGCTGCAAATATCACCCTGAACGACATGGTCTGTTATGCAGTAATCAACGCATTGAAAAAATTCCCCGAAGTCAATACCCATTTTCTGGGCGATACCAAACGTTATTTTCATAAAGTACACCTTGGCCTGGCTGTGGATACAGAAAGAGGGCTGATGGTGCCTGCATTGCGCAATGCCGATGATCTCTCCATTGTGGGACTCTCCAACCAACTCAAGGAGCTCGCCACGGCCTGCCGCAGTGGCAGCGTGAATCCAGACATGCTAGCTGCAGAGGCCGCCACATTCACCGTTTCGAATCTCGGCAATTACGGAGTCGAAATTTTTACTCCTGTGATCAATCTGCCGCAGTCGGCCATCCTCGGTGTAAATACAATCCTGCCTCGTCCGAAAGACTTGGGCGACGGGGTGTATGCCTTTGTGCCCCATATTGGACTGAGCCTTACCTATGATCACCGTTCTCTGGATGGGGGAGAAGCAACCCGTTTCCTGAAACAAATTGCCACGGAAATTGAAACGATGGAAATTCAATTTTGATTGAAAATTAATATTTATAACTATGATAGATTTACTGATCATCGGTGGCGGTCCTGCCGGGTATGTAGCAGCAGAGAGAGCAGGGCACGCTGGATTGAACGTAGTCCTTTTTGAGAAAAAAGCAATGGGTGGTGTCTGTCTCAACGAAGGATGCATACCCACCAAGACGTTGCTATATAGTGCCAAGATATATGAGAATGCCTTACATGGCGATAAATATGGTGTGTCTGGAGATAATATCCGCTTCGACTATGAGAAAATAGTCTCCCGCAAGAAAAAGGTAGTTCGCAAACTTGTTTCAGGCGTAGAGGGCAAAATGAAATCAAACCATGTCACCGTGGTGAAAGGAGAGGCTTTTATCGAAAGTCGCTCTGCAGAAGGGATTCAGGTGACCTGTAATGGGGAGAAATATATTGGGAAGAATCTGCTCATCTGTACCGGATCGGAGGCTTCCGTACCACCCATCCCGGGCTTGAAGGAAGCGGGAGAAGTGATTCTTACCAACCGGGAGATACTGGAAATGACGGAACGGCCTGCATCACTTGTGGTGATTGGCGGCGGCGTAATCGGCATGGAGTTCGCCAGCTTCTACAATAGTCTGGGAACTGAAGTGACTGTGGTGGAGATGCTCCCGGAAATATTGGGCGGCCTCGACTTTGAAGTGTCGGCCATGCTTCGTGACATCTATGCAAAAAAAGGAGTTGCATTCAACCTGAATGCAAAGGTGGTGCAGATTGCGGGCAACAAGGTTGTTTTCGAAAAAGAGGGCGAAACCCACACTGTGGAAGGTGAAAAGATTCTGTTGAGCGTGGGCCGTCGCCCGGTTACAAAGGGATTTGGCCTGGAAAACCTGGGTGTGGAACTGCTGCGCAATGGCATCAAGGTGGATGAAAAGATGCGCACCAATATTCCCGGCGTATTTGCTGCCGGCGATGTGACAGGTTTCTCACTGCTGGCCCATACGGCAAGCCGCGAAGGAGAGGTGGTGGTAAACAATCTCACCGGTCGGAACGATATCATGCGCTACAACGCTATCCCCGGTGTGGTTTATACCAACCCCGAAGTGGCCGGAGTGGGTGAGACCGAAGAGTCGGCCAAAGCAAAGGGCATAGCCTATAAGGTAGCCAAACTGCCCATGGCCTATGCAGGACGTTTTGTGGCTGAAAATGAAGGTGGCACAGGAATCTGTAAAGTGCTGGTAGGTGAAAAGCATGGAGAGGTGATTGGCGTGCATATGCTCGGCAATCCTTCCAGCGAGATTATCTACGGTGCTTGTATCGCCATTGAACAGGAAATGACCTTGAAAGAAATGCAAGAGGTGGTATTTCCTCATCCTACCGTCAGCGAAATTCTCAGGGAGGTGGTTTTTAGTTTTTAACCGTATAGAAGAAAATAATCAATAAGTAAAACATCAACAAATTAATATAAAATGCCTAAAGTTCAAAACATTGATCCGTCGCAGGTACGCAAGCCAGGGTTCGTAGAGTTTCAGCCCATCCCGGTCAACCAGTATCAAAAGAGTGTGAAAGAAGAGAAAGATAATTTCACCAACGAAGAATTTAAAACCATCTATCATGACATGGTGTTGATCCGTGAGTTCGAAACCATGTTGAACCTGATCAAGACCAAGGGGGAATATAACGGTACGTCCTACAACCACCCGGGACCGGCTCACCTCTCCATCGGACAAGAGTCCGCAGCAGTGGGCATGGCCTGGACGCTAACGGTGGATGATTTTATCTTCGGTAGCCACCGTTCGCATGGTGAGATCCTGGCCAAGGGAATGTCGGCCATCCACAAGCTGGATGACGCCCAGCTCACCGAAATCATGAAGACTTTCTTCGATGGGACGGTTTTCGATATCGTAAAAAAAGATTTCAACGGGTCGGTGAAAGAACTGGCCAAACGTTTTTTGGTATACGGTACGCTAGCGGAGATCTTTGCTCGCAAGTCAGGATTTAACAAGGGATTGGGCGGCTCCATGCATGCCTTCTTCACTCCCTTCGGTGTCTATCCCAACAACGCCATCGTGGGCGGCTCGGGCGATATTGCCGTGGGCGCAGCACTCTACAAGAAGGTGAACCGCAAACCGGGACTGGTGGTGGCCAACATCGGCGACGCCTCTCTGGCATGCGGCCCGGTATGGGAGGGCATCAACTTTGCCGCGATGGATCAATTCACCGAACTCTGGGAAGGAGATATGAAGGGCGGATTGCCGGTAATCATCAACATCATGAACAACCAATACGGCATGGGCGGCCAGACCGTGGGTGAAACCATGGGCTACGGCATAGCAGCCCGCATCGGCGCCGGCGTGAATGGCGAACAGATGCATGCCGAACGGGTGGATGGTTACAACCCGCTGGCTGTAATCGATGCCTATAAACGCAAACGTAAAGTAATCGAAGAAAAAAGAGGCCCGGTGTTGCTCGATGTTCTCACTTACCGTTACAGCGGCCACTCGCCCTCCGACGCTTCTTCCTACCGCACCAAAGAAGAGGTCGAGGCATGGGAAGCACAGGACTGCATTCGTAGCTACGGTGAGCAACTGCTCGAGGCCGGGGTGGCTTCACAGGCCGACCTCGACCTGATAGCGGATGATATTCAGAAATTGGTGAACGAGATGTTCCTGCTGGCTATCAACGATGAAGTATCCCCACGCATGGACAATGCTGATATCATCGGAGAGATGATGTTCTCCAATGGTTCGGTGGAATCCTTCTCCGATGCAAAGCCCGAAGTGCTGATGCCGATGGCGGAAAACCCACGCGTAAAAAAGATCGCCAACAAGGAACGTTTTGCCTTCGATGCCGAAGGAAAACTTTACAGCAAAATGAAGCAGTACCAGCTGCGCGACGGTATCTTCGAAGCTATCATCGACCGTTTCTATAAAGATGCATCACTCATCGCTTACGGTGAAGAGAACCGCGACTGGGGTGGGGCCTTTGCCGTATATGGCGGGCTGACCGAGGCTTTGCCATATCATCGCCTCTTCAATTCACCCATTGCAGAAGCATCCATCGTGGGTACGGCCATCGGCTATGCCATGTGCGGCGGCAGGGTGATTCCGGAGATCATGTACTGTGACTTTATTGGCAGGTCAGGAGATGAGATCTTCAACCAGCTACCCAAGTGGCAGGCCATGAGCGGCAACGTATTGAAAATGCCGGTGGTGGTACGCGTATCCGTGGGATCCAAATATGGCGCCCAACACTCACAGGACTGGACCTCGCTGGTGGCACACATCCCCGGTATCAAGGTCTGTTTCCCGGTCACACCCTACGACGCCAAAGGTCTGATGAACGCGGCATTGCAAGGCACCGACCCGGTAGTCTTCTTCGAGAGCCAGCGCATCTATGACATGGGAGAACAGTTTCACGAAGGAGGTGTTCCCACAGGCTATTACGAAATTCCGCTGGGCGAACCCGATGTGAAGAAAGAGGGAAAAGACATCACATTCCTCACTGTCGGACATACACTCTACCCGGCTTTAAAGGCAGCAAAAGAACTCGAAGAAAAATATGGTCTCAGCGCCGAGGTGATTGATGCCCGCTCTTTGGTACCCTTCAACTATGAGAAGGTGATTGAGTCGGTAAAGAAAACCGGAAAGATCATCGTGGCCGGTGAAGCCACCACCCGCGGGTCCTTCCTGAACGACCTGGCAGCAAACATCGGACAGATGGCATTCGACTACCTCGATGCTCCTGTATGCGTACTGGGTTCCCGCAACTGGATTACCCCGGCACATGAACTGGAAGATGCCTTCTTCCCGCAACCCTCCTGGTTCCTGGATGTCATCCACGAACGGATTCAGCAGCTGAAAGGGTATATTCCCGGACAGAATTTTACCGACGGCGAGATGGTGAAACGGGCGAAAAAAGGAATTTGATATAAAAATAAAATGTATGATATATTTAGCAGATACAGCAAATATCGATGAAATTAAGGAATTGTTTAATTATTTTCCTATGGAAGGAGTTACAACAAATCCTAATATTTTATCCCATGAGCAGAAATCTTTATCAACAGTTATTCCCCTTATACAAGAATGTATAAAAGATAAGATGTTGCATATACAAACGATTAGTCATTTGGCAGAAGATATATTGCAAGAAGCTAAGCGTTATCGAGATTATTTTAATTTGGGTGATAACTATTATGTTAAAATCCCGGTAACCAAAGAGGGATATAAAGCCATAAGATTAGTAAAGGATGCAGGGATGAAAGTTACTGCAACTGCAATATTTACTCAACAACAAGCTTTAATTGCAGCAAAAGCTGGAGCTGATTTTGTGGCACCTTATGTTAATCGACTGGACAATATCTCTTCTCATGGAATCGATGTAGTTCGAGATATTGTCGAAACCTTCAAGTCTTATCAATTAAAATGTAAGGTACTAGGTGCTAGTTTTAAAAATGTAGACCAGATCTATAGAGTAAGTATGGTCGGTTGTCATGCAGTCACTGCATCGTATGAGGTGTTGGATGCAATTATGAAACATCCGATGACCGACAAGGGAGTGATAGACTTTGAAAAAGATGGTAAACATCTTTATGATATTTAATAAAACATTTTGATAATTATAAAGATTACTCAAAAGCAGTAAAAGTATGGCTAAGTTGCCAATAAAAAATTGATATATGAAAACAAGAGCAGTTAGGCTTTATGGTAAAAAAGACCTTCGTTTGGAGGAGTTTGATTTGCCACCCATCAAAGAGAATGAGATTCTTGCTAAAGTAGTATCGGATTCGATTTGTATGTCTTCCTACAAGGCGTCTTCACAAGGTGCAGATCATAAACGTATTCCAGATGATGTTGCGGAAAACCCAATCATCATTGGACACGAGTTTGCAGGTGAATTGCTTGATGTAGGAACCAAATGGAAAAGTAAATTCAAAGCAGGAGATAAGTTTTCAATACAGCCTGCACTATATTATGAGGATGGACCTGTGGGTATACTTAGTGCTCCAGGTTACAGTTACAAATACATTGGAGGTGATGCTACCTATGTGATCATTCCAAACGAGGTAATGGAGCAAAATTGTTTGCTCATTTATAGCGGAGAAGGTTATTATCCCGCTTCACTTGCCGAACCACTATCTTGTGTGATCGGTACAATGCATGCAAATTATCATACTACTCCAGGAAGCTATGCACACAAGATGGAGATAGTGGATGGTGGTAAGATGGCGATCCTTGCAGGCGTAGGCCCTATGGGGCTTGCTGCAATAAACTATGTGCTACATCGTGAAGATCGTAAACCTTCATTGCTTGTTGTGACAGATGTAAATCAAGCACGATTGGATCGTGCCGCTGAGATTTATACACAAGAGTTTGCCGCCTCAAGAGGTATTGATTTACGTTATGTCAATACCGGTAATGTAAATGATCCGGTTAAGGAACTGAAAGCAATAAGTGGCGACAAGGGGTATGATGACGTGTTTGTTTTTGCACCTGTGAAACAAGTTGTAGAGCAAGGAGATGCAATCCTTGCATTTGATGGCTGTCTTAATTTCTTTGCTGGGCCAAATGATCCCAACTTTAGTGCGATGCTCAATTTCTACAACGTTCATTACGCTTATACACATATAGTGGGTACTAGCGGAGGCAACAACGATGATATGTTGGAAGCGCTTGAAATAATGAATAAGGGTCTTGATCCGGCTGGTCTAGTCACTCATATCGGAGGCCTTGATGCAGTAGCTGAGACGACAAACGACTTACCCGATATCCCTGGAGGAAAGAAATTGATTTATACTCATCTATCTATGCCGCTTACGCCTATTACAGATTTCGAAAAGTTGGGTGAGTCAAGTGACTTCTTTAAAGAACTGGCCAATATCTGTAAAAGACACAAGGGATTATGGAGTGTGGAAGCAGAAACATATTTACTATCAAATTTTGTACAATGAAATGATAGTGAATGGTTTCTGATTAAAACGCCAAATTCTTATGACCATTAATGATCATTTATTAATAAATCAATCCAATTTAATAACAAATCTTTGATTATTTATTCATGATATTTATTTTTCCACAAATAACATTAAGTTAATTAAAATTAAAACATTGTTTTGCTATAGCTGCATATATATATTTATATTATATTTGCAATATTTAATTATGCTAAACCGGTTTAGCGTCGTGCTTAATTAATAAACAAATCATACCAAATTTATTCTAATATTGATGAGTTTAAATTTTTTTACTGTTTCTAATATTTGCTAAACCGGTTATGTAAATATATTTCGCTATATAAATTACAATGAAATATACAATTTTATATGACAGTTAACTTTTCATAAATATATTCCTTATTAATAATTAAAAAAATGTTGTTATATGATTAAATCTTATGTCTCTCCTCTTTTGACGAGGAAAAGCCTGTTTAAAAAGATGAATTTGATGTTCATTTTTTTACTAGTTGCTATCAACCTGAGTGCCGAAATTTATGCCAACCTTGGTCTTTCGGCTCAACAGCAGCAAAAAAAGGAAATTTCGGGTAGAGTGATTGATGAAAGCGGAGAAACTATAATCGGAGCTAACATCATTGAAAAAGGTACTACAAATGGAACTGTGACAGATTTTAATGGAAATTTTTCATTGTTGATTGAGGATGATGCAATCCTGCATGTTTCTTACATTGGTTATTATCAACAAGACATACCAATGAGTGGAAAGACATCAATAGAAATTGTTTTAGTAGAAGACACAAAAACATTAGATGAAGTTGTCGTTGTTGGTTATGGTACACAGTCCAAAAAAACATTAACAGGAGCAATTTCCAGCATAAAAAGCGACGAAATTGTGGCATCTAAATCATCAAATTTAGTAAATAAACTTCAAGGAAAAATTTCTGGTTTGAATATTCGCATCAATACTGAACAACCGGGTATATACGACAATGCAATTAATATACGTGGTTTTGGAACACCCTTGTTTATTATTGATGGTGTAGAAAGGCCTGGGAGTGATTTTCAAAGATTAGCCTCAGAAGATATTGAAAGTATAACTATTTTAAAAGATGCATCTGCTGCTATTTACGGACTAAATGCGGCAAATGGTGTTGTTATGATTACAACCAAAACTGGTTCAAATCAAAAAACAAAATTTCAATTCAGTTCAAATTTTGGCTTTTCAAAGCCAACCAATACGGTACCTCTATCGGATGCGTACCAATACAACCTGCTGCGTACAGAAGCTGATCTAAATTATGGAAACGCGCCCTATATGTCCCAGGAGGATCTTGAATTATGGAAAACAGGTGGTCCTGGGTATGAAAGTACAGACTGGTATAAAAAAACCTTTAAAAACTATAGTAACAGGCAGGAATATAACTTGTCTGCCCAGGGAGGTAGTGAGCGTGTTTCTTTTTTTGTGAATGGGAATGTTCTGCAAAACAATGGGATGTTAAAGTCAGGTGACATTAATTACCAGAAATTTAATATACGTTCAAACTTAACTGCGCAATTGACTGATAATATCAAAGCAAATATAAACCTCAGTTTATTTTCCGATAAAAGGTTGGATCCTAGTAGCGGAATGCATGAAATACAAAGAGGAGTTGTTTCCATACTACCATCCAGAACTGTATATAGCAACAATAATCCTGAATATTATAACAGAACACAAGATGGACAAGCTATGAACCCTGTTGCCATATCCCACATTGATAATTTTGGGTACAACGAGTCCAATAATGACGGAACCCAAACATCAATTGAATTGATATACGACGTTCCATTTGTGAAAGGACTATCTCTGAGAGGATTTACTGCGTACGATAAAAATGCTGTTCTAGATAAATCGTTAAGGAAAAAGTTCTTTTTATACGATTACGAAAAAGACACAGACACTTATGTGCCTACAGCTTTTAACTATCCAACTAGTATTTCTCAAAATAATTATAACACATCTTTTTTCGACCTTCAATTACAGGTAAATTATGAAAATACTTTTAAGGAAAATCATAAGATTAAAACTACACTCGTATATGAACGGAAGAGGAATTTCAGAAGATGGTCAAGCATTAACAAATTCTATGAGTTTTATTCAAATGATCAAATCGATTTTGCTGATGAAAAAGATGCAAAAACAGGAGGTAACCAAACGGATGTAAGAAACTTATCCTATCTTGGTCGTTTTAATTATGATTATAAAGGAAAATATCTTTTTGAATTTGCAGGAAGATATGATGGATCATATCGCTACCATCCGGATATTAGATGGGGATTTTTCCCGGTTGTGTCGTTAGGTTGGAGAATCTCGGAAGAGAGCTTCATGGATAATTTAGATTATGTTTCTAACCTTAAATTGAGGGGATCTTATGGTGAAATAGGACTTGATGCGGGTTCTCCATTTCAGTATATTTCTGCATTCAGCACATCTGGAGGAGGATGGTATGAATTTTCAGACGGTACAACTACAAAGGGCATTGGTTCTCCAGCCATGGTGAACGAAAAATTAACATGGATGGAGGCTGAATTAGCCAATATTGGGTTAGATCTAGGATTGTTCAATGAACAAGTAGTTTTTACTGCTGACATTTACAGACGGAACAGAACTGGACTACCTGCATATAGGAATGTAACTCTACCCAATACATTCGGAGGAACCTTTCCACAAGAGAATCTAAATAGTGACCGAATTGAAGGATTTGACCTCTCTTTAACCCACCAGAAAAAAGTAAACAATGACTTTTCTTACTATATTTCCGGGAACTTTAATTATAATCGCCAAAAGAATCTATATGTAGAACAGGGGGCCCCAAATAGTTCATGGGAAAAGTATAGAGGTCAGCAAAGTAATAGAAATTCAGGAATTATTTGGACATATAATGCCATAGGACAATTCCAGAATGAAGAGGAAATTCTCAATGCACCTATTTATCAAGGGAACAGAGGTAATGAATGGGTTCTACCTGGTGACTGGATTTACGAAGATCTGAATAATGACGGTGTGATAGACGGTAATGACATCAAGCCTATGTTCTTTGGTCAACATGTCCCTTTAATAAATTACGGCTTGACATTAGCTGCAAATTATAAAGGATTAGATATTAATATGTTGTTCCAGGGTTCGTCATTATTCTCCAAAAGGTATACACATGCGTATGCAACAATGTTTTGGCAAAACGCCAACTTACCTGCGTATTTCACTGACAGATGGCACAGAGAAGATCCCTATAACCAAGAAAGCGAATGGATTCCTGGAGAATGGCCGGCAATGCGTGTGACACAATACGCAGATGGGGCACGCTTATACGAAGAGAGTAACGCATGGAGGAAAGATGCCTCCTATCTACGATTCAAAAATTTGGAAATAGGTTATACCTTTGATGAAAAAATCATCCATAAAATTGGTATTGACGGGTTAAGATTTTATCTGAATATGAATAATTTGTATACTTGGACAGATAAATACTTGAAATATTTTGATCCTGAAGTAGCAACTGGGAACTATAGTGCTGGATGGATTTATCCAATTTCTAGGACAACGAGTTTAGGTTTTAATCTTACGTTTTAATAATTAGAAATATGAAAAAAAATAATTTTTATTTAAGATATTCAATTTGGATGCTTATATTAATCCTATCTGTCGGTTGTAACGATAGTTTTTTGGATGTCAAGCCAACAGACAAGATTACGGGAGATGCTCTTTTTGCAAGTCAGGAAGGTATTGATGCATATCTGGCTAATCTTTACAGACAAATACCCATTGAAGATTTCAATGCAACCCCCGAAGCAATGAATTATAACCCGGGAGATGCGAATAATGCTGGCAGGTATCCCTTTATTTTCACAGATAACGGAATCGGATCGGAAAACAGTTCGATTTCACCATCAGGAGCTTGGGACTATAACTATTGGGAAAATGGTTATCGTTTCAATAAAGAAATTAATCTCTTGAAAGATGTGATTGATGGATTAACTTCGGTAAGCGAAGAGGTAAAACGCAACCTAATGGGACAGGTATATTTTATGAAGGCATATAATTATTATGCATTGGCTAAAAGATATGGAGGAGTCCCTTTAATAACTGAAACGCAGGATTTCGATAATGTTGAAGGTCTATATGTCCCGAGAAATACTGAAGAAGAGACTTGGGATTACGTATTGGCAGTATGTGACTCAGCAGCGTTATTCTTGGATCAAGAACCCGACCCAGCAAGAAGGAAAGCCACTAAATGGGTTGCATTAGCATTAAAATCAAGAGCTTCCCTACATGCAGCTTCTGTAGCAAAATTCTGGGACAAATATGAATTTACTGGAGAATCTGTTGACAAAGGCCTTGTAGGGATGTCCCAAAGTGCTGCAGATAAATACTATGCCCAATGTGTCCAGGCAGGTGAGGAAATAATTAAGTCAGGATATTTTTCTCTTTTCAAAGCAAATCCTGCTAATCCAGAAGAAGCCACTGAAAATTACAGGTTAATTTTTGAAGATCCTAACAATGCTCTAGATGAAGTAATATTTCTAAAAGGGTTCAATGAAATAGGAGCTGGATATGGAAGTAACCAAGACAATTGGGGTAATCCGAATCAAACGAGAGGAGCATGGCCACACCCTGGACGTTTCAATCCCACGCTTGATCTAATTGATACATATGAAACTTACGACAAACCAGGAAGAAGTGTTCCAATCGTTACAACCAAAGACGGAGTCACCGAAGATTATTCGGGATACAGTCCTAATAAAGAGTATTTGGCTTTTGATGATCCTCAGGATATTTTCAAAGGAAAAGATGCTCGAATGTTTGCAACAGTCATTGTACCCAATTCCATTTGGAAAGATACTAAAATAATCATTCAAGGTGGTTATATTCAACCTGATGGGAAACCGGTTATTATGGCAGATGAGAGCATAGACGTTAACGGGAAAACGTATTATACCTTTGGAGCTTCAGATCCAGCATTATTCTCAGGATTCAGCACATTCGGTGGTAATATGACAAGAACTGGATTTGGATTTAAAAAGTTTTTAGACTCTTCTTATACTCCACGATTGGGATGGAATTTCTCTACCACTGACTGGATTGATTTCAGATATCCGGAAGTACTGCTTGACTATGCAGAAGCTGTATTGGAAAGCGGATTAGGAGACCCAGTGTTGGCTGCTGAAGGGCTAAATATGATCAGAAAGCGTGCAGCACATAAAACTGATATACCTCTTACCATTAAAAATGTTTTAAGAGAAAGACGCCTTGAATTAGTTTATGAAAACAAGAGGTATTGGGACTTAATTAGAAGAAGAGAGTATCATGAACTTTTTACCCAAAGAGAACGAAAAGCATTGGTTCCGATACTCGATCTTCGAACTATGAAATACATTTTTATAAGAACCAATGTTCCACGAGGAGGACAAGTCACATTTAATCCATCTTGGTATTATAAACCTATACCAGGAGTTGGAACAAGTGGCTTAATACAAAATCCACACTATTAATCAAGATAAAATTTTAATCGTATGAAAAAAATTATATTCATTTTTGTCGTATTATTGACATTTTTCACATCATGTGAATTAGATAATTACGATGCTCCAAATGCAAAGATTTTCGGAAAAATTATTGATTCTGAAACAGGCGAAGCCATTCAGCAGGAAATATTGGAAGGATCTCGTATCGATTATGTTGAATTAGGCGATTTTGAAAATCCTCCCACTCAGCAAATGAGATTTAAAACAGATGGTTCTTACAGAAACGATCTTATGTTTTCCGGCAAGTATCACATTCAGGCACGAAGAGGTAATTTCTTTATATTACCTCCAGATACAATTCAAGTAAAAGGTGAAACTGAGTACAATATTGTAACAGAACCATATATCCGGATAAAGAATGTGTCTTACACAATCGAAGGTCGCGATATCGTTGCTTCATTTCAACTTGAACAAGTTGCCGATTATCCTGTAAAATCAATTGCTCTTTTTGCAGATGTCAATCCAAATGTATCACAAAGCTTAAGAAAACTTGCGAACGTTGCTGAAATCAATAGAAGAGTAAATCCTGAGGAACAATTTGTCTTGAAAATGAAGATAGACCCGTTTATGGATATCATACCGGAAGGCAAACCATCTTTCTATTTTAGAGTAGGGGCTTTGATTTCAGAGATGCCCGAAGCAAAATACAATTACAGTGAACCCGAAAGCATAGAAATTGATTACGCAAGTCTACCTCCTGTGGAGCCGGAAATTCCAGGAAATGTGATTGACAACTGCGAATCTCTTGATGGATGGAACAGTGGAGGATTCCAACTCAGTTTAGATACTGATGCGAAAGAAGGTAACTTCTCTCTTAAAGCCGATGGACAAGGAGTTGTTATTTATCAAAAGGTTTTCGAGCCTTTTGACACGCAAGTCGATAAAGAAACAGGAACACTTGCTTTGTCTTTATTTATCTTGGATACAGGGCCAATAAAGGCTGGTGATAGCAGTATCGAAATTACCAGTTCTGGAGGACCCGACGTGGGAGAATTGGCCTGGAAATTTGGAGAGGACTTTGAAATAAATAACGGCTGGAACAAACTCGAGCTAAAACTCAAAGACGGACATGCAGGTGGAGACATTGACTTGAGTGCGGTAAACTTTATTCGTATTTATCACACTGCAATATCAGCACCAGTGGTATTTAAAATTGACAATATCAGATTTTATTAATCAAATAACTATTCAGAGGCGGGATTTTTCCCGCCTCTTTCTTTATTTTAAAATTATTGATTAATACATTCTCTGACGAGTCATTCATTCAATAATATACGAACAATGAAAATTAGATATCTATTCCATTCTTCATCCAGTAAAGTTATTATTTTTTTTATAATATTACTGTGGATAAAAACTCCATTACAAGCCCAACTAAATTGTTCATTTCCTCAACAACGTACATTCTCAATAGACAAAAATAAGATTAGAATTTACAACTCAGAAGCCAAAGATACACTGAAATTATTGATAGCATCAGACACCCATTTATGGATGAGTGATGAACGAGAGAATAATTTTCGGGAATTCAGTAATCGAATGGCCGCTGCATATCATATTACAAAACATTACAAAACTGGGGAAGATACTAACCCGGATAAAGCTTTTCTCGAAACAATTTCAAAAGCACGTAATATAAATGCAGATGCAATAGCATTATTGGGAGACATTTTTAGTTATCCTTCCGAAGCTGCTATTGAATGGGCAACTGATAAACTAAATAAATCAGGAATACCTTATTATTATATATGTGGGAATCATGATTGGCATTATGAAGGTATGCAGGGTTCTGAAGAAAAATTGCGGCAAGAATGGATTGAGAAACGTCTTCTTAAGATGTTCAATGGAAATGATCCGATGAATTATTCTGTCGATATTAAAGGTATACGTCTTCTTTTTATTGATAATTCGACCTATGAAATTTCTCCCGATCAGCTTACATTTTTGCAACAACATATTCAATCAGATAAACCGTTAATTGTGATGATGCATATTCCTTTATACGCACCAGGAAGAAGCGTCGGATATGGATGTGCCCATCCCGATTGGAATTCATCTAACGACCCATCATTTGTACTTGAAAAGCGAAAATCATGGCCACAAAACGGGCATTCTCCCACAACAATGAGATTTAGGGAGGAAATAATCAATGCTTCCAATATTCTTGCTGTTTTTGCAGGACATATCCATGAACAATCGCTGGATGTGATGGAAGGAATTCCGCAATTTGTTACACAATATAATGCTTCTGGTGCTTTCTATGAAGTGGAAATTATTCCCCAATAACTTACTTATCCTTCTACACGTAAGATGAATTAAACATGCCTTAGTTGATAACAACAGCTAAAAAGTACCACTTCAACGAATGAAACTGTATTGTTGTTTGAGTAAATCGTACTGATACTCCCCAGTTGGATGATGCAACTACAAAAAGATGAAGAACAAGAGGAAATCCCGCTTTTTACTTAACCGGACACTCGTGAAATTATAGATTGATTTAGTCGACCGGTTTAGTTGAATTCTGTAAACATCTCAATTAATTATTCTTATGGAATCATTTTAATTGTGAAACGTTATTAGTTTATATTTCAAATCTAGGTAGCCTCTATTTTCCCTTTTATTTTTTACGGGAATCAAAAGGAAGACTATAAAAGTGATAACATTTTAAATAATTATATTATGAGGACAAAATCTGTTTTTTCTTTGGCACTCATCGGAATTTTGTGTTGTATTCCAATTACTATGAGTGGTGAAAATATGTTGAAACAATCAACAACCAAAAATGAGGCAAATAGTAAAAAAAATGACACAATCCATGTTGTGGGACACGCTCACATGGATATGAATTGGTTATGGACCTATTTCGAGACTATGAAAATGGCAAACGACAATTTACGTCAAACGGTCTCGTTTATGGATGAATTTCCAGATTTTACCATGGTTCAAAGCCAGGCGGCAGTCTATCGATTTGTAGAAAAAGTTGATCCAACACTTTTTGACAGAATAAAAGAGTATGTAAAACAAGGTCGATTAGAACCTATAGGAGGAATGTGGACAGAAGGGGATACAAACCTATCTTCAGGAGAAGCTCTTGCCCGATCTTTCTTGTTTGGACAACGCTATTTTCAACAACATTTTGGACGTATTGCTGAAGTGGGATGGTTGCCAGACAATTTCGGCCACACATCTCAGTTGCCTCAAATGTTGAAACTATCAGGACTCAATTACTATTATTTTCATCGCTGTAAACCTTATAAAGGAACATTTTGGTGGAAAGGCCCTGATGGATCTACTGTACTCTGTTATGCTAATGACACATATAACGGTGATATCACACCGCAATTAAAAGATGAGCTGGATAAATTCGATATAAATAAACACCGCATTTTGCAGATTACAGGTGTTGGTGATCATGGTGGCGGCCCTACCAGAGCAAATATTGAAATGGTTCATGAACTAGATAAATTACCAAACTATCCCGCTGTAAAGTTCACTACAGCAAACGATTTTTTTAAAAAAGCATCAGAAGAAATGAACAACCGTCCAACCCATCATGGAGAGATGCAGTTTATTTTTGAAGGTTGTTATACGACAGTTTCAGAAATAAAATCAGGAAATCGCAACAGTGAAAATTCTTTATACGGAAGCGAATTCTTTAATACATTACGTTGGATTAACGGAGATCCTTATCCTAAGGATGAGTTGAATGAACTGTGGGAAACTGTTTTGTTTAATCAGTTTCATGATATTCTTCCCGGGTCGGCTATTTATGAAGCTAATCGTGATGCTGTAGCCAGATATATAGAAATTGAAAGGAAATCGAAAGAGCTTAAAAACAGTGCATTTTTAAAGATGGCTGATGAAGTTGCATTTCAAAAAAATTTGGGGCAACCGGTAGTAGCGTATAATTTATTACCTTTTAAAAGAAAAGCTATTGTTGAAGCAACAGTTTACTCACATGAGGAGCCAGCTTCTGTAAAAGTAAGTTCCTGGGGAGATAATTATTATGGTCTAAAGTTTACACCGGTAGATAAATTGAACCAAGATCAAAAAGGGGATGCAAATGTGAATTTTCTTGATCCCAATTATCAGTCATCCTTAAGCACAGAAACTTTAAATACTGCAACAGTTCTGGTTAGAGATGCCTCAGGCAAAGAATATCCAGCACAAATTGTCTATTCAAAATCAACACCTCCCGGGTTCACCACAAAAGTTCAGTTCATTGACGATTCCTTCCCGGCGGGTGGTTATAAGACCTATTATGTTGATGTTACGCAAACGAGTAATGATATTAATTCTCTTTTACGGAATGATAACACCTTTGAAACAGATTTCTTCAGTATTAAG
>Ga0265293_10003712_pt1 | contig 28014 bp, 26 predicted proteins | sample Munlanlewell138R_FD_192505 | JGI IMG/M metagenome (GOLD analysis project Ga0265293, IMG submission 192505) | Leachate microbial communities from a municipal landfill in Southern Ontario, Canada - Leachate well 138R | ecosystem: Engineered > Solid waste > Landfill > Unclassified | place: Canada...
AACTTCAATTTGATTAATAATTATGTTTTCTAAATTATTCAACAGTGTTTTCTAATTCCTTTTTAAGATTGATTAATCGTTGATTTAAATCTTTTAATAACATTTCTTCAATATCCATAAATATAAGCCAAAGATTGGTTGGATAAGGCATACTACCCTTCATTGCCCACTCGACTAAAGTCTTTTCATCTGTAATAGACTTTGTTCTCATATAGCATGACTCAGTAGCTTCAAAAGGCTCAAAAAACCTAAGTTCATAATCAATTCTATCGCCATTGATAATTTTCTTAATCTCCTGCTCTCCCTTACCAACATCCTTAATATCGCTTTCCCAACCAGTAACAAACCCTACCTTAGCATCTTCTCCTCTATAGTACTTCCTTAGGTTAGAATCCGCCTTATACCAAACACTATAAATCTCCTGATTCTTCAAACACTTAATATAATCGAAAACAATATTCTTAGGTTGATTGATAACAATATTAGTCTTAACCTCGTAATCCTTCTTAAGGAATAAGCCAATAATAAAGAAACCAACAACGAAAGAGATAATAAAAATCAGTATCCAACGAAAAATCTTCATAATAAATTCATTTTAAACATCAGTATCTACTTAAACAAATCAGCAATATAATAGTTCAAGGAAAAAATAATTTTTCTCAAGGAAAAATTCTTTTAAACTTGATTTAATTTCTGTCTTATTGCTCTAAGTTTAATATAAGACTACTTTCCTACTTATCCTTATGTTATCATTTAAAATTCTAACATAATAAATACCCTTAGCATATTCTCTTAAATCAATTTCTAAATCATTCTCTCCCCTACTTATCTTATGCCTTTGAATAACCCTACCCACCATATCAAAAACCAAAATATCAGCTTCATTACTTAATCCATATTTTTCCAATTTAACTTTCCCATGAGTTGGGTTTGGATATAGTATTACATTAGAAGAAATAAGAGCAACATCATACAATCCAATTATTGACATACAAATTGTATCAGAAAATTCACTTATGCAATCTCCGTCCTTAGCTCTAACTTTATAACAATATGTTTGTCCATTTACAATATCATAATCTAAATAATTTGTTTGGCTTATATTAGCAATTAAACTATCATTTCTATAAACTTCAAAAGCAGTTTCTTCACTCTGCCAACTTAACTCAATAAAATTCTCTCCATCAACAAGGATTAAATCTGTTGGTGTTTGTGTTGTAACCACATAATTAGTAAATAATTCCCAATAATCTTCTGATTGATATAACGAAAGCGAAACGCAAGGAACTGTTATTGGGATATTAATGTCTATATTATTAAAGGTAGTTGATGAAATATCTGGGGGCGTATAAGCTTTAACTTCAATATTGTTTACATTTATACATTCTGAGAATGCATTTCCACTAATTATTTCCTGACTTTGACAAATTTTTTAGTTCTATTTTATAATAATCAGCATATCAATTTGATATAATTATTGCGACACCATTTTGGGTGTCGCAAAAGAAAATTACTTATTTTTGCTGTATGTATGTGCGCAGAAAATCAAATAGATCTGGGAGCACAAGTGTTGTGGTCGTTGAAAAACGAGACGGTAATATTATATATCATACAACAATCGGAATAAGTTCTGACGAGGGTGAGATTTGTGAGCTTATGCGAAAGGGCAAGGAATGGATAAATAATAAACTTGGTCAGCAAGATATTTTTTTAGAAGAAAACCGCAAAGAAGAAGAGAAGGAGATTATTGAAAACCTTTTGAATAAGGTTGAGAACATATTGCTTAATGGAACTCAAATGATATTAAACCCAGTGTTTATCAACATAGGCTTTGATACAATAGAGGATGATATTCTAAAACATTTAGTTGTCTCTCGCATTTGTCAACCACAAAGCAAAGTTGCAACAGTAGATTATTTAAAGTCCTATTTTGACGAAGATGTTGAGTTATATAAAATCTATCGTTATTTAGACAAGTTAAGTGACACCCAGAAAGATTTAATCCAAAATATTAGCGTAGAACATACACGTAAGATACTTGGAGGGAAGATAGGAGTAGTATTTTATGATGTTACCACATTATATTTTGAAACAGATATTCAAGACAATCTAAGGAAGACAGGATTTCCCAAAGATGGCAAACACTCCCTTCCACAAGTAGTCTAATGTAAGTTGATTTTAGGATATTCTTTGCAAAGAGCAAAGAAAGATGCCTTCAATAGAGAGAAAGGGATTAAGAGGTTAGAAAAAGAGTTTAGAAATGGATGTTTAAGTAAAGACAAAATCAATAAGAGAGGATATAATAAATTTTTAGACATATCAGATAATATTCATGTCTCAATTAACCAGGAGAAGATTTATGAAGACATTAAATGGGATGGATTGAAAGGATATATTACCAATACTAATCTATCTGCAATAGATGTTTATCAACAATATAGTGAACTTTGGCAGGTGGAGAGAGCATTTAGAGTAACAAAAGGAGTTTTAGAATTAAGACCAATGTTTCATTTTACGAGAAAACGTATTGAGGCACATGTTTGTATCTGTTTTATAGCATACAAAGTTTACAAGGAATTAGAGCGAATATTAAAATTGAGCAATATTAATCTAAGTGTAGATAAAGTAATAGATATTGCAAAAACAATCACAACTATAAAAGTAAAGCTACAAGAAAGCAATGAAACAATCACAAAAACAATGCTTTTAACCTCAAGACACAAGTCAATTGAGTGCCTCTTCAAACATGAATTTTGGGAGAAATTTCGTTAGGGTGTCGCATAGTCAAAGTCAGGAAAAAGAATAGATAAAATAAAAAAAAGTGGTAATTATTTTAATTCATTACCACTTACCAATTCTTTATTCTTAAGTTCTATTTTATAAGGAAGGTAAATTTGTCATAGTTCTTTAATGCTATACCTGTTCCTCTTGCAACTGCCCTTAATGGGTCTTCTGCTACATGTACAGAGAGTTTAGTCTTTGCTGATATTCTCTTATCTAATCCTCTTAATAATGAACCTCCTCCGGCAAGATATATACCTGTATGATAAATATCGGAAGCAAGTTCTGGTGGGGTTAGTGCAAGAGCTTCTAAAACTGCCGATTCAATCTTTGCAATACTTTTATCTAATGCGTGAGCTATTTCTTTGTAGTTTACAGAGATTTCCTTTGGAATTCCAGTAAGAACATCTCTACCTTGAACTGCAAAATCGTTTGGAGGTGTTTCTAAGTCTGGAATAGCTGCTCCAACCTCTATCTTTATTCTCTCAGCCATTCTCTCTCCAATATTAATATTATGCTGTTTACGCATATACTCAATTATATCTGAGTTAAACTCATCTCCGGCTATTCTAATTGATTTATTACAAACAATTCCACCTAAAGCAATAACGGCAATCTCACTTGTTCCTCCACCAATATCCACTATCATATTGCCAATTGGTTCCAGAACATCTATTCCAATACCTATTGCTGCTGCCATAGGCTCATGAATCAGTCTTACTTCCTTTGCTCCTGCTTGTTCAGCAGAATCTCTAACAGCTCTTTCTTCAACATTTGTAATCCCCGATGGAATACAAATAACCATTTTCAATGCTGGTGGAATAATACTACTTCTAAGGTTAATCATTTTAATCAACTCTCTAATCATTTGGTTTGCCATCTCAAAATCAGCAATAACACCATCTCTTAAAGGTCTGATAGTTTTTATCTCTTCATGAGTCTTACCATGCATCATCATAGCACGTTTACCCACTGCAATTATCTTATTTGTTCTTCTGTCTACAGCTACTATGGAAGGCTCATCTACAACTACTTTATCGCCACATATAATAATCGAGTTTGCTGTTCCTAAGTCTATTGCAACTTCCCTTGTTAAGAATGAAAATAAGCCCATATTTATTATTTGATTTTACTTTGTTTTATTATCGTTTACTTTTTACGAAACCTCATTAAAACAGTTTCATTTATTAATTTATATTCTTTTCATTAGTGTTTAAAGTGACGATAACCAGTAATTACCATAGACATATTATTTTTTTGACAATACTCTATAGACTTATCATCATTAATGCTACCTCCAGGGTGAATTACTGATATTACTCCAGCATTATGAGCTATTTCTACACAGTCTGGGAAAGGAAAGAATGCATCAGAAGCCATCACACTATCCTTTAATTCAAAGCCAAAAGCCTTTGCCTTATGAATTGCTTGGTTAAGAGCATCTACTCTTGAGGTTTGTCCTGTTCCACTTGCCAATAACATTGAATCTTTTACAAGAACAATCGCATTTGACTTAGTGTGTTTCACTATTTTATTAGCAAATGCCAAATCTCTAATAATATTCTTATCAAGCTCTACTGATGTTACACTTTTAAAACTTGAACTATCCTCAACTACCGAATCCCTCTCTTGAACTAAAACACCTCCAAGAGCTGAACGATACTGGAATTTAGTATCTTTCCGTGGATTACGTTTTAGAATTATTCTATTCTTTTTACTCTTTAATAATTGCAAAGCTTCTGAGGTATAATCCTCTGCAATCAATATCTCCATAAAGAGTTTATTTATTTCTTCTGCTGTATCTAAATCAATTGCTCTATTTGTAACTAAAACCCCTCCAAATGCTGAAATAGGATCTGCTTGCAAAGCTGAAAGATAAGCTTGTTTTACCCCTTCTCTACTTGCAATGCCACAAGCATTATTATGTTTGATAATTGCAAAGGTTGTTTCTTGGAAATCATCTATCAATGAGCATGCTGCATCTATATCTAAGATATTATTATATGAAATCTCCTTACCATTTAATTGAGTAAATACTGATTTGAAATCTCCAAAAAACATTCCTTTTTGATGAGGATTTTCTCCATAACGAAGCACTCTTGGCTCAAGGTAGCTTTGTTTAAACACTGGAAGCATTGTTCTTTGATTAAAATACTTAAATATCGCTGTATCGTAGTGAGAAGAAACCATAAAAGCATAGGTCATAAACCTTCTACGTGTTTCTAAATCAGTTTTAGCCTCATCCCTATTTAGTATTTCTAATAATTCAGGGTAATTGTCCATACTTGGAACAATTAAAACATCTTCAAAATTCTTAGCTGCTGCTCTAATTAGACTAATTCCTCCAATATCAATCTTTTCGATTATTTCTTCCTCTGAGGCATTACTACTTACTGTTTTTTCAAAAGGATATAGGTCAACAATTACTAAATCTATTTGAGGTATTTCGTATTTTTCACACTCCAAATTATCTTTATCATTATTTCTACGATTAAGTATTCCTCCCATTACCTTTGGATGAAGAGTCTTTACTCTGCCACCAAATATTGAAGGATAACCTGTTAATGATTCTACTGATTTTGCTTTTATTCCCAATTCTTCGATAAATTCCAATGTACCACCTGTTGAATAAATTTCAACATTCTGGGAATCTAATTTTCTAATTATCTCCTCTAAACCTTCTTTGTGAAATACTGAAATTAATGCTGATTTTATCTTTTTCATTTTTTGTTTAATTTATTTTCTGTCTTTTAATACTCTATAACTAATTAGTTTCCAAACTCAATACCTAATCCTTTTGCAGTTTTGACCAGCCTCGATTTAGGTGAAACTAAATTTGGTTTAACTAGTGCTTTTTCAAAGCTAACGCTAATAATTTCGGGATGACGATATGCTACCATTTCTCCATATCTCTCCTCTAACACCATTTCGAAGGCTTTGACTCCAAACTCAGATGCCAAAACCCTATCATAAGCAATTGGAGTCCCTCCTCTTTGTACGTGTCCTAAAAGAGTTACCCTAATATCATTCTCCACTCCTGCCTCTTCAAGCTCTTCTTTAAGTGCATATCCAACTCCTCCTAATTTGAAATTCTCATAACCAAGCTCGTTAGACACTCTACCTACCCTACCTTTGCTTTGAGAAATTGCACCTTCAGCAATTACAATTATGCAAAATCCTTTATTATTGGTATATCTTGTTTCTATTTTTTCCTTAATCTTATTAATATCATAAGGCATTTCAGGGATAATACAAACATCAGCACCTCCAGCAATTGAGCTATAAAGGGCAATCCAACCTGCATCCCTACCCATTACCTCTATAATAAATACTCTATTATGACTAGAAGCAGTTGTAACTAATTTATCTATTGCCTCTGTAACAGTCTGTACTGCGGTTTGAAATCCGAAAGTAAAATCGGTAGCTGCCAGGTCGTTATCGATTGTTTTTGGAACTCCAATAATATTTAAACCTTGTTTATAAAGTTGTTGGGATATTCTTTGAGAGCCGTCTCCTCCAATATTAATTACTGCTTCAACTCCCAATATCCTAATCTTACGTATCATCTCATCCGAACGATCAACGCTTGAATATGTCCCATCATTATTTTTTATTGGCCATGCAAAAGGACCTCCCTTATTGGTTGTACCCAATATTGTACCACCTTTAACTAAAATACCTGAAACACATTTTGAATCTAAGACTTCGATTTCAGTAGGCTCTTTTAATATTCCATCAAAGCTATTAATAGAGCCAATAACCTCCCAATCCTTTTCCTGAGATGCCCTCTTAACTATAGCTCTAATTACCGCATTTAATCCAGGACAATCTCCCCCACCGGTTAAAACCAAAACTCTTTTCATCCTTGTTCTTTTTTTATTCTATTTCTTTATTGTTGGATTGAGGATTAAACATAGGAATAATACTTTCAATTTCATCCAAAATCTCTTCCCTACCCTGAGCATAAATAGCTGAAGAAAGAAAGTATTTAGGTAGCTCTTCCCAAGTTTCAAACATTTTCTCTTCAAACAAACTCACATTATCTTGCGTTACCTTAGGTCCTTGTTTGTCTATTTTAGTAAAAACAATTTCAAAAGGAATTTGATTTTCTCCAAGAAATTCTAAAAATTCAATATCAATTTTTTGTGGGGATAGTCTGGAATCTATTAAAACAAAAACCAACATAAGGTTTTCTCTTTCTAAGAGATAGTTTGTAATCATCTTCCCCCAAATTTCCCTATTCTTTATTGATGCTTTTGCATAACCATATCCAGGTAAATCGACCAAATACCAACTTTGATTAATTTCAAAATGATTAATCAATTGTGTCTTCCCTGGTTTTGAACTTGTTTTTGCTAAACTTTTTCTATTTACCAGCATATTTATTAATGAACTCTTTCCAACATTGCTTCGTCCAATAAAAGCAAACTCAGGTTTTATTGGCTCTGGACATTTCTTATGGGTAGAATTACTCATTAAAAACTCTGCACTCTTTATTATCATAATTAATAATTCATATATCGGTTTTGTTTTTCAGGATAAATATCGGCAATTGTAACCAATATACCAGTTTCTTCAACATTACTAAAATGCTTATTTATCGCTGTTCCAAAGGTCTTCATGGTTGAAGATAAATTCATATAAGCATTGAAAAGAGGTGGGATAAATTCGTTTCTCTCCTTTACTGCTTTTATAAGTATTTGATGATCTTCCTTGTAATTTAAACCATTAAAGAGTTTTGCTAATTCATTATAATCTGTAATAATTTCTACTGGTTCAATTGGATAAATCATTCCTTCATTATCTGGGAAATGTTTTTTAAAGAAATACTGAATATAATCTCTTGCCTTAACATCCATAGAAGGATACATTGTTATCTTCCCAAAAAAATACTTAATTTCAGGATTATTCTTAGCCAAAGCTCCCAATCCATCCCAAAGATTATCTAATGAAAACATACCTTTTCTAAGGTTTACTGAGGGTTGGTATTGAGGAGATACAAAACTTCTTCCAAGCTCTAAAGTATAGTTTAGATATTTGCTTTTAAATAAAGGAGTAAAATGAAATAAACCAGCTGTTGCACTATACATTATCCCATCTTTTTCTAAAATATCTTTACCTGAAATATATCTATATCCACCTACAATTTCATTTTCATTTTGATCCCAAACAAAGAGTTGTGTATAGTAATGAGGATACTCTAATACATCGTATTCATCAATATCGCAATCCTTACCACTACCACCTCCCTCAGCTCCAAAACTCAGTTCTCTCAATCGACCAATCTCTCTCATAATATTTGGAGTAATATGAGCATTAGTAATATAAATCTCTCTGTTTCCACTATTAGTTTTCCTAAGAAATTCTGCTTTCCTTAATTCCTCAAGCAAAATTTCTTTTTCAATTGGTGGTATAACATACGAAGTATCCATAATATATTTATTTTAGTTTTTTATCTCAAATTCTTCATTTGGTGAATATTTGAGCTTATAAACATGTTCTCTAATTAATTTTACCCATTCATCCATTGAACGAGACTTATCGAAAATGGTATAGGGTATTGGTTTACCAAAGATAAGTGTAATTGTTTTACCTTTTTGTTTAAACATTTCATCAGGTAAAAGGATTAACTCTATATTGAATTTAATTCCTAATTTTTCCCTAAAGTTTGCCCATCTATAGAATCTTTTTGAATTAATTGCATCAACAAATATTGGAACAATATCTCTTTTATGTTTAATCGATTTTTTCAAGAAAGTCTTATGCCAAACCAAATCACTAATAACACCTTTTTTCTTTCTTGAAACCATCCCTGCTGGAAAGAATAATATACATTTTTCTCCTTCAAAAGCCTTGTCGAAAATCTTATGGTTTTCTGTATTACTTCCATATTTATTTATAGGAATAAAAACGGTGTTTAAGGCTGGTATATTACTGAGTATATCGTTTACAGGAAACAATACATCTTTTCTAATTCCGCCTATTGCCGACATAAGAGCTAATCCATCTGCGCCTCCTAATGGATGATTCGCAATTAATAACTGCCTCCCAGATGGGGGAATATTCTCGGGATTAACAATCTCAATCTTTGCTTTAAAATAATTTTCAATTATCTTAGTTGCAAATTCAGTTCCATCATTAAACCTATACTCATAAATTGCAGAATTGATTTCATCTAAATGAACAAGTTTTTTAAATCTATTAAGTAGAAACTTAGGCATAAACTTTACAAGAGACTTGTTTTTAGAAGCAAGTATTTTTTCCAATGAGAGAAATTCCTCAGTAATTTGTGTATTATTCTTATTTTCTGTTTCTTGATTCATTTCAAATTAACTAATCCAAATGGCAAATATACGATTAATTCTTTAGATTTATTTATCTCTAATCTCAAATTTAACTGATGTTCCTATATCTAAGCTTAATAGCTGTGCTGCATTTCCTTTTGATATAGCTATTTGTAAATACCCAGTGGAAGAAACTGTTAAAAGCGGTCTATTCTCATGAACATCTTTATAGGAGAAGCTTAGTTTATTTATTTTTGTTTTATCAATTTCCAAGCTAAAAGTCTTATTACCCACCTTTTCTAAGAACTCATTGCATTTGATATTTAAAAAAGCATTCCCATAACTATCAACATAAAAAACTGTACAAGAAAGATAACCAATATTTAAAATAGGTTTGAATCTCTTATACTTATTTTCAAAATCCTTTAATGGAAAACTAATCTCTTCAATAGGTCTTTTCATAGATAAGTCCAAAGCAACCTGGCAAAAGAAATTCAAAGCTGTAAAAGTATAGTAATTAGAATCATAAAGAACTTCCAAACCATAAATCTTATAATCCTCAAACTCAGAAAAAACCAAATATGGAATTCCATTATCTGTGCAAATAAAATATTGCTCGTTCCACTCAACCAAGATATGTTGCTTCCCACTATCATCCATACAATCAACGTCGATTATATGAATAGTCCCTTTTGGGAAATTCAAACATGAATTACTTATCACAAAACCAGCTGCTGAATAATCAAATTTATTTATATTATGAGTAATATCAATTACCTGACAATTTTCAATTGTAGAATAAAGCCTTGCTTTTACAGCTCCAATATAGTGGTCAGTATATCCCCAATCAGTTGAAAGAGTTATTAATTGCATATTTGATTCTTTGGTTTACAGTATTGCAAATATAATAATATTTACAATGAATTTAGGGAAATCGAGGAGATTTTTTCGATTGATTGTATCTCTTTAAACAAAACTTCTAATGTTTCCTTTGGAGAAATATGTATTCTTAAGCCTAAGGTTGAAGTAGATGTTTCGTAATCTTTTTCTATTGAAACATCATAAATAAAAATCTTGTGTGACTTAAGTTTATTAATCAAATCATCAATTTTAGGGTCGATAAGTGGAAATTTTATTTTTAATAGCTTTATATCTCCTGAAAGCAATTTCCTTTGTTCATATTTTTCCATAATAAATAGAACAAAAATTGAAAAGACAGTCAATACCACTCCAGCAATATACAATCCAGCACCAACGCAAAGTCCAATAATAGATACTATCCAAATTGTGGCAGCAGTTGTAAGACCTTTTACACTCCCACGACTTTGAATAATTGCTCCAGCTCCCAAGAATCCAACACCTGAAAGAACCTGAGCTGCAATACGGCTTGGGTCTCCATTCAAAGCATTAGGATAGGTCTGAGGAATCCATATCGAAACCAACATTGCAGCAGTTGAGGCAATACAAATCAGAGAAATAGTTCTCATACCTGCACTCTGCCTTCTGCTTTGTCTTTCAAGACCTATAATTGCACCTAAAAGGAAGCTAATAAATATTTTTAGAGTTGCTGTCGTTGGAGTAACTTCAACACTATTCAAAGCATCTATAAGGTTTATATAATAATCATTCATATATTGCATGTAATTTTATATTCTATAACCACTTAACTAAATCAAAATCCATCCTATATGGGAGTAAATCATTTTTAGGATATATCCTAATTGAATAATCGAAAACACCTACTAAATTAAGATTTTCATCTATGCTAAAATTAGCCTTTTGATTTTGATAACTAACCATTTCTAATGGTACAATCTTATAGAAATCATCAATAATATCATTCTCTTTTCTCGCTAAAACTATTTCTGCACCTATATCTTCAGGAGCTATTCCATCAATGTAAACACATAAATCCAATTTAAAATTCTCCTCCAAATTAAGAGATAGTTTTTCCAAATCATTAGTATTAATATCTACAAGTTCAATAGAAGACCATAATCTGCTTATTCTATTCTTCCATGCAGCAATTTCTCTTGCCAATTTTCCCTCATCATTACTAAGTAGTTTAGCTCTTTGAAATTGTTTATTATAGAACTTATCGAAATAGTCATCTACCTGCCTTTTCATTGTAAAACGAGGAGCAATTTGAGAGATAGACTTCTTTATTATAGATACCCATTCCTGACTTACACCTTCTTGGTTTTGACAATAATAATATGGAGCTATAAGATTTTCGATAATCTTGTAGATTGTCTCAGCATCTAATGAGTTTTGATAATCCTCTCTTTCGTAAACCTGCTCCTCATCTAATGCCCATCCTCCGCCTTCAATATAGCCTTCTGCCCACCAACCATCTAATACAGAGAAATTCACTACCCCATTCATAAGAGCTTTCTCCCCCGAAGTACCTGATGCTTCCATAGGTCTTGTTGGTGTATTTAACCAAACATCTACTCCAGAGATTAAGTGTTTAGCAAGATTGATATCGTAGTTCTCAACGAATAGAATCTTTCCTATAAACCTCTCTTGTTTGGATATTTCTACTATCTTTTTAATGAGATCTCTCCCCGCTTTATCTGCTGGATGTGCCTTGCCTGCAAAGATAAACTGAACTGGATATTCAGGATGATTTACTATGGAATCTAATCTATCAATATCTGTAAAGAGCAAATGAGCCCTTTTATATGTTGCAAAACGCCTTGCAAAACCTATTGTTAATGCCTTTGGTGAGAAGCTTTCCTTGGTCTTAATAATTAGTTTAGGATCCTCGGCTCTTGAGCGATATTCCCTTTCTAATCTTTGTGCTAAATACTCTCCAAGCAACTCTTTTGACCTTTGATGCAAGTCCCAAATCCTTTTATCATCAACTAAATTAATATTCTTCCAGTAATCTGTACTATCTAATAAATCAAATTCTTTAGGGAATATATCCTGGTATAAGTCCTCCCAAATCTTGCTTGTCCACGTCGGTCTATGAACTCCATTGGTTACATATCCTATATGACTCTCCCTCGGAAAGTAACCCTTATACATCGGAGCAAACATCTTTCTCGATACATCTCTGTGGATTTTACTCACTCCATTTACCTCTGAAGAGAAATTAAGAGCAAGTATACTCATCGAGAATTTCTCTTCACTGTCCTCTGGATTCATCCTTCCAAAAGCCATAAAGTCTTCCCAAGAAATTGCTAATCTTTCGGTATAACTACTTAGATACATTCTTATTAAATCCTCACTAAAGACATCATGTCCCGCCGGAACTGGAGTATGTGTGGTGAAAAGAGTTGATGCCCTGACTATCTCCCTGCTTTGTGCGTAAGAGTATTTCCTCTCATTCATCATCATATTAACTCTTTCTATTGAATTAAAGGCCGAATGTCCCTCGTTTGCATGGTAAATATTAGGATTAATACCAAGAACTCTTAACATCCTTACTCCCCCTATTCCAAGGAGGATTTCCTGCTTTAATCTATTCTCCCAATTGCCTCCATAGAGCTGATATGTTATCTCTCTATCCTCCGATTGGTTCTCTTCTATATCCGTATCTAAAAGGTATAAGGGTATCCTTCCTACGTTTATCTGCCATATCTTAGCTTGTACTGTCCTGCCTGGAAACTCTATTGATACCCTCTTCCACTCCCCATTAGAGTCTCTAACAGCTTGTGCTGGAAGGTGGGTAAACTTCTGTGGATACATCTGAGATACCTGCTCCCCATCCTTAGTAAGCCCTTGTTTGAAGTATCCATAGCGGTATAAGAGCCCTATTCCTATGATATTCTTATTCGAATCAGAGGCTTGTTTGAGGTAATCTCCCGCCAATATGCCCAATCCTCCCGAGAATATCTTAAGTGAATCATGAACTCCAAACTCCATCGAAAAGTAGGCTATCGAGTCCTTATCCTTCTCTACACTCATGTAATTATCAAATTTCTCAACTACTTTATCGAGCTTTTCAAGGAATTCAACGCTCTGCATTAAGGAGTTAATCTCTGTATTTGAAAGACTCTCTAATAGCCTTATCGGGTTTTGAGAGTACTGGTAAAACCTCTTTGAATCAATCATCTCAAAGACTTCTTTGGCATCCCAGTTCCATGACCACCAAAGATTTTGACTTAGTCTAATAAGTCCTTCGAGTCGTTTAGGGTAGTTTGGCTTCACAAAAACCTTCCTCCAAATGGGTTCTTCCTTTTTATTTTTTACTGATGAAAGCTTGTGACTAAGGGGGCTTTTGTGCGAGTACTGCTCTATTCTCCTTTCTGTTTTAGCTATCCCTATCTCGAATGCTTGGTAGTAATACTTGATTAAATTACTCCAAAGTGTTGATTGTGCTATCTCAAATGCCTGCTCTCTTAGCTTTTCTATCTCCGCTTCTTCTAATCCAATAGTGCTTTCTATTATCCTTATAATCTCATCTATGGTCTCCTGAGACTTGAAATCATTCCTCTCTATAACCTTACTTCCTGCATTATTTCCCTCCAATTTATCCTTTATCCACAGCCCAAAACCAGCTAAATTAGTTGTTATTGAAGGTATGGAAAAGGACATTGACTCCATCGGAGTGTAGCCCCAAGGCTCGTAATAAGAAGGGAATACACTCATATCAAAGCCGATAAGAAAGTCGAAATACTTGATATTAACAATCCCATCCCCTCCATTTAGATATGCTGGAATAAAGATTATCTTCACATTATCCTCCGTAGAATTGCTTAATCCAATGCTTTTTATCTCCCTTAATATTGGGTCTTGCTCCGGGTTATACAAGTGATGTGTAAGGAAATGATTTGTTGTTGGAGCATCTAAATCCTCGTTTCCTATCCTCTTAGCCAAGCTTTTATAAATATCGGTAGTATGTGCTGGGACTGCTATAACGGCGATTATCTGCTTGTTTAACTTCTTATTATTAAGCTCTCCCATTGCTTTTATAAATAGGTCTATCCCCTTATTCTTATACTCATACCGCCCACTATTGATAATTAAAAAAGCTTCATCGTCTATTGGTTGGTTGGTTAATGCCCTTGCAAGGTCAATTATCCTCCTCCTTGCACCTGCTCTTTTAAGTTCAAATTCCTCGTTTTTCGGCACAAAATCCAGCTCAAAACCGTTTGGAGTAATGATATCCACACCCTTTTTAAAGAATTGTTGGCACTCTAAATCGGTGATTTCACTGACCGTTGTAAAGACATCCGCACTTTGAACAGCAAGGTTTTCTAATGAGAATTTCGCCCTTAAATTGAACTCATCGGCAATATTATTAGCATCAAAACTTCTTAATTCAGAGTAAAGAGGGAGGTTATTCCCCGCAATACTCCTGCCTATAGAGGTTGCATGAGTTGTGAATACGGTTGCTATCTGGGGACAATTCTGCTTAATATACAAGAGTCCCGAGCCCGTCATCCACTCATGCCAATGGCTTATAATCCCCTCATGCGAGGAGAGATAGTACTCATAATAGCTCTCAATAACCTTTGCAGAAGCATATCCAAACAAGAAAGGCTCGATATAATCCCACTCTCCAGTGATGCTATCCAAAGAGAATCTCTCCCAATATTCCTTGAATAAGGAGTCCTTATCCGAGATATACTGAGTGAAATCAACAAGTATAACTATTGGTTCTCCGGCGATTTTCCACCTTCCAATCCTGATTCTAAGCCCTTTACTCTGGGCATACTCTCTCCAAGTCTTAAGGATAAAGACATCTTCCTCGAACTCTGGATTGTCTTTAGATTCCCTTAAAATATCCGGACCAATAAGGATATAATTCTCTGAAAACCGCTCTACAAGGGTCTTTGCCTTGGTAGAAACCACTGTATGAATTCCTCCTACCTTATTACATACCTCCCAGCTTACCTCAAATAAAAAGTCTATATTCATATTAAAATCTTTGTTTAGTTGTCGAATTCTTTAGTTGTTGAGTTGTTAATCCCAGCATTAAACACTTCAACAATCCAAAAGAAGAATTGTTTTCACTAAGATATATTAAATGTTATACCTTATATTATAGCTTTGCTTACTTTGTTTTTCTAACACTACGAGTAACTAAAGTATCATTCTTAAAGTAGTATGTAGTATCTCTTCTCGTAACTATACTATCAAAACCAGCTGATTTATCATCTATTATAATAGTCTCTACATAGTTGTTCTTGTAGTGATTAATCTCATCTAACCTTCTATTATCATTCTTATAATAAAGGTATGTGAAGATTAAAGACGTGTAAATTACAGTCTGAAAAATAATATATAAATCATGTAATAACTGCTTTTTCTTTTCCTTTTTCATGGTCTTATAAATGTTTAAATAAATGATAATGATGTAAAATATCTCGAGCAAAGATATATTTATTTTTCTTATTAGATTGGTTTTATCTGGGATTTTAACTAAAATAACTTGGACTTGGCGTTTTTATAACTTTGTTTAATAATTGGGGTTAATTCTTATTAAAGGATTAAGCCCTAAGGATTGAATATTTGAAGAGGAGTATTAAGGGGCTGTCAAAGAAAGGTTAATTACTCATAATATTTTCTTTGTTTTGCATTAAAATTTCCTTTGTTTAGTATAAAAACCAAGTGTTATTAATCCAAAAACCAAGTTTTAACACCCATTAAACGGCGTTTATAAAGCTTGATAACGGCACTTCAAGACCCTTATAACGGCATTTAATAGGGCAGTAAACGCCGTTTTGAAGCCCTTGAAACGCCGTTATTAGAGCTTACAAACCTCGTATTACGCTATTTAAAACCAAAATATATTGGCAAAGCCCTTAGATGTGAGCTTTGCCAATATCTTGTATATGATTTTATAAAAACAGGGATTAATTGCCTTTAAAGCAAGGAAAACATTTATTAAAATTAAGGGTAAAGAGCATTAATACGACATATTTAGAAGCCTTTGCCTTGATAAAGAGCGTTCTTCTAAGAGGTTTTGGAAGATTTCTTTCACCGATAGCAGAGCATTAATACTTGAGGAAACCTGTCCTATCTCCAACTCTCCCTCCTCTAAATCCCCCTCAAAAATACCTTTCTTAGTTCTTCCAAACCCTATTAATTCCAAGAGTTCCTCCTTGCTTGCCCCCCTGCTCTCAGCCTCTTGAACAAGGTTAAAGAACCCCCCTTTGAGGAGTCTTGTTGGGGAAAGCTTCCTAAAGAAGAGCTTAGTATCCCCTTCTTTAGCGTTTAATACTGCGTTTTTGAAGTTGATATGAGCCGAGCTCTCAGTGCTAACAGCAAATAAAGAGCCTATTTGCACCCCTTCTGCACCCAGTAACTCCATGGCTAACCACTGCTTACCCGAGCTTATCCCACCTGCAGCAATAACTGGTAGAGCCACTTCTCTCACGACTTGGTTTACCAAGACGAGGGTTGAGGTCTCTTCTTTCCCGTTATGCCCGCCTGCTTCAAAGCCTTCCGCAACAATTGCATCAGCTCCACAAGCCTCTGCCTTCAGGGCAAACTTAACGTTAGAGACCACATGCACGACCTTTATCCCGTGTGATTTGAGCAAAGAAGTGAAGAGAGAAGGGTTTCCGGCCGAGGTAAAAACCACAGGGACCTTAGCTTCTATGACCGTTTCAATATGCTTTTGGCTGTTTGAATTCATAAGAGGGATATTCACACCAAAAGGTTTATCAGTATTTTTTCTTACCTTATCGATATGCACTTTCAAGACTTCGGGGCTCATACTCCCAGCTCCTATAAGCCCTAAACCCCCTTGATTACTTACAGAAGAGGCTAATTCCCAACCGCTACACCAAACCATTCCGCCCGATATAACCGGGTATTCGATATTCAATAATTCCGTTATTCTATTCTTCATCTCAATTAATATTTTTAATGATTCTAAGTTTAATAACGCAAAGATAGTACAAAAAACTTGCACATTCCGAATTTATTTGTAATTTTGAACCTTGATATTATAAATTTAAACCATAATTATTATGAAAAAAATCTTTATTTTCTTATCTGTTTCTATCTTAGCTCTTAACCTAATGTCTCAGGATTGGAGAAAGGGAAGATACCTTCACACAGTACCAGAATACTTAGTTAGTGTTAATACTCATGCTAAGATGGTAATGGGTGATAACGCCATGCTAAACCCTTGGGGATATGGTTTTACACTTGAATATCTTTACAAAACAGGGAGACCAAAGGATATGTTAGTTAGTGTAGCACATGGAGTTGGAGGTCATTTAGGTTTAAGTTATTTCCCTGGATTAGTAATTACACAAGAAGCAATTGGGGCTTATAACCCTATTCGTTTCGATAAATTCAACTCATATAACTATATGCCAATAATGGCAACATATAATCTCTTTATTACAACAGGTCTATCTCACTTTATTATTGGCATAGATGCAGGGGTTAATATGATGATTAGAGAAAGAGATAATAAAGAGGGTAACTATGTTTCATTCCACGATAGCGAATTGAATGCTTTGGAGATAACACGTTTCTTACCAAGTTTCAGTGGTTATTTTGGTTACTCATACGAATTAAGTACCAACTTTAGATTAAAAGCAAAAGTAGGGGTTGATTATATTATGGGTTACGAATTTGATGGATTTAGAGAGGAATGGGAAGTGAATGAAAACGGAGTACTTACCCCAATAGAATTTAGAGGACATATGACTGCATCAGGTCTTTTAAACCTTTCTGCTTCGATTGGTGTTGCTTATTCCCTATAATTTATAATGCAATTATTCTATACTCCAGACATAAACCCTTTGGAAGTTTATTTTCTTGAGCAAGAAGAATCTAATCATTGTGTTAAGGTTCTAAGACTTAAGGAAGGGGACGAAATATATCTTACTGACGGAATTGGGAATATATATAAAGCTCAAATCCTTATTGCCAATACTAAAAGCTGTGGTGTTAAGGCAATTGAGACTGAGTACGAATACCAAAAACGCAACTTCTATCTACATATTGCCATAGCTCCTACCAAAAACCTATCTCGAATAGAATGGTTTGTTGAGAAGGCTACAGAGATGGGAATTGATGAGATTAGTCCAATGATAACAGAACATTCCGAAAGAGTTTATATGAAGACAGAGAGATTAGAGAAGATAATTATCTCTGCAATGAAACAATCCCTAAAAGCATATAAGCCCAAGCTAAACCCTCCAAGAGAGTTTTCTGAAATAATATCCTCTGCCAATCCAGAAAAGAAACTTATTGGCTATTGCGACAATAATGAAACCAGATATTTAATTGCAGAGGCATATAAAAAAACAGAGGATGTATTAATTCTAATAGGACCTGAGGGAGATTTCTCCCCTTCTGAGATTGAAATAGCAAAGGAAAATGGCTTTAAGATAATAAATATGGGTACATCGAGGTTAAGAACTGAGACTGCAGCACTTTTTGCTCTTTGCAATATTCATTCAATCAACCTTTGATATTTATAACCAATGAAAATCATTAGATTAGTTTTTGTTTTAATTATACTTTTTTCCACATCTATCTTTTCCCAAACAAGGCAAAGCATAGCCCTTTTGAAATATAATGGTGGAGGAGATTGGTATGCCAACCCAACCTCAATTCGCAATCTAATTAGATTTGCAAATGAAAATATAGGCACTAATTTAGATGAGAACCATCCTACAATTGATATTGGCAGTTCAGAGATATTCCTCTATCCTTTTTTGCACTTAACAGGGCATGGAAATATCGTTTTAAACAGCCAGGAAGCCTCTAATTTGAGGAAATATCTAATAGGTGGAGGATTCCTTCATATAGACGATAATTATGGATTACGTAAGTTTATAGAGCCTCAAATGAAGAAAGTTTTTCCAGAATTGGAATTTGTAGAATTGCCCACATCCCACCCAATCTATAATCAAACCTATATTTTCCCTAATGGATTACCAAAGATTCACGAGCATGATAATAAAGCTCCAAAAGGCTATGGACTTATTTGGGAAGGAAGATTAATATGTTTTTTCAGCTATGAGAGCGACCTTGGAGATGGTTGGGAGGACGAGGATGTGCATAATGATCCTTATGAAATAAGATTAAAAGCCCTTAGAATGGGTTCAAATCTTATAGAATATGTATTTATGCAATAGATATTTATCAAAGAAAAAGATTCAAATAATAACAGAGAATCAAAATTTTATAACTTAGAGGTCAAAAAAAGTCAGTAAAAACTTTGGTAGTAAAGAAAATTATTATATTTTTGCATCCTCAAATCAAGACAAGATGTCCCGTGGTGTAATGGTAACACATGTGATTTTGGTTCATACGTTCCAGGTTCGAGTCCTGGCGGGATAACACGAAGAAAACGCTAATCTTTAACAAATAAAAGGTTAGCGTTTTTCTTTTACCTTTTACGCAAAACATTCCCCATACAAAAGAAATTTAAACAACATAGTTGAAGAGTTTTGCACTAAGCAAACTTGTATTAGTGCAACAAACGTTAAATCCCATTAAGGTTTTTAATAATCCAGGGTTTTGACTTGGCACTAAGTACTCTTGTCTTAGTGCAAGTCTGAACCTATTAAACAACTTGCATGCACTCTCTCTTCTAAGGGGGCTGCAAGTGTGCAAGTTGGTTCATTATTAAGTTATTAACTCATACAGTGTGCAAGTTCGCTTATTATCAATTAATTATATTAATACAGTAAGATTCAAAATAGAATCTAAATCCATTGGCGTAGAATCAAGAGTTAGAAAAATTAAGACTAAATGAAATAAGTGAAAAGGTAAAGGGTAAAAGATTTTTTTTCTAATAAATTTGGTGGTTTAATTTTAATTCGTAATTTTGCGAACTGAAATTATTAATCAATATGAGTAAAGTAGATTTAACCCTTAGAGAAAAACAAATTGCAAGATATGCAAAGGCTATTGGTCATCCAATTAGGGTGAAGATATTAGAAATGCTATCAAAGGAGTCTTGTTGTTATCATGGCGATATGTCGGAGATTTTGCCTGTGGCGAAAAGCACCCTTAGCCAACATCTAAAAGAATTAAAGGATGCAGGATTAATTCAAGGCACATTTACTCCCCCAACAATAAAATACTGCATAAATCAAGAAAATTGGCAGGAAGCGAAAAATATGTTTGAGAATCTTTTTTCTGATTTAGAAAATAAAGAGTATTGCTAATAATAAATTTAGATACTAATAACCCAAAAAAATATAAAATGGACAGACAAAAAATCAAAGAATTAGTAAAAGAAAAATACTCAGAAATTGCTTTGCAAGAAACAGAGACCTCTTGTTGTAGCTCAGGTTGTTGTTCTTCTGAGGTTTATAATATAATGAGCGAGGATTATAGTCTGGTTGAGGGATATAATTCTGATGCAGATTTAGGCTTAGGATGTGGACTACCAACTGAGTTTGCAAGAATTGAAAAGGGGGATATTGTAGTTGATTTGGGCTCTGGAGCAGGAAATGATTGTTTTGTTGCTCGAGCAGAGACTGGAGAAGAGGGAAGAGTTATTGGAGTTGATTTTTCAGAAACAATGCTGGAAAAGGCAAAGGAAAACGCTAAGAAAAGAGGTTATAATAATATTAATTTCTTGCTTGGAGATATTGAGAATTTGCCAATTGAGGATAATACTGCCGATGTAGTTATAAGCAATTGTGTACTTAACCTACTACCCTCAAAGGACAGGATATTTCATGAGATATTCAGAGTATTGAAGCCAAATTCTCATTTCTGCGTTTCGGATGTGGTAATTATTGGCAATTTGCCAGAAAAGATTAAAAATGCAGCTGAAATGTATGTAGGATGTATTTCAGGAGCAATTCAAAAGAATGAATATTTAAAAGAAATCCTAAAAGCAGGGTTTTCAAATATTATTATTGAAAAGGAAAAGCCCATATTTATTCCAGATGATATTTTAGTAAAATATTTGAATCCTGAAGAATTAGAACGATTTAAAATAGATAAACCAAGAATCATTTCAATAACTGTAACTGGAGAAAAAACTCCAAATTGCGAATCTTGTAATGGTGAATGTAATAGTTGTTGTTAATAGTTATATAAAAAAAACCAAAAAAACATGAACAAAAGAGTATTAATTCTATGTACTGGCAATAGTTGTAGAAGCCAGATTGCAGAGGGTTATATTCGTAATTTCTCTCCCTTAGGTACGGAGGTTTATAGTGCGGGAGTTGAAACACATGGAGTAAATCCAAGAGCAATTAAAACAATGATGGAGGATGGAATTGATATATCTTCTCACAGCTCAAATAATATAAATGAGTATATGGATATGGAGTTCGATTTCCTAATTACTGTATGCGATAATGCTAAGGAAACCTGCCCCTATTTCCCAACCAAGGCAAAGAAATTCCACCATAATTTCCCAGACCCAGCAAAAGCAAAAGGAAGCGAGCAGGAGATTATGCAGGAATTTCAAAGAGTAAGGGATATGATTAAAGAGTATTCAAAAAACTTTGTTAAAGAAAACCTATAATTTAAAATGAAAAAAATGAAAAATTTAGTTTTATTGATTTTTTCTCTACTTGTATTAGTATCATGTGGAGATAAGGACTCTAAAAAGTCTGAGAAAGAGAATACGGAAATAACTCAGGAGCAAAACTCTGGAGTAAATGTTTATTATTTCCATGGCAACCAAAGGTGCAAGACCTGTATTGCAGTTCAAGATTTAACTAAGGCTACTATTGAGAAAACCTATCCAAACACCGAGGTTAGATTTATCGAAGTAAACACAAGCGAAAAAGAAAACGAAGCCTTAGTTGAAAAATATGAGGTTAGCTGGAATGCTTTAATAATAGAAAAAGGAGAAAACTCTGAAGATTTAACAGAACAAGCATTTGCTCTGGCAGTAAACAGCCCTAAGGAATTGGAAAAAATCATTATTGAAGCAGTAGATAGATATAAAAACTAATTGTTTATTAAGTATAAAGTAATATTGATATGGAATTATTACAAGAATTAGTAGATGCTTATAGATATGACTTACCTTTGCTTGCGGCCTTTGCTTTGGGTTTAATGACGGCAATAAGTCCCTGCCCACTTGCTACAAATATTACAGCAACAGCATATCTTAGCAAGAATATAGATAATAAACTTAAGGTATTATTTAATGGAATATTCTATACCTTAGGTCGTATGTTTAGCTATACTTCTCTTGGAGTAATATTCTATTTTGGAGCAAGTCAGTTTAAAGTCTCAAGACTATTACAATCCTTAGGTGGTATTTGGTTAGGTGTTGGGCTTTTGATAATTGGAATATTAATGTTGGATATTATAAAATTCAATATTCCCCTTTTCGATAAGTTCAAACCAAAGGTAAATGAGGATAAGAAAAAGAATAATTACCTAAATTCCTTCCTATTGGGAGTAGTTTTTGCATTAGCTTTCTGTCCTTTTAGTGGAGTATTGTATTTTGGAGCATTAATTCCAATGACAATAGCCTCTCCCTCTGGATTGCTTCTCCCTCCTATTTTCTCCATAGCAACAGGATTACCAGTAATTATTATTGCGTGGCTAATTGCTTATAGCATTGGGAATATCGGCAAATTCTATTCTAAGATGAAGAGTTTCGAGAGATGGTTTAAACGAATAATTGCAGGAATATTTATTATTGTAGGAACGTATTATATTATTATTAACATATAAAATCTAAATAAAAAATGGAAGTAAAAGTATTAGGCACAGGATGTGCAAAATGTAAGACTACTCAAGCACTTGTAGAAAGAGTAGTAAATGAAAGTGGAATGGATATCAAGGTTATAAAAATCGACGATATTATGGAGATTATGAAATATAATATCCTTTCAACCCCTGCTATTGTAGTTGACGAGGTAGTTAAACTAAAAGGACAAGTTCCTAATGAAAAACAAGTTAAAGAAATACTTGGAATAAAATAAAAAAATGGAAACTAAAAAAGAAATCAAAATCCTGTTTTGGATAATAATTGTTTTTGCTGGTGTATTCTTTTTGCCGGTAAATAATCAAGTATTCAAAACAGCAATTGATGCAACCCTCGACCTTTCGAAATGGTACGCACAAGAACATGTTATTCTTTGTCTTTTGCCAGCTTTTTTCATAGCTGGAGTAATTTCTGTATTTGTAAGTCAGGGAGCAGTATTAAAATACTTTGGAGCAAATGCAAAGAAATGGTTAGCATATACTGTTGCATCCGTTTCTGGAGCAATTCTTGCAGTGTGTTCATGTACTATCCTCCCCTTATTTTCGAGTATTTACAAACGAGGTGCTGGACTTGGACCTGCAATAGCATTTCTTTATTCAGGACCTGCAATAAGTATTCTTTCAATTATCCTAACAGCAAGGATTCTTGGAATAGAGATGGGTATTGCAAGGACAATTGGAGCAATAAGTTTCTCTATAATTATTGGTTCAATTATGAGTATTATATATAGAAAAGAAGAAAAGGCTAAGAAAGAAGAGCAAATGAATTTCCCAAAGGGAGAAGAAAAACGTCCTATAAGCCAAACCTCTTTACATTTCTTTACACTTGTTGCAATATTGGTTTTTGCTAATTGGGGCTCACCAGCTCAGGATGATACAAATAGTCTTTGGTATTATATATTTACTTATAAATGGTATATAACATCAGCTTTAGGATTTTTGCTTGCTTATAATCTTATTAAAATACTAAAAATTAAATGGCAATGGGTGTTATTAGCAGGAATTTCTGTAGGAATTTCAGCAATTCTTGCAAATATATTTGTAACTAATCCTGTGTTTATTCCTCTTATTCCAATGGTTGTAGCTATTGCTGCCCTAAGTATTATTACACTTTATGATAAGAGAGACGAGGATAATAAAGAGTGGACATTATCGGCATGGGGATTTGCAAAACAAATTATGCCACTTTTAGCAATAGGAGTTATTACTGCGGGTTTCCTATTAGGTTCTACACATGGTAGCACTTCAATTGCTGGGGTTATTCCAAATTCATGGATAGAATGGGCAGTTGGTGGAAATTCATTTTTATCTAATTTCCTTGCAAGTGTTATTGGAGCATTTATGTATTTTGCAACACTTACTGAAGTTCCAATTATTCAAGGACTATTAGCCTCTGGAATGGGAAAAGGACCTGCTCTTGCATTATTATTAGCAGGCCCTTCTCTTTCTCTTCCAAATATGTTAGTAATTAGAGGAGTTATGGGAACTCAAAAAACCATAGTATTTGTAATCCTCGTAATTATTATGGCAACAATCTCGGGATTAATCTATGGAGGATTATTTTAATAATACAAATCAATACATCCTATGTTTATTCATAGGATGTATTTTAATTTAGAAGCATTATGAGCAATTTATGGTATCCAATAATAGATTACAATAAATGTAAAAATTGTATATTATGTTATCAAAAATGTAAAAACGGAGTATATTCTTTTAAAAATAATAAAGTAGAAGTTGTCTTCCCTGATGGATGTATTACTGGTTGTCATGGTTGCGAAATAATATGTCCTGAAAAAGCAATATCATATTTTGGAAACGCATTAGAAATAAAATGTTGTAACAATAAATAAATCAAAAAAATGAAAAGAATATCTTATATACTACTTTTATTCTTTTTTACAAGCACTTCTGCACAGAATAAAATTTTTAATAATGATTCTTCTGATAAAGGATCATTTATAATGCAAGTATTTAGCTATTCTGATTTAAATATTATTAAAAACAATTCAAATATAATGAGATTTTCAATATCAAGAGCTCATTTGGGTTATAAATATGCTTTTAATAATGAATTCTTAGCTAATATTATTATTGATGCTGGGAGACCAACTATGATTAATCAAGCAATTCTATATGATAGCAATGGTTATGAAATAAAAGGGAACTACTCTCAGGGCAGTTATTACTCAATGGCCTTAAAATTTGCTTCAATAGAGTGGAAACCTAATAATTTTTTTAAAATTCAAGCAGGGGGGATACTTCAGAATCATTACATAACACAAGAAAGATTTTGGGGGCAAAGATTTGTTTTCCCCACTTTTCAAGACATATATTTTGGAATACCAAGTGGAGACTTTGGGTTTATTAGTTTTATTAAAATAAATAATAAATTCAAGTTAGATTTTGCTTTAACAAATGGAGAAGGGTTCCGTTTTGATCAAGATCCTACTGGAAATTTAAAATACTCATTTGGTTTAGATTTTTTACCTTTTAATAAATTTGAAACCAGAATATTTTATGATATCACAAATCCAAAACTCAAATCACAATCTATACAAGAATTATATTCATTTTTTGCAGGTTATAAAGGTATTAATAAATTAAAAATTGGTTTTGAATATAATTATCGTAAAAACAGTTTATTTATCACTAATAATAATTTACATGGGTATTCGATTTACTCCATTTATTCAATTAACCCAAAACTAAATATTTTTGCTCGATATGATAATATAAATTCAACAAAATTGATTGATTTGACGGAATCAGAATCAATTCAAAATCACACAATAATTTCTGGAATTACATATACCCCAACCAAAGGATTATACTTATCATTAAATTATCAAAGATGGAATAAGACTCAAGTCAGTCCAACACCTGAAAATCATATTCAATTCAATATAGAATTTAATAATTTTTAATGTTGCGTCTATTAATAGAATTTCTCAAAACATAATTGAATATTAATCTAATAATATAATCCAGCCTCTGGACCCAGTGGAAGTCCTAACCATATCCAGACAATTATCAATAAAGTCCATGCTACAAAAAAGGCAATGGAATATGGTAGCATTGTGGCTATTATTGAACCAATCCCTGATTTAGAGTCATATTTTTCAAAATAAACAATAATCAAGGCAAAGAAACTCATCATTGGAGAGATTAGATTTGTAACACTATCCCCAATTCTAAAAACTGCCTGAGATAATTCTGGAGAATATCCTAATAGCATAAACATAGGTATAAATACAGGACCCATAATTGCCCATTTTGCAGAAGCAGAACCCATAAACATATTTATTATCCCAGAAATAATTATAAAGAGAATAACCAAAGGAATTAGTCCCATATCGGTAGTTTGTAAAAAGGCAGCACCTTTTACTGCAGTCAATATACCTAAATTACTCCACTTAAACCATGCAACAAATTGGGAAGCAAAAAACACTAATACTAAGAATGAAATCAAACTCTTATAGCTTGTATTCATTCCATTTACTACATCCTTATGATTAGTGAATGTTCCACTAATATAACCATAAACCACACCGCAAGTTCCTGCTACTAAAAACAATACTGCAATAAAACCTTTTAATACAGGAGAGTGAAGAATTGAATTATCATCAGCCCTTAATATCCCATTCTCAGGAATAAGTCCAGCAATAATTAACCCTAAGAAAAACAACATAACCAATCCAGCCCATTTCAAACCTTTTCTCTCTTTTTTACTCAAGGTTTTTATCTCCTCTTGTTTTACATCTCCAGAGTATTTTCCCAAACGAGGTTCAACTACTGCATTAGTTATCCAAGTGCCAACACCAGCTATTAAAAATGTGGAAACAGCCATAAAATAATAATTAGCAGTAGGCATTACATAGTAATCTGGATCTAATATTCTTGCAGCTTCGGTTGAAAGACCTGCCAAAAGTGGGTCAATAGTTCCAATAAATAAATTTGCACTAAAACCTCCACTTACCCCAGCAAAAGCTGCTGCCATACCGGCAATCGGGTGTCTTCCTAAAGAATGGAAAATCACTCCAGCTAAAGGGATAATCAATATATAACCTAAATCAGAAGCCATATTCGAAAGAATACCTGTAAGTACAATAATAAATGTAATCAGATATTTTGGAGCTTTTAATAGTAATAGATTAATAGATGAACGAATCAATCCACTACTTTCAGCAATCCCAATTCCAAGCATAGCAACCATAACAATACCCAAAGGCGCAAACCCAGTATAGCTATCAACCATTTCGAGTAATATCTTATGGAGTCCATCACGAGATAATAAATTCACAACCCTAACTGTTTCTCCATTTCCAGGGTTTATCCCCTCCCATTGAAAATAATATCCTATAAAAGATAGTATTAGTGTTGACAAGGCAAATATCCCAAATAATGCAGCGGGATGAGGCAGAGCATTACCCACCTTTTCGACGTAACCAAGCACATTAAATCTTCTTTTCTTCATTAATTCACATTTTTTATTTTCACAATCAATTAAATTATAATACTCAAAACGCCAAAAGGCGGTGCAAAAATATGCAAAAAAATAGATATAATGAATTTTATGCTTAGATTTGCATTATGAATAATCTTATTGAAATAAAAGATTTAAGTATAGGTTTTGAAAGAGAAGACTCTTGGAATAAAGTTGTTAAGAATATTAGCTTTAGCATAGATAAGGGCGAAATTCTTGGGCTTGTGGGTGAGAGTGGTTCTGGGAAAAGTGTCTCTTCTTTAGCAATTATGGGGCTTTTACCTGAGAGAAAATCAAAAATCCTCTCAGGTTCTATTCTATTTAATAATATTGATCTATGTAATATAACAAATAAAGAGCATAGAAAGCTTAGAGGGAAAAAGATTGCAATGATTTTCCAAGAACCTATGACTGCATTAAACCCTGTTGTGCGTTGCGGCAACCAGGTAATGGAGATGATTATTCATAATAATTCAATAAGCAAGAGAGAGGCTAAAAAAAGGGTATTAGAATTATTTAAAGAGGTAAAGTTACCAGATATTGAACGAGCATTTCGTGCCTATCCTCACGAGCTTTCTGGAGGGCAAAAACAAAGAGTAATGATTGCAATGGCTATTAGCTGCAATCCTGATTTGCTTATTGCAGATGAACCTACAACAGCTTTGGATGTAACTGTTCAAAAAACAATATTAGAACTACTGAAATCAATTCAGAATAAATATAATATTGGTATATTATTTATAACTCATGACCTTGGAGTAATTAAACAAATTGCAAATAGGGTTGCAGTGCTATATAAGGGAGAGATTGTGGAGCAAGGTTTAGTTCAAGATATATTCTATA
>Ga0265293_10003713_pt1 | contig 28004 bp, 29 predicted proteins | sample Munlanlewell138R_FD_192505 | JGI IMG/M metagenome (GOLD analysis project Ga0265293, IMG submission 192505) | Leachate microbial communities from a municipal landfill in Southern Ontario, Canada - Leachate well 138R | ecosystem: Engineered > Solid waste > Landfill > Unclassified | place: Canada...
AAAATGGGAAGCTTACAAAATTACATGGAGTCCAATTTTGTAATGTGCTTTTTTTTTTATTTATTCGCGGAAAATTCACTTATTAAAAAACAGTAAAATTATGTATTGGACATTAGAACTAGCTTCAAAACTGGAAGATGCTCCATGGCCGGCAACAAAAGATGAGTTGATTGATTTTGCTATTCGCTCAGGTGCACCGCTTGAAGTAATTGAAAATCTACAAGAAATAGAAGATGAAGGCGATGTGTACGAAAGTATCGAAGATATTTGGCCGGATTATCCAAGTAAAGATGATTTTTTCTTTAACGAAGACGAGTATTAATTAAAAAAAGCTGTTATAAATAAAATTATAACAGCTTTTTAATTTTTTATTCAAACACAATAGTTTTATTGTTATAAATAAGAGTTTTACGTTGAATATGCGACCAAACAGCATTTGACAGAACAATTTTTTCTAAATCTAACCCTTTTCGCTTCATATTTTCAACCGTGTCTTTGTGCGTTACTTCGGTTACTCCTTGCGCAATAATTGGTCCACCATCAAGTTCTGGCGTAACATAATGCGATGTTGCTCCAATTAATTTAACACCTCGTTCATACGCAGAGTGATATGGTTTTGCTCCGGGAAATGCAGGTAAAAAAGAATGATGAATATTTATTATTTGATGTTCAAATTCAGCAATAAATTGCGGAGAAAGAATCTGCATATAACGTGCTAATATAACAGAGTCAATTGCATTTTCGCGTAATAATTGTAATATTTTTTGCTCTTGCTCGGTTTTATTTTCTTTGCTTATAGAAAACACATGATATGGTATGTTAAATTGTTGTGCTACATGTTTAAGTTTAGAATGATTACTAATTATAAGCGGCACTTCAATATTCCATTCGCCTGAACTAACACGTGATAAAATATCATATACACAGTGTGAGAGATGCGACACAAAAATTGCAATACGAGGTGTGTTTTGAGCAAAATATAAATCAAATTTCATTGCATATCGTTCGCCAACCAATGTCGTGAAATAATCACCAATTTTTTTTGTGGGAATGGCAAATCCTTCCAAATCCCACTGAACTCGCATAAAAAATTCTTTTTCTTGATGGTCAACATGTTGATCGAGGTACAAAATGTTACCATTATTTTTATGTATAAATTCGGTTACAGAAACAACAATACCTTTTTTATCTTTACAGTGAATAAGGAGTGTTGCTGAATTAGGGTTTGTTTGCATATGGAATGGTATTATAATTCTTCAATTGCTTTTGCAAGTTCATCAGTCATCTCTAAGTTATGGTACACCATGCTCACATCTTCGCATTCATCAAATGCATCAATGAGTTTAATTACTTTCAGAGCATCATCAATATTGAGTTGTGTTGTTGATAGGGGGACTCGCCTTAATTCTGCATTGGTTGCTTCAATAGAAAGTTCTTCTAATTTTTTTTGCATATTTCCAAAATCATCAAGTGCGCAAACAAGCGTAATACTTGTTTCATCTTGTTCAATTTCCTCAAGACCTGCATCAATTAATTCAAGCTCAAGTTCGTCTATGCTAATAGAAATAGCTTTTTTTGCAATTTCAAACATACCTTTTCGTGTGAAAATAAATGAAAGTGAGCCATTTACTCCTAAACTTCCGTTATATTTTGTAAATATTGAACGTACAGCACCTACTGTCCTGTTGTTGTTATCACTTAAACATTCTATAAAAATAGCAACGCCTCCGGGAGCATACCCTTCGAATGTTAAAAACTCATAGGTGGATTCATCTTTTTCTCCTTTTGAAATAGCCCGCTCTATTACCTCTTTTGACATATTTACACCTTTTGCGTTTTGAATAGCGAGACGTAAACGTGCATTCATAGTGGGGTCTGGATTACCATTTTCTTTTACTGCAACGGTGATTTCTTTTGAAATACGCGAAAACATTTGACTTCGTTTTGTGTCAGTTGCACCTTTTTTTCGTTTTATTTTAGACCATTTACTGTGACCTGCCATAGATTTTTTTTTTAATGAATGTGTAAAAATAAAAAAAGGTGATTACATAAACCACCTTTTATAAAATAAACAAATAAAAAACACTACTTATTTCTTTTCGTATGTCATTGTTGCAACATAATTAGTAGAAGATGTTTTTCCGTCATACGTATTTGAATATGAGTACGTTTCTTCAACAACTAACTCTTTGTTTGTAAGTTTTTTAATCACAAGAATATTACCATCAAGCATAATTAATTCTTTGTTTGAAGTTCCATCAATCCATGACCATAAACCAGTTTCAGTGTCAGTTTCTCCTTCGTCCACCACAGTTATTTCATACGTTCCGTCTTTATTAATTTTCATTTTTTCACTGTAGCTATAGGTATTTGTATATCCACCTTCAGTCTCCGTCATAATAACTCCATTATATGTCATAGTTGTCATAGTTATGGTTCCATACGCTGTTCTTGTTCTTGTATAATCATATTTTGCTAATGTCCATTCACCTGTAATTCTACCATTTTTTGATTTTAACGATAAAGCGGGATTGTCATCATATTTGCTACAACTTGCTAATACTAAAGCCGAAGCAAAAAATAAAATTGAAAGTTTAATGATTTTTTTCATAATTTTGATTGTTTAAATTAATAAATAACAATTAAATAATATTGAATTAAGTAAATACAAATATATAATAATTTTAATTATATCAATACTATGGATATTATTTTTTAACAACTAAACATTAAATAATGTATAGAGAGAATAAATTATTTTAAAAATTCTATTGTTACTGCATCAATCCATGCTGAAATTCGAGCTTCTGTTTTTTCGTTTTCGGTATCATTGTCAAGTGCTAATCCGCATAATTGATTATCTCTAAGTGCTTTAGATTCTTTAAATGAATAGTCGTATGTTGAGGTGTATCCTATAACTTCAGCATTCTTTTTTTGTAAAATATTTTCGATAATACCCATATCATCGCAAAAATGTTCAGGATATAAAATTGAATTTCCGAGTCCGAACAATGCTACTTTTTTACGAGAAAAATCAAATCTATTGAGAATTACTTGTATTTGATTTACATCCATATCTTGTCTGCCAGCATTCCATGAGTCGTTTCCTAAGGTTGCAACGCCAATTATAATATTATCATACTCATTAAATGTTGATAAGCTCACCATTGTTCCGGGTAAACTTTTTGCATCAAATTTTTTTGACAATTCCATTTTTAAAGTATCTGCCACATGTTCTGTGTAGCCACCTCGTGGACCATAAATTATAAGTATTTTTTTCATATTTTCATGTTTTAGATTAAGTATATTATATAATATTAGTTATTATTTGTAATTCTGTATGTTTTGGGCATACATACTGTGCAGGATATTTTTTCGGAGTATTTTTTTGAATAAAAACCTCAGAAAATATCTGTTTTTTTTCTTGCCCAAGAATTATGAAAAACACATTTTCGGCATTGTTTATTACTGAACCGGTGAGTGTTATCCTTTTTTGTTGTGTGTAAGGATTTACAGATTTTTCACAAAATTGTGCACTTTGAAACAAGGTTGATTCTTGTCCCGGAAAAATAGACGCTGTGTGCCCATCATCTCCAAGCCCTAATATAATGAAATTAAATTGAGGCACACCATCTTTTTGTGAAATGTTTGTTGAAAGGAGCGTATGATATCGTAAAGCTTCATCTTTAATGGAACTTTCGCCATGCATGCGAAATATATGTTTGTCTGAAATTCCTAATGGTTTAAAAAACAGTGTGTTTGCAACGCCAAAATTACTTTCATCATGATTTGGTGCAACTGCGCGTTCGTCAACCCAATAATAGTGTATATTGTGCCATGCCGAGCTGTCTGCCTTGTTGTTTGCCCAATACATAAACAAATCCTTTGGTGTATTTCCACCCGAAAGGGCAAGGGTAATTGTTCCTTGTTTGTTAATTGTGTTTTGAAATTGAGAGAGTAAAAAATCTCCTATTTCGGGGATTGTTGAGAGTTTGTGTGTTTTCATTATAGTTCGCAATACGTATCAGAATTAGTTAAATTTTTACATGGTTGTCGCCATTCTCCATATGGTTTTTTTAAATCAAATGCCTCTTTTGGTCCCCACGAGCCAGCAGGATACCCATAGAGAGGAAAATCTGGATTTTGTTCCCATTCATCTATAATTGGTTGCACGAATTTCCATGCAAGTTCTACAGCATCGGCACGAATAAACAACGAAGAATCTCCATTCATGCAATCAAACAATAGGCGTTCGTATGCTGATGGAATGCTTACCTTACTATGTTCGGCATATTTAAAATTCATATTTGTAGGTTCCACATCAAAGCCAATACCTGGAATTTTAACACCAAAACGCATCATAATACCTTCGTCAGGTTGGATTCGTATAATAAGTTGATTTTTAAACTCTTGTCCGCTTGCGTTTTTTATAAATACTGGATGAGGAATGTGTTTAAACGTAATAACAATTTCGCTTACACGTGTTGGGAGATTTTTTCCAGTACGTACAAAAAACGGAACACCGCCCCAGCGCCAATTATCAATAAAAAATTTAAGAGCAACAAATGTTTCTGTTTTAGAATCATGTGGCACACCGTTTTCTTCTGTGTATGCATTTTGCTGTTTTTCTTTAATTGTTGACTGCGTGTATTGCCCTCGTACTACTTGTCGTTCTAATTTTTCTAACGTAAGCGGACGTAATGATTCAAACACTTTAAGTGTTTCATTTCTAATAGCTTTAGAACTGAAATTGGTAGGAGGTTCCATTGCCATAAGAGCAACTAATTGTAAAAGGTGATTTTGTAGCATATCACGCAGTGCACCTGCACTATCATAATAACCTCCGCGGTTCCCAACTCCTTCTCGTTCAGAAGCTGTAATTTCTACATGATGAATATGATTTCGATTCCATAAAGGTTCAAAAACAGTATTAAAAAAACGAGTAACTAAAATGTTTTGAGCCGTTTCTTTCCCTAAATAATGGTCAATTCTGTAAATTTGTTCCTCATCAAAATACGTTTGTAAATGCGTATTAAGTGAAATTGCTGTTTCGGTATTAATTCCAAATGGTTTTTCAATAATTAAACGTTTCCAACCCGGAAAAGTATGAGAAGGTTTTGCTATGTTGCTTATACCTAAATGTTCACTTATAGGTTTATACAATTGTGGGGGAGTGGATAGGTAATAGATAAAATTCCCCTGTGTTTTGTACTTATTGTCAAGTTCGGTAAGACGTTGCACAAATGCAGGAATGCCATTAGTTTTTTGAAATTCAGAAACAACATAATGACAATGTTGTAAAAAACCATCAGATTCATTTTTAGTAATAGCACTATGCGTTTGCAAGCCTTTTGCAATGTGATTTCTGTATTCTGTATCAGTAAATTGAGTTCTGCCAACTCCAAGAATTGCATAATTTTTTGGCAATAAGTTTTTTTTGTATAAATCATACATAGCAGGCATAAGCATACGCTTAGTTAAGTCGCCCGAGCTGCCAAAAATTACAAGTATATGTGAGTCAACCGAATTCATATTATGATTTTTTTACTGCATGTCCACCAAATTGATTTCTCATAGCTGCAAGCATTTTCATAGCAAACGATTCTTTTTGTCGTGATTCAAAACGAGTAAATAACGATGCTGCCGTAGCATGCACAGGAACTTCTAAATCCATTGCTGTTTGAACCATCCAACGAGCCTCACCATTATCTTCTACATATCCACGAATTGTATCAAGTTTTGGGTCTTCAGAGAGTGCGTTGTGAATTAAATCTAACAACCAAGAACGCACCACACTTCCGTGTTGCCACAGTTTTGTAATATCGGTAAGATTATATGCAAAGGGCGATTCTTCCATCAATTCAAATCCTTCAGCAAAAGACTGCATCATACCGTATTCTATGCCATTATGCACCATTTTCACAAAATGCCCTGCACCAGATTCTCCACAATATAAATATCCATTTTCAGTAGCTAAATCTTTATATAAATCGTGTGTATAATCACATGCATTTTTATTTCCTCCATACATTAAACAATACCCGTTTTGCAATCCCCACACGCCGCCACTTGTGCCACAATCAATAAAATCAATACCAAAAGTCTTCATTTTTTCGGCACGTGCTTGTGAATCTTTCCAAAACGAATTGCCACCATCAATAATAATATCGCCTTTTGTGAGTGTTTTTGATAAAATTTCGAGCGTATCGTCTATGGGTTTTCCTGCGGGAATCATTAACCAAATTACTTTTTTTTGAGGAAGTTTTTGTACAAGTTCTTCAATTGATTGTGCAGATTCAGCTCCATGCATTGTTGCTTCTTTTACTGCCTCTGCTGAAAAATCAAACACTACTAATTCGTGTTTTTTGAGTAATAGACGTTTTGTCATATTTGCACCCATTTTTCCTAAACCGATAAATCCAATTTTCATCTGTGTGATTTTTTAGTAAATACTTGAAATTTTTAACGATTATATTTGTAAAATAGCACTATTTATAATGTGTATATGTTTTTTGACGAACAAGTGTTTTATGTATAAAAAATCCATATCATAAAAATATATATGGTATGGATTTTTTAGTAAATAAATTTATATTATGCTTACCCTCTCCAGAGTCCGTGTAAATTGCAGAATTCACGTGCATACACATCAGTTTCTTTTGTATAGAAAACAGCTTCGGGTTTTTGTCCGGGAGCAAGATATTTTCTAAGGATTTGATTTTCTGAAATTAATTCAATCCATTCAATATAATGGTCGTCTTCCATAGGATGTAACACATCGCCAACGGTTACTTTATATCCACCTTCTATTTTTTCAATAACAGGAACGTGTTTTTCGGTTGAAGCATCTTTTGTATTTTCTTCGTGAAGAACCATAGGTTGTCCGCAGCATACTAATGTTCCTGCTCCTGCATGTAGTACTTCGGTAATATTACCACACATGTTACATTGGTAAACTTGTTTTTGTTTTGTCATTTTGTATGATTTTTATGATATTAATTGTATAGTTTTTTCTGTAATTTGTTGTAAATCATCTTGTGTAGGACGATATTGTTGGTTAAAAGATGCCACTATATCATAATTACATCCTTGTAAATACTGCTCAATATGTGCTACACTTTTTGCATTCCATCCGTATGAGCCGAACGCAATAGCTTTCCGTCCTTCGCGTGGTGCTAAACCGCGCATATATGTTAAAAAACCTGCAACATTTGCCATTATTTCAGAATTAAGCGTTGGAGAACCTACGCAAATATATTCTGAATCTATCACATCAGTCATAACATCAGATTCATGATTTACTTGCAAATTGCGTAATGCAACTTCGTATCCTTTTTTTACAAATGCTTCGTAGAGTGTTAATGCCATTTTTTCTGTTGATTTCCACATGGTGTCATAGGCAATTACAGCCTTTTTTTGAGTTACATTATGTGCCCAATTATGATATAATTGTATAATATCAGCAACATACGAACGCCATATAATGCCATGGCTTGTGCAAATAAGTTTAATATCGAAATTTTGTGCAGCCTCTAATTCCTTTTTCACTTGATTTGAATAGGGGAGCACAATGTTTGCAAAGTATTTTTTTGCTTCAAACAGGGCTTCATCTTTTGAAACTTCATCGTCAAATCGCCCCGATGTTGCATAATGCTGCCCAAAAGAATCGTTTGAAAACAATATATTTTCTTCGGGCATAAACGATATCATATTATCGGGCCAATGAACCATAGGAGTTAACACAAAATTAAATGTTCGCTTTCCGATTGACACAGCGTCTCCTGATTTTACAATATGATAGTTCCAATTGCCATGATAATATTGTTCTAAACCTTTTTCGCCGTTAGCACAAGTAATTATTGTAGCATTGGGACAATATTTTAAAATTGCAGACAAACTTCCCGAATGGTCAGGTTCCACATGATTGCATACAATATAATCAATTTTTGACGGGTCAATTATATGCGAAATGCGTGAAATCATTTCATCGGTGTGCGTATCTTTTACTGTATCAACAAGGGTGATTTTTTCGTCAATAATTAAATAGGCATTGTAGGTGGTTCCGCGTTGCGTTAAATATCCATGAAAATTCCGCACATCATGGTCAATAGCCCCAACCCAATAGATATCTTTTTTTATTTCAACAGCTTTCATTTTGTAGTTTCATTCATAATAATTTAGTATATCTTTTAATACTTGTTGAACCAAAATCTGTTTTAAAAGATTGGTTCAACAAGTATTTAAACATCAGAGGATTATTGTTTTATAACATGGAATTAAAAAAAAACAATTCACATGTAAGTGTCAGAATATAATGTAATTATACTATTCTTCGAGCAATGAAAAATCTTCTTTTCCAACACCACAAACAGGGCATACCCAATCGTCAGGAATATCTTTAAATGCAGTTCCTGGTTTAATTCCGCCATCCGGATCTCCTTCTGCAGGGTCATAAATATATCCACATGGTTCACATACATACTTTTCCATACTCATTTCATTTTAAGGTTTATAAATTAAAATATTTATCTTTATTTGCTAAACAGCTTTAAAATACAATTAATTCGTTATCATTTTTTGGAAATTTCAAATATACAGAAATCAAATATAAAATTCAGAATAATATTACTTTTATATGTCTTGTTTTTTTACTATTCCTTACATGTTTTTTTATGTGTTATTTCAGTTTTTTAGTATGTTTTTTTTGTAAGGTGTTGATTTTGTGATTTGTGTGGCACGTTGTTTTTTTGTGAAAAAGTGCATTTTTCATTTGACTTATTATACTATTCCACAAAGACGGTGAGAAATGATAAACTAAAATATAATTGTATATTTGTCACATAATTAAAAATTAAAAATTATATGTACGAAATTGCCGATGACGTTTTAAATATGATAGAAGAACCTAATTTGGGACTTAGAAAAGAATATTTACGTCATAAAAATACTTTGCTGTTTCATGGAGATACTTTAAACCAAACACTTTTTGACAAGCAATTTATAGATTTAATTGTTACTTCGCCACCTTATAATGTCGGTATAGATTATAATTCAAATAATGATGAATTAAGTTACAAACAATATCTTGATTTCTCCGAACAATGGATGCGTAATTGTTATAATTGGAGTAAGCCACAAGCAAGATTTTGCTTAAATATTCCATTAGACAAAAATAAAGGTGGACATAGAGCTGTTGGGGCTGACTTGACTCAAATTGCTCAAAAAGTGGGTTGGATGTATAAAACAACAATTGTATGGAATGAAGGTAATATATCAAGACGCACAGCTTGGGGGTCTTGGAAATCAGCTTCTGCTCCAGTTGTAATTGCTCCAGTTGAACTTATTGTTGTTTTATATAAAGATCAATGGAAAAAAACAAATGGTAGTAAAATTTCTGATATAACCGGTGATGAGTTTAAAGATTGGACACAAGGTGTATGGACTTTTAATGGAGAAAGTAAAAAAAGAATAGGGCATCCTGCCCCGTTTCCAAAAGAGCTTCCTTATAGATGTATAAAATTATTTAGCTATCAAAATGATGTGGTTTTTGACCCGTTTGCTGGAAGTGGTACAACTCTGTTAGTCGCTCAAAATCTTGATAGAAAGTCGATTGGAACTGAATTAGATAGTGATTACTGCGAACTTGCAAAAAATAGAATTTTAAAAGAAACAGGAACTATACATTTTTGAATTACATGGCAAAGAAAATAACACAGCTTGATTTAATTAAGGAGTTTTTTTTTAATAATCCTATGAGAGATATTTCGCATCCTGAAGTGGTAGATTGGGTTGTTGCTGAATATTATAAAAGAACGGGAGAGATTTTTAGAGATCCTGATAGAGGAATTCGCTCATTATCTCAAAAAGGTTTTTTAGTAAAAGTTTCAAAAGGAATATATAAGTATGATCCTCAATATGTGCATAATAGAGAGTTGGAGGACTTTACATTAGCACAGAAAAAGAAAATTTTAGAAAGAGATAATTATAAATGTGTAATATGTGGAAAAGGTAAACAAGACGGAATAGAATTACATATTGACCATATTAAACCAAAAGACTTTGGAGGTAAAGCAACTATTGAAAATGGACAAACTTTATGCGCACAACATAATTTCTTAAAAAAGAATTTTAAACAAACCGAAACAGGAAAGAAAATGTTTATACGTTTATATGAGTTAGCAAAATCGCAAGATGATACAACACTTCAAAAATTTTGTGCGGAAATATTAGAAGTGTTTGAAAAAAATAATATAAACGGACATATTGAATGGAAGAGATAAAGTGATATATATTTTATTTTTCAAAATTGTTAATCAAAAGCCCTCATAATACTTTTAATGTTGTATAAAATATGTACATTTGCCTTTAATTAAAAAAATATTTTTTTGCTTATGTCTTCGACTTCGAAAATTTGTCATAAAGGAATAATTACAAATGTTCTTCAAAATGAGATTGAGGTTACTATAGAAGCAAAGTCTGCATGCGCATCTTGTCATTCAAAATCTGCATGCACTGTTTCTGATGTTGAAAATAAAATTATTAGAGTTCAACGAAATCATTCAGAACACTATACAATAGGACAGCTTGTGCAATTAACTCTTGCTCAAAAAAAAGGATTTGAAGCTTTGTTTTTAGGATATTTATTTCCTTTTTTACTTTTGTTTATTACCCTTGTGATAGCTTTGCATTATACTTCTGAACTATTTGCAGGTTTGTTGTCTTTAAGCATATTATTACCATATTATATAGTATTGTATTTTTTACAAAATAGAATACGCGAACGATTTTTATTTCAAATAGAACGTATTTAAAAAAACATATGAACGAAACTATTCTAATACCCGTTATTGTATTAAGTACAATTGGTGTTCTTGCAGCAGTTGTTTTATATTTTGTAGCACAAAAATTTAAAGTTTTTGAAGATCATAGAATCGACGAGGTTGAAGCGATGTTACCCGGAGCAAATTGTGGTGGGTGTGGATATCCTGGATGTAGAAAATTTGCACAGGTTTTTGTTGAATCAGACAATGCGGAATCATTGTTTTGCCCAGTTGGAGGTAACGAGATGATGTCGCAGATTGCTGAACATTTAGGCAAAACAGTTTCGGCACAAGCTAAAAAAGTTGCAGTTATTCGTTGTAATGGTGATTGTGAAAATACCCGTAAACTTACTTCGTATGACGGGCCGCAAAATTGTAGAATTGCCGTTGCAACATTTGAAGGAGAAAACGGTTGTTCGTTTGGTTGTGTTGGATATGGTGATTGTGTTTCTGTATGTGAATTTGATGCAATAATAATAGATGAAAAAACAGGATTGCCCGTAGTTACAACCGATAAATGTACAGCCTGTGGTAAATGCGTTGAAATTTGTCCGCGAGATATTATTGAACTACGCAAAACCAATAAAAAAGACCTTAAAATTTATGTTGCATGTATGAACAAAGATAGAGGTGCTCGTGCAAAGAAAAATTGCGATGTAGCTTGTATTGCATGTACAAAGTGCGTGCAAGTTTGTCCGCATGATGCAATTGTAATTACCGATAATTTAGCATACATTGATGACGAAAAATGTAAATTGTGCAGAAAATGCGTTGTTGTGTGTCCAACGACCTCAATTATTGAAACTAATTTTCCTCCGCGCAAAGTACAAGAACCCGTTTCAGCAGTAAAAGAATAAAGAATTAAAATACTATACTTATATGTTACATACATTTCCAAAAGGAGGAATACACCCACCAGAAAATAAATTTGCAGCATCGCAACCTATCGAAGTGCTTTCTGTTCCTGATATAGTGTATATTCCAATTTCACAGCATTTAGGCGTTCCCGCAAAACCTATTGTTAAAAGAGGAGATGCGGTGAAAATTGGCACTCCAATAGCCGAAGCAGCTGGATTTGTGTCAACATTTATACATTCATCTGTGGCTGGTGTCGTTGATAAAATTGATAAAATTACCTGTGCTTCTGGTTTTCCACAAGATGTAATTGTTATAAAAACTTCAGAAGATGTGTGGGAAGATTCTATTGACACTTCTCCTGATTTTGTAAAAGAAATTACCTTAAATTCCGAAGAAATACGTGCTCGTGTGTTGCAATCTGGAATTGTAGGAATGGGAGGGGCTACCTTTCCTTCGCATATAAAATATCAAGTTCCCGAAGGAAAACAAGCAACGGCACTTATTATTAATGGTGTTGAATGTGAACCGTATCTAACAGCAGATCATAGATTAATGTTAGAAAAAGCACGTGAAATTTGTGTGGGAATCGAAATTATTAAAACTGCAATTTCGGTATCTCACGCATATATTGGCATAGAAAATAATAAACCCGATGCAATTGAATTGTTCGGTACAGTTGTAAAAGAATTTCAAGGAATTTCTGTGGTTCCTTTACAAGTGAAATACCCACAAGGTGGTGAAAAACAACTTATAAAAGCAGTAACTGGAAAAGAAGTTCCTGCTGGTGGATTGCCTATAGATGTGGGTGCAATTGTAAATAATGTAGGAACCGTGTATGCTGTGTATGAGGCTGTTCAAAAAAACAAACCGCTGTACGAACGCATTGTTACGGTAACAGGAAAGCATGTAACTGAACATAAAAACTTTTTGGTTCGTATAGGAACACCCATACAGAACCTTATAGACGCAGCGGGTGGAATGCCCGAAGACACCGAAAAAATCATTTCGGGAGGTCCTATGATGGGTAAAGCAATTCCCTTTCCACAAGCTCCTGTAACTAAAGGAACTTCAGGAATTTTACTTGTTCCTTCACTTGAATCACAACGGCAAAATATGGAGAGCTGCATTCGTTGTGGTAAATGTGTTTCGGCATGTTGTGTCGGCTTAGAACCTTATATAATTATGACTTTTGCCGAAAGAGGATTAGTAGATGAATTACTCGATTATCAAGTAATGCAATGTATTGAATGTGGTTCATGTTCATATGTGTGTCCTGCACATCGTCCGTTACTCGATTTTATTCGACTTGGAAAACAAATAGTACGTAAACAAGATAAAAAATAATAATATAATATGAATAGTGTAAAAAAATTTACCGTTTCCCCTTCACCACATATTCATAGTGGAGAATCTGTTCAAAAGATAATGTATGGTGTGTTATATGCACTTATACCTGCATTTTTAGTATCGGTTTACGCGTTTGGTTTTGATGCTTTACTTATAACATTTACAGCGGTTGTTAGTTGTGTGTTATTTGAGTGGCTTATACAACGATATGTGTTACGAGGAAAAAATACTATTTTAGATGGTTCTGCTGTAATTACAGGAGTTTTGTTGGCTTTTAACGTGCCAAGTTCACTGCCTTTGTGGATGATTGTTGTAGGAAGCCTTGTTGCTATAGGCGTTGCGAAAATGTCGTTTGGTGGATTAGGAAAAAATCCTTTTAATCCAGCTTTAGTGGGGCGTGTGTTTTTATTGATGTCGTTTCCTGCTCATATGACCCAGTGGCCTAAACCAATGATGGGAAAATTTTTTGCTGACGCTGTTACCGGACCAACTCCTTTGGCTGTTATAAAAGAAGGAATTGCAAAAGGTAATTCTATGACAGAAATAATGGCGGAATTTCCAAATATTAGTGATTTACTTTTAGGATTTATTGGTGGAAGTATTGGAGAAATTTCTGCTATTGCAATTATTATTGGCGGTATATATATGTTGTACAAAAAAATAATAACATGGCATATTCCTGTTTCAATTCTTGCGACTATAGCACTGTTTTCAGCTGTTTTACATCTTGTTGATATGAATGTGTATATTAGTCCTCTGTATCATATTCTTACTGGAGGTGTTCTGTTAGGAGCTGTTTTTATGGCAACTGATATGGTAACTTCGCCTATGACAAATAAAGGAATGCTATTATATGGTTTTGGAATAGGGGTAATAACTATTGCAATACGCACATTTGGTGCATATCCCGAAGGAATATCATTTGCTATTCTTATTATGAATGCATGTGTACCTCTTATAAATAAAAGTTTTAGACCAAAAATGTTTGGAGAAAAAAAATAAAATTATGGCAACAAAAGAATCTTCTTTTTTAAATATGGCAATAACGCTTTTAGTAATTACTGTTTTATCGGGAATTACTTTAGCATATGTAAATCAACTTACACTTGAACCAAAAGAATTGTCGAAACGTGCAAAAAAAATGGACGCTCTTTCTGAGGTGCTTCCTACATTTGATAATAGTCCCTTAGAAGATATGTATAAACTTGCTATTGGAGACACACAAGATAGTTTAGAGTTTTTTCCAGCATATTTTCAAGATGAATTAGTGGGAATTGCTGTAACTTCTTTTTCAACAGCAGGTTATAGTGGTGATGTGCGTCTTATGATAGGTTTTTTTCCAGATGGAACAATACACAAAATTTCTGTTTTAGAACAAAAAGAAACACCCGGATTAGGTACAAAAATGACAGAGCCAAAATTCCTTCATCAGTTTTATGGAAAAAATCCAGAATCATATACATTGAATGTGAAAAAAAATGGGGGAGATGTTGATGCAATTACTGCGGCAACGATTTCAAGTGTAGCTTTTTGCGATGCTGTGCATCTTGCATATAATGTTTTTATTAATAATCCCGATGCAGTAACAGGTGCAACTGAAAAAAAATAATTATTCTATAATTTTGATAAACTACAATATATGAATCAATTTAAAAATTTTACCAAAGGATTAATTAAGGAAAACCCAGTGTTTGTCCTTCTTCTTGGTATGTGTCCCGTGTTAGGAGTAACCTCTTCGGCAATAAATGGTATGGGAATGGGGCTTGCTACCGCATTTGTATTGGTAATGTCAAATATGGCAATAGCTCTTATTAAAAATGTAATTCCCGACAAAGTGCGTATTCCCGCATTTGTGGTTGTTATTGCATCATTTGTTACTGTTGTAGAAATGGTTATGGAAGGTTTTTTACCTGATTTATATAATCAATTAGGTTTATTTATACCACTTATTGTTGTAAACTGCTTAATATTAGGTCGTGCAGAAGCATTTGCATCAAAAAATAATGTGATAAGTTCTTTTTTTGATGGATTAGGAATGGGATTAGGATTTACTTTAGGGCTTGTAGTATTGGGTGCAACTCGCGAGATATTAGGTGCAGGAACCATTTTTAATGTGCCTTTTGTAGGCGAAGATGCAAATACGTTATTATTATTTGTATTGCCTCCAGGTGCTTTTATTGCATTAGGGTATTTAATAGCTGGTATTAACCAATTGAAAAAAGTAAATAATTAAAAATTGCAACAATGGATTATGTATTAATTATTATTTCGGCTGTTCTTGTTAATAATATTGTATTAGCACAGTTCCTTGGAATTTGTCCCTTTTTAGGCGTTTCAAATAAAGTTTCAACAGCTCTTGGTATGTCAGGTGCTGTATTGTTTGTAATAGTTCTTTCAACAATTGTTACGTATCTTTTAAATCAGTATGTATTGCTTGCTTACGATTTAGCATATTTGCGTACAATATCATTTATTTTTGTTATTGCTGCACTTGTGCAAATGGTTGAAATTATTCTTAAAAAAATATCACCCGCATTATATGAAGCCTTAGGAGTTTTCTTACCACTTATTACAACAAACTGTGCTGTGTTGGGACTTGCATTACTTGCTGTGGGTATGGAAAATGCAAGTTTGTTAAAAGCGGTATTGTTTTCTGCTTCTAATGCTTTAGGATTTGGTTTGGCTATTACATTGTTTGCGGGAATACGTGAACAGATACATTTTACCGATATACCGCAAGGAATGCAGGGAGCACCTATTTCTCTTATAACAGCAGGACTACTTTCAATGGCATTTATGGGATTTGCAGGATTAGTGTAACGAACATTGAATTAATACTTCTTTATTTTGACTTTTTCTTTATTTGATTTGTTATGTTTTATAAAGAGTTTAGTATCAATAAGGAACTAATTGTATTCGTTATTTATCAAAAATCATTTTATTATGAGAGATGCCTTTTTGTAAAAAACAATTCAATATATAATTTTTAAAGTATGCATAAAAAGTATTACTTTGCATTCTTATGTATTAAAAAAGTATAATTTCGTATTGTTTAAATTACATTGAAATGAAAAAAATAAGTTCGTATTTCTTTTTTGTGGCAATTATTTTGTTTTCGCAATGCTCAAAAGATGGTAAAATAAACGTATTTAGCGTAAAAGACGACATTGCGTTTGGTGCTCAATTAGATTCAACAATTGTAAATAATCCAAGTGAATATCCTTTGTTACCTCGTACAGGAAACGAAGCTGTATATAATTATGTTGAGGGAATTATGAATCAAATTTTAGAATCGAATGAAATACATTATAGAGATGAATTTCCTTGGCAAGTTCGTATTATTAATCAAAATATTTTGAATGCATTTGCAGCGCCGGGAGGCTATTTGTATTTTTATACTGGATTTTTAAAATACGCAGCTTCCGAGGCGGAACTTGCGGGAGTTATGGCACATGAAATTGGGCATGCTGACCATCGACATTCAACAAATAGCTTAACAAAATTATATGGATTTCAGTTTATGCTTTCGGTGGTTCTTGGACAAAATCCTTCGCAATTAACACAAATTGCCAGCCAGTTAGCATTAAATGGCGTTGCTTTAGATTTTAGTAGAGATGATGAGTATGAAGCTGATGCATCGGCTGTAACGTATATTACCAGTATTCAACATTTGCGAAATTATGACCCAACAGCAATTGTCGATTTTTTTGATAGAATGAAAGCTGATAGTTTAACACAATCAAGTGGTTCGTTTGAGTTTTTAAGAACACACCCGTATGATGACAATCGAAAAGAAAAAATTTATGCCTTACATAAAAAATTAGGAGGAAATTCAGGAGAGAAGTTTGCCGCAGAGCATAATGCTATTCGTCAATTGTTGCCCTAAATAACAATATTTTATTTCTTAAAAATAAAATACACTGCAAGTATTAAAAACACAAACCCAATAAGGTGATTGAGGCGAAATGTTTCGTTTTTAAAAACGATCAGTGTAAAAATGGTGAAAACAACAAGTGTTATTACTTCTTGTAATACTTTTAATTCAACTAATGAAAACGGACCACCATATTCGCGAAAACCAATTCTATTTGCAGGCACTTGAAAAAAGTATTCAAATAAGGCAATACCCCAGCTAATAAAAATTATTGCAACAACTCCTAATTTATTAAACTTAGGTAATTCTGAAAACTTTAAATGTCCGTACCATGCAAGTGTCATAAAAATATTTGAAAATACTAACAAAATAATAGTATATAATCCTTTCATTATAATAAAAATAACAGAGAAATAGTAAGGAAAAAACCTGTATTCATATATGTTTTATTTGCATATAATACACGCACATTATCTCTTTTGTTGCTGTATTAAATCGCACATAATTTTATATGTTTCATACAGCGTAACATCTTCGGTAAGCTTTTGATGCCATTCAACAATGCGTTGTGTTTTAATAGAATCTAAACCAACATCTTCAATAGTTGCAGGCATATATGGAGCTTTTATTTGTAATTGCGTTTTGTGTTTATTTGCTTGTGCATATTTCTCTGCAAGCTCGTTATCAATGTGTTTTTTTGCTCTATATTCAGTAAGTGAAAGATTTATAGCAGAATCTTGACGTTTATCAGAAAGCCATGTTGAAGCATCTTGTATGAGAGCAAATCCAGAATCTTTTTCAACACGTTGTGCACTTAAACGAGCCAGTTTTCGTATGTCTAATTTTTGATTCCATGTTTGATATTTTTCTTTATCAATTTCTGTCCACGCCATTGGATAATCTAAATCTTTTTCACCTATTTCTATATGTTGATAAATATCGGGTAAAACAATATCAGGCACAACACCTTTAAGTTGTGTAGAACCGCCATTAATTCTGTAAAATTTTTGAATGGTAAGTTTTAAACTACCAAATGGTTTGTAATTATTATATGTTGATTCTACAAATCTATCAATATCAACAAATCGTTGTACTGTCCCTTTCCCATATGTAGATTGCGTTCCAACAATTACCGCACGCGAATAATCTTGCATAGCAGCAGCAAGAATTTCTGATGCAGAAGCACTAAATGAATTTACGAGTATCACAAGTGGTCCGTTGTATTGAATGCGTGAATCTTTATCATACAGCACTTGTTTGTCGGTGCCCACCATTACCTGTACAATTGGTCCTTTCTCAATAAATAATCCAGCAATATCCACAACTCCCGGTAATGAACCTCCACCGTTGTCTCGTAGGTCAACAATAATTCCCGAAATGTTTTCATTTTTAAGTTTTTCAATCTCTAAACGCATGTCGTCTGCACAATTCCTTCCTTTTCTGTCGTTCATATCCACATAAAACTGTGGTAAATAAATATATCCTATATCTCCTTGTGCAGGCGAATTAAAAATCGCTGATCGTGCATATTGTTCTTCAAGTTGCACTATATCTCTAACTATGGTAATATCCATAATAGTGCCGTCAACTTTTTTAACCGTAAGTGTAACTTCAGTTCCTTTTGGTCCACGAATAAGTTGTACAGCTTCATCTAATCGCATGTCGCCAACATCTACCGCTTCACCATTTTTTTGTGTGACTTTTTGTATTAAATCGTTTGGTTGCAAATCGCCTTGTTTCCACGAAGGACTTCCCGGCACAATGCTTACTACTCTAATATATCCATCTTTTTCAGAAAGCGTTGCTCCAATTCCTTCGAGTTTTCCAGAAATTCGAATATCAAAATCTTCTTTTTCTTTTGGTGGAAAGTAATTAGTGTGAGGGTCGTAGGCTGATGTAATGCAATTTGCATACGAACTAAAACGATCATCTTTTGTGATTTTTTCTAAGCGTTTAAAACGAGTTTCGTATCGTTTCCTGATACGCTCTCTCGCTTCTTTTTCTATTTCGTCAAATGTTTTTAATGTAAGAGTATCGTTTGTTTCAAATTCTTTTTTTTGATTGTTTTCTGAAACAACAATTTCGTCAACAACTTGATATTTTAAAAATTTTCTCCAAAAATCAGTAAGCTCTGCATTGTTTTTTACAAATGTTCGCTGTTCTGGATCAATTACAATTGATTCTTCAGTGTCATAATCAAGTGGTTGACTAAGTATTTCGGTGTACAGAGAACTCACAAATTCAATTTGATTTTGTAATAATTCAAGAGAAAGGATAAAAAAATCTAAGGATTGTTCTCGTAACTCATCATCAATTTTATGTATGTATGTCTCTAATATTGAATACTGTTCTTGCGTAAAATAAATTTTATTGTAATCAAGTGTTTGCATGTAAAGATGAAAAACTTGTTCAGAAAAAGTGTCGTCAATCGCTTTTGGCGAAAAATGTGCTGCTTGTAAAATTTCAATAGTTTTGGTTAATAACACCTCTTCTTTACGAGTATCATCAGAAAGCGAGTTTGATGAAAATAAGAGAACAAATAAAAGCGAGGATAATATAATTATGAGTTTTCTTGAATTTATCATACGTATGTATATTTTTAACTTTTTATAAATAAAGAACGAAAATAATACTATTTGTGTAAAAAACGTTTGTAATTGCTATAATATTTTAAAGTGTTTACATGTATTCTGGCATAGTTGTTGCATTTTTTTAATTCTAATCAATGTATTATTTTTGTTTGTCTAAAAATTACTGCTATGAAAAAAATAGGACTCATTCTTTTTTTTGGATTGTTTTTCGCAACTTCATGTACCTATTATGTTGCAGATGTTGTAGATGGAGAATCATTCTTTAAAGTTAATTGGAACGTAAGAGAACCTTCTTTTGTTGACCCAGGCGCTGTTATTCCTAATAGCTTTCGATGGGACACGTATTATAGAACATATCCCGGAACATACTTTTTTTACTATGAATATGATTATAGGTCTAATCGCGGTGTTGTTGTGTATCCATACGAAATTGAAATAGAGGTGTGGAATGAAAGGGCATCAAGAAATCACGATGGTAATAATGTATATTTTGAATTAGTGTTATTTCCTGATGGATATTTTGACTATTTTCATGACATAGAGCATAAAAGTAAAAATCTATTACACAAGCAAAATACTGTAACTTCTCGCACGTTTCTTGGCGAAAAAGTTGAAATTAAAAATGGAGTAGGTGTAAAATATTCATTGTATCAATTACCAGTTAGGCATAAAGAATAAAATAGGGAAATAGATTTTTTATCTAATACTTTGCTACTAAAGGAATACGCCGTCCAGAACCAAATGATTTTGACGATACGCGTAAAATTGGCGGTGTTTGAAAACGCTTATATTCACTTTGTTTTATACGTGTGAGAATTTCAACAACTATTTTGGAATCAAATCCTTGTGAAATAATTTCGTTAAGAGAACGATTCTGTTCTATATGTTGAAACAAAATAGCATCTAATATTTCATAATCGGGTAGGGTGTCTGAGTCTTTTTGATTGGGACGTAATTCAGCAGAAGGGGGTTTGGTAATAGTGTTGTTTGGTATTATTTCTTTCCGTGTGTTAATATATTCTGCCAATGCAAATACATCAGTTTTGTACACATCTCCGAGTATAGAAATGCTTCCGTTCATATCGCCATACATGGTGCTATATCCTATAGCAATTTCGCTTTTATTAGAGGTGTTTATTACAACATTTCCAAATGTATTACTTACTGCCATTAATAATAAACCTCGTATGCGAGCTTGAATATTTTCTTCGGTTACAGAAAAGGGTAAATCGCCAAATAAAGGATGTAAACTTTGACGAAATGATGTGAAAATGGGTGAAATAGGAACTATATCATAGTGTACTCCTAAATTTTCGGCAAGTTGTTTCGCATCTGCAATGGAATGATCTGGCGAAAATTGAGATGGCATAAGAAGAACCCGTATGTTTTTTGAGCCAATTGCCTTTGTTAGTAAAACAAGTGCAACAGCAGAATCAATTCCACCCGAAAGCCCCAAAGTGGCAGTTGTAAAATTATTTTTTGCGAAAAAATCACCTATACCAAAAATTAAGGCATTATGAATAGTTTCAATTTTATTATAAGGCGAAGCAACATCTCCTTGTTTCAGAAAGTCAACCTCTGTGTTTATAGTAGCAAAATCTTCTGAAAATTTTTGCAATTCACATACAATTTTTCCTTCGGCATTTAACACTTTTGATGCACCTTCAAAAATAATTTCGGCATTTGCTCCAACTTGATTAACATATATAATTGGTAATGAAAATTGTTGTGATATTTGTGGATTTATATATTCTTGATTATGAGCAAATGGAACAGCAGCTATATTAATAATCATTTCTGGTGTATGTTTCAGAAATTCTTGCATAGGTGCATGTGTCGTATTTATATTCCATATATCTTCACAAATAGTTATTGCAATTTTTTTGCCTTTAAACTCTAATAATTCAAATGTTTTGTTTTGCTCAAAATATCGCTGTTCATCATAAATATCATACGAAGGCAAAAGAGTTTTGTGGAATACGTTTGCAATACGTTTATTGTGTAAAAAAAGTGCCGAATTATAGAGAGGTTTTTCGTTGTCGTTGTTATTAATTGTAGGACAACCTATTATTGCAGCAATGCCATCACATTCTTGTGCTATGGTATATGCTGATTCATTACATTTTTCAATAAAATCACTCTGTTGTAACAAATCCATAGGAGGATATCCGCACACACATAATTCTGAAAACACAATTAAATCTACCTTATTTTGTTTTGCACGCTGTATGGCTGAAATAATTTTTTCGGTGTTTTTTTCAAAATTTCCTATATGATAGTTAAGTTGAGCAATTGCTATGTTCATTGATTATGATTTTTCTTTATATTGAAAATATATATCTAAAAGTTCTTGAGCTGCAACAAACGAACTTTTTTGTTGTTGAATAACTTTTTGTTCAGTAGCTGCTAAATGTTTTTGAATTTTTGGTGAAGAATAGAAATTACGTTGTAATTGCTCATGAATGCTTTCGTACATCCAATATTTCGCTTGTTGATTTCTTTTTTCTTCAAAAAAACCTGCATGTTTTGTTGTTGAAACATATTCTTCTATGATTTTCCATATTTCGCTCAATCCTCTTTTTTCAAGAGCCGAACATACCGTAACTTTTTGAGTAACTCCCGAGGGGTGGGGTGGAAAAAGGCTTAATGCTGTTTGATATTCACTTCGAGCCACCTTTGCTTTATCAATATTTGAGCCATCAGCTTTTGTGATTGAAATACTATCAGCCATTTCCATAATGCCGCGTTTTATGCCTTGCAACTCATCGCCAGCACCAGCAAGCATAAGCAAAAGGAAAAAATCAACCATTGAATGTACAGCTGTTTCTGATTGCCCAACACCCACTGTTTCTACAAAAATGACATCAAATCCAGCAGCTTCACATAAAATAATTGATTCTCGTGTTTTGCGAGCAACGCCGCCTAATGAACCAGCCGAAGGCGAGGGGCGAATATATGCATTTTCATCAACCGACAACTCTACCATACGAGTTTTATCGCCTAAAATACTTCCTTTTGTACGTTCACTACTTGGGTCAATTGCCAATACTGCAAGTGAATGTTTTTTTTGTGTTATATATTTTCCAAATGATTCAATAAAGGTACTTTTTCCTGCACCCGGCACGCCTGTAATCCCTATACGAATTGAGTTTCCCGAAAAAGGTAAACATTCTGTTATAATTTCTTGAGCAAGTTCGTAGTGTTCTTGTAAATTGCTTTCAACTATTGTAATTGCTTGACTTAGTAAAGTTCTATTTCCAGAGCGAATGCCTTGTACATAGTCTTTTGCTGTTAAAACTTTCTGTTTCCGCTTTCTGCTCTTAAATCGTGCAACTGCATTAGGATCTACGACAGGCGGTTTCTCAACTCCTCCTTTTTCTTCAAGATAACTGCGAAATGTACCGTCTTGATGTTCCATACTATCATTAAAATTGTTTCAATGCGAAGGTACAAAGTTTTCAAATATGTTTTACTCTAAAAAACAAAGATTTTAGCGGTGTTTTTTTGTTTTCTCTTTCTTTGTTTCCATAAAGATTAGGTGTTGGGTGTAGTAGTTAATTTTTTCTTAATAATTTTCATTTTAAATACAAGTGCTCCATTCACAAAAAAGTTTATATTTGCCAAAATATCAAAAATAGCTTTAGTTTTTCATGATATGAATACATCTTTTAAAGAATATTCACATTTAGATTTATCTCGTATTAACCAAGAGATTTTAACACGTTGGCTTACAAACGACACATTTAAAAAAAGTGTTTCCCTACGTGAAGGTTGTGATAATTTTGTGTTTTACGAAGGTCCACCATCTGCAAATGGATTGCCAGGCATTCACCATGTAATGGCACGTGCTTTAAAAGATATTTTTTGCAGATATAAAACAATGCAAGGTTTTCAAGTGCATCGTAAAGCGGGTTGGGATACGCATGGTTTACCAGTAGAACTTGGCGTTGAAAAAAGTTTGAATATTTCAAAAGAAGATATTGGTTCTAAAATTTCTGTTGAAGAATACAATCAAGCATGTCGCACTGATGTGATGAAATATACCAATGAGTGGGAAAATCTTACAAAACAAATGGGATATTGGGTTGATATGGAACAACCATACGTTACGTATGAAAATACTTATATCGAAACTCTATGGTTTTTGCTAAAACAATTATTCGAAAAAAACCTTTTGTATAAAGGATATACTATTCAACCATACTCACCTGCAGCTGGTACAGGTTTAAGTTCGCATGAATTAAATCAGCCTGGTTGCTATCGTGATGTGAAAGATACAAGTTGCGTTGCTCAGTTTGATGTGATAAAAAATGATGCAAGTGCATTTTTGTTTGATGACGAAACGTCTGAAGTCTTTGTACTTGCATGGACAACAACGCCTTGGACTTTGCCTTCGAACACGGCTTTGTGTGTGGGACCTAAAATTTCATACGTAAAGGTGCACACGTTTAATCAATACACAGGAAATCCTATCACTGTAATTCTTGCAAAAGAATCTGTTTCAACATATTTTTCTCAACAAGGCGGCGATGCTCCAATGCAATATGAAATTGGAGATAAAGTTATCCCATATAGAATAATACATGAATTTTCTGGAGAAAAACTTGTTGGTATTAGCTATACACAACTTATAGATTGGGTGCGTCCTGATGGAAAAGCATTTGAGGTTATTACAGGTGATTTTGTTACAACTACTGAAGGTACTGGAATCGTACATATTGCTCCTACATTTGGGGCAGATGATGCTTTTGTAGCAAAACAACATGGTATTACAGGCTTGTATGTTGTTGATATTCATAAAAATAAATCTCCTTTGGTGGATAAACGAGGACGAATGTTCCCTCTTGAAGAACTTGATGCCGATTTTATTGCACAATATGTGAATCAAGCTGCATATGCTCCTTTTGCGGGTAGATATGTTAAAAATGAATATGACGAAACAATTGATGCTTCGCAAGCAACACTTGATGTAGATATTTCTGTTGAGTTGAAAATGACAAATCGTGTGTTTAAAATAGAAAGATACACGCATAATTATCCTCATTGCTGGCGAACAGATAAACCAATTTTATATTATCCTTTGGATTCGTGGTTTGTAAAAACACCACAGGTAAAAAATCGACTTATAGAATTAAATCAAACTATTAATTGGAAACCTGCATCTACAGGAAGTGGGCGATTTGGAAAATGGCTCGAAAATCTGCAAGATTGGAATCTTTCTCGCTCTCGATTTTGGGGCACGCCTCTGCCAATTTGGATTACCGAAGATTCATCGGAAACTATTTGTATTGGTTCAATTGAAGAATTAAAGAATGAAATTCAAAAGTCGGTAGAAGCAGGATTTATGGATGAAAATCCTCTTGAAGCCTTTGTACCTGGCGATTTTTCAAAAGAAAATTATAATGTGTTTGATTTACACAGACCGTATGTAGATAGAATTATTCTTGTTTCTAAAACAGGCAAAAAAATGTATAGAGAAACAGATTTAATTGATGTGTGGTTTGATTCTGGAGCTATGCCGTATGCTCAAATACATTATCCGTTCGAAAATAAAGAATTATTGCATCGCGTGTTTCCTGCCGATTTTATTGCCGAAGGCGTTGACCAAACACGTGGCTGGTTTTTTACGCTTCATGCAATAGCAACAATGCTCTTTGATTCTGTGGCATTTAAAAATGTTATTTCAAATGGCTTGGTACTCGATAAAAAAGGAAATAAAATGTCGAAACGATTAGGAAATGCGGTTGACCCATTTCAAGCCATAAAAGAAAATGGCTCCGATGCGTTACGATGGTACATGATAACAAATGCAGCTCCATGGGATAATCTTAAATATGATGCAGAAGGTATTGAAGAGGTAAAACGTAAATTTTTTGGAACACTTTATAATACATATTCATTTTTTGTATTGTATGCAAATCTTGACTCCTTTGCAATGCAATATCCCGAAATTGCTATAGAAAAACGTCCCGAAATTGACCGCTGGATTATTTCGTTGTTACATTCTTTAATTCAAGAAGTACAAGAAAGTTTAGACACATACGAACCCACAAAAGCTGGTAGGGCTATTCAAGATTTTGTGATTGACAATTTGAGTAATTGGTATGTGCGTTTGTGTAGAAAACGATTTTGGAAAGGTGAACTAACTGATGATAAAATATCTGCGTATCAAACTTTATATATCTGTTTAGAAACTGTGGCACTGCTTATGGCTCCAATAGCGCCATTTTATGCTGATCAATTATTTACCGATTTAAATACAATAACAAAGCGACATGCGGTAGAATCTGTTCATTTAGCTGATTTTCCACAAAAAAACACAACGTATATTAATAAACAATTAGAAGCACAAATGTTTGATGCTCAAACTATAAGTTCTATGGTTTTGGCATTGAGGCGACAAGTAAATATGAAAGTTCGGCAGCCTTTGCAACGAATTTTAATACCAGTGCTTTCGCAAAAATCGCGTGATAATATTTCAGCAGTAGCTTCAATCATTCAAACAGAAGTAAATGTGAAAGAAATAGAGTTTATCACAGATGCTTCTGGTATTTTAGTAAAAAAAATCAAACCGAATTTTAAGGTTCTTGGACCAAAATATGGTAAAATAATGAAACAACTTTCTGATGAAATAGCAACTATTACAAGTGATGAAATCTTTGCCTTTGAAAAAAGTGGTGAACATACCATTACTGTTGAACAGCAAAAAATAGTGTTGCATTTGAGCGATGTGGATATTATTTCTGAAGACATTCCGGGCTGGCAAGTTGCAAATGAAGGTAACTTAACGGTTGCACTCGATGTTACCCTTACACCAGAGTTAATTAACGAAGGTATAGCACGTGAGTTTGTAAATAGAATTCAAAATTTTAGAAAAGAATCTAATCTTGAAGTTACCGATAAAATTAATTTGGAAATACAAGAACATGAAAAAATTGTTGATGCAATAGAACAATTTAAAGAGTATATTGCAACTGAAACCTTATGTACATCAATTAAAATAGTAAACAAACCAAAACAAAAATTACAAAAAGTCGTAGAATTTGACAATGATGTTGCAATAATCATTGCTATTGCTAAATCGTAATTAATGGAGGAAAAATTATGGCAGAAACAAAAACACGGTATTCTGATGCCGAATTACAAGAGTTTAAGGAATTAATCCTTACAAAATTAGACAAAGCGATTGTTGATTATGAACATCTTCGCCAGTCAATACGCCATCTTGATAGTAATGATATTCAAGATACATCACCTACATTTAAAATTTTTGAAGAAGGTGCAGCTGTGCTCTCAAAAGAAGAAACAGGAAAATTAGCTGAGCGACAAGAAAAATTCATTCAACATTTACGTGCTGCACTTGTGCGAATTGAAAATAAAACATATGGCGTGTGTAGAGCTACAGGAAAACTTATTTCAAAAGAACGTTTACGTGCTGTGCCACATGCAACATTAAGTATTGATGCGAAAAATTCCGGATTAAGATAAAATGAAAAAACAGCACTGGGCATTTTTGATAGTTTTTTTAATTCTTTGCGCCGATCAAATTACAAAGATTCTTGTAAAAACATCAATGCATCTTAATGAAATGATTCCAGTTGTGGGCGACAGGGTATTCATTTATTTCATTGAAAACCCTGGTATGGCTTTTGGTATTGAGTTTGGCGGTGTTTTTGGGAAAATTGCCCTTACCATTTTTCGTTTAATCGCTTCGGGATTTATTATATATTACATTCAAAAACTTATTCGTAAAGATGCTCCTTTAGATGTTATTTTAGGACTTTCTGTTATTTTAGCTGGAGCCATAGGAAATATTATTGATTGTGCTTTTTATGGTGTGTTATTTGGCGAAAGTACCTTTGGACAGGCAGCTGAATTTTTACCTGCTGGGGGAGGATATGCTCCCTTTCTTCAAGGGCATGTTGTTGATATGATTTATTGTCCCATTTTTCGTGGTGCATTTCCTCATTGGTTTCCATTTTTTGGTGGCGAATCATTTACATTTTTTAAACCAATTTTTAATATTGCAGATTCGGCAATAACAGTAGGAGTTTTGTATTTAATCCTATTTCAACGTAAGTTTTTCCGTGATTTATAGTAATTTTTACATATAATTTGTACCTAATTCATAAATATAACGATAGTGTATGTGCCGATTTTTTTGAATCGCCTATTGGAATTTTACATATAGAAGCATGTAAATTAGGCATTTGTGCAATTACTTTTGTTGATAAAATGCCGTGTCTTCTCCCTCAAAAATCAAATGAATACATTGACATCTGTAAGCAACAATTATCTGAATATTTTTTGGGTGATAGAAACATCTTTTCGGTGCCTATATACATGCATGGCACGGAGTTTCAAAAAAAAGTGTGGGAAACATCAACTTCTATTCTTTATGGAACTACCAAAACGTATGGCGAACTTGCACGAGAAATTAAAAATCCAAAGAGTGCAATTGCTGTTGGGCAAGCTCTTGCAAAAAATCCTATACTTATTATTATACCCTGTGAT
>Ga0265293_10003714_pt1 | contig 27994 bp, 15 predicted proteins | sample Munlanlewell138R_FD_192505 | JGI IMG/M metagenome (GOLD analysis project Ga0265293, IMG submission 192505) | Leachate microbial communities from a municipal landfill in Southern Ontario, Canada - Leachate well 138R | ecosystem: Engineered > Solid waste > Landfill > Unclassified | place: Canada...
GGTTATCAAAACTTTATCTTCACTTCGCCCTTCCTGTTGCACTTGTGTTTTGCACCACTTCTGTTTCAGCACAAGGATTTCAGCGCTATCTGGTTCCCGAAGAAGTTATTGAGTATCCACATCGTCTTCAGGTGACGTGGGCCAATGATATCTTTTTTCAAACCGACCGCTACTACACCAATGGAGTAGAAATAGAATATCACAGTCAGCAGTTGGGCAACTCGGTATTGTCCAGGTTGCTTTTTGATCCGTTGGTGGATTCCAAACCCATTTACAGCCTGGTGCTAACGCACGAGATTTATACACCGCGCAATGTGCTGGGCGATCCGTCATACAACGACCGACCCTATGCCGGCGTGTTGCTGCTTGGCCTTAAAGGAGCTTTTTACGATGAGGCTCATCAGTACGTGTTGAGGTCTACTATCCAGGCTGGCTTGTTGGGACGCTACGCGGGCGGACAGTTGGTGCAAAACGGAATTCATGTACTGTTGCCAGCCTCCGAGCCAATTCCGGGATGGGATTTCCAGATACAACAGGAAATGTTGTTGAGTTACCTGGTGGATTATCAAAAGCTATTGTTCGACGCCGGAAAATTCCAAATGGATGCTTTGGCCGCCACCAGTCTAGGGCTTCCCCTCACCGACTTTTCGGGTGGTTTACGGCTGCGTTATGGCCAGGGCGAAGCCTTCTTTTCGCCGCAGCATCTGTTGGCTGTCGAAGGGATGCAGTACAACTTTTTTGCGGAAGCCACCACGCGTTATGTGGTGTACGATGCCACACTGCAAGGCGGCGCTTTCAATGGCAGCAGCCCGCATACCATCGAAACAATCAATCCCCTTTTGGCGCAGGTGAAAGCCGGTGCATCTTTTCGTTATCATAAGGTCACGGCGGAAATTGGTGCACAATGGGTTTCAGCTAAATTTGAAAACGCCCTTGCCCACAAATGGGGTTATTTTGTTATTGGTTTTCTGTTTTGAAATGATTGGGAAACAATAAATCATTTCTGCTGCTGGTTTGTTAAGGAGCATTCATTGGCCGTTTTGGCTTATTAAAATGGTAATAACGATTCTCATACTGTGATTATGAAAAAACTTGTCGTATTCCTCTTTCTTGCGCTGTCCTTCACTTTGCCGGCGGTTGGCCAGCAAAACGACTCGGTGCGTGTGAATCCCTATTCGCGTTTGCAAAAAGAAAAATCTGACTTTGCCAGTCGCCTGTATTTTGGTGGCAGCTTTGTGCTGAGCCTGGGCAGCTACACCAGCATCGGCATCTGGCCGCTGGTGGGCTACAAAGTGACTCCTAAATTATCGGTTGGTTTGCAACCCGGTTACGAATATTTAAAATACGACCGCTATTACGGTGGCTCCTACGAAACCAGCAACTATGGGGGCAGAGTGTTCGCCCGCTACCGCATCATTCCGCAGATTTACGCGCACAGCGAATATGCTGCCATCAATTACGAGATCGAGAGCAGGCTGCCATCAGGAAAAACAGATGACACACGCGAGTGGGTCTCTTTTCTGTTTCTGGGTGGCGGTCTTTCGCAGAAAGTTGGCGGGAACGTTTATGCCTATATCCAGGTGCTCTTCGATGTTCTCAACGACGAAAACTCACCCTATCGCAGCGGCGCCCCCTTCTGGAGTGTGGGTATCGTTGCCGGATTTTAGTCAATCATAATTCAACATTAGTTTTTTTATTTTTAAGATGAAGAATGGATTATTAAAAAATTCGCTGATTCTGTTTGCCTTCCTGCTTGTCGCAAATGTGCAGAGCCAGCCGCTGGCCGATCAGATGCCTGAAAACTACCGCAAAGCCTACCAGGCCGGAACCCGCTCCGCCGACGGAAATCCCGGCCCCAACTATTGGATTAATCATTCCAGCTACGATATTGATGTGGAGGTAGCGCCCGCCACAGGTTTGATCAGCGGCAAAGCCACCATCCGCTACACCAACAACAGCCCCGATACTTTAACGCAATTGGTTTTCAGGCTTTATCAGGATATTTATAAAAAAGGCAACGCCCGCCAGTTTATTCTCCCAACGTCCGATTTAACTGACGGCGTCCTGATCACTTCTTTGGCTATCGATGGCCACACCTATGACCCCCAAGGCAAAAAGGTGTCGCGCTCGGCTACCAATATGACTGTGCAACTCCAGAATCTTTTATTTGCAAAGCAAACAGCGGAGGTGAAGATAGAATGGAATTTCCGGATGCCGCAAGATCATTTTATACGTGTGGGGCAATACCTTCCTGAACATTTGTTTGCCGGATATTGGTACCCACAGGTGGCTGTTTACGACGACATCGATGGGTGGGACAGACACGAATACCAAGGCATGGTTGAGTTTTATAATGATCATAACGATTTCCGTGTAAATATTACGGTACCCGGCGGATTTGCAGTTTGGGCTACCGGCCTGCTGCAAAATCCTTTAGAAGTATTGGGTGATGAAAAATCCGGATTGCTGGAAAAGGCAGCAAACAGTGATGAGATCGAACATATTATTCAGGCAGACGATTATCAGAAGCATTATAAATTCACGGGCAGCGCCAGCATCACCTGGAAATTCAAAGCCGACCGGGTGCCTGATTTTGCTTTTGCGGTAAGCAGCATAGCGCTGTGGGATGCCACCAGCGTAATGGTGGATTCGGTTTCCGGCCGGCGCGTGCTTATCTCGGCGGTGTATCCGCCCGGGCTGACGCACTACGAAAAGGTGGCAGGCATTGCGCGCCAGGCGGTGCAATACATGTCGTTCCAATGGCCAGGCGTACCTTTTCCTTATCCACAGGCTACCGTATTTGCCAACGGCCGCAAAACTGGCGGCATGGAGTTCCCGATGATGGCCAACGATGGCGCTCCCGACGACCTGGCCGACTTGCAGGGTCTCACATATCATGAGATTTTTCACAACTATTTCCCTTTTGCCATGGGCACCAACGAGCGCAAATATGCCTTTATGGACGAAGGGTGGGCGCATTATCTCCCCACAGGATTTCTGGCGCAGGTGTCGCCCGGATATGTTTATCTGCAAAATTCAGTTAGGAACTACGCCAGTTTTGCCGGCAGCGAAAATGAGCTTCCCCCGATGATTCCCACCTACATCTTAAACGACTACACAAGTCAGCGAATGGCTGCCTATACCCGCCCGGCAGTGGCTTATCACCTGCTGCGTCAGGAGCTTGGCGATGCGGTTTTCGGTAGCGCTTTACGCGAATATTTTCAGCGCTGGCAGGGCAAACATCCGATGCCTTACGACTTCTTCGCCATCTTCGATCGGGTGAGCGGCCAATCGCTGGAGTGGTTTTGGCGCCCCTGGTTTTTTGAGAACGGTCGCCCCGACCTGGCAGTAGAGCCTCCCGACGACGGTAACACCGTCCGAATCCGGCGCCTGGGAATTATGCCAGTTCCTGTTTATCTCCAAATAGATTTTACGGATGGTACCAGTACGGTGATAGAGCAAAAGGCAAGCGTTTGGAAAGATGGCTTGCAAAATTTTGAGATTGCGGTGCCGGCACAAAAAGCGATCGAAAGACTTGAATTGGGCAACGAATGGATTCCCGACAGCAATCCTGCCAACAACCAGTGGCAGCGGCCTTAATGCTTTTAATAACAAACTTTTATGGCGCCGGATTGTTATTTTAGTTTTAAACAAACCGACCATGAAAAAGCAAGAAGAAGACCTTTTCAGGAAACTTTTCCCATCAAACACTATCAAAAGTGACACAGATCCAACGAGTCAAAATCAGCCTTTGATTCGCGACGAGGCCTATAAAAAGGATTTTGAGATCTGGAAGCACTCGCTAAGAGCTAAGGCCATGCGCGAGCAGTTGATGGAGGCATATTTGGCACGAAGTGCGCAAGCGTCGACTACACAAATTGCGCTTTACACAGCTCCCGGAGCCATTGGGCTAACCATAAAAATGGCGGAGAATACAGATGTAAAATACTATCGTTTTTTGCTCGACTTATTGCGTGAGCAGTTGATGACGCTGCAATACAGCCTGTACAGCTCTTCTGCCGAAGCAAAAACCGGAGCGGAAGGCGTTCAATATTTTTACGAAAGGCATTATTTGAAACCCAACATCTCAAACGAGAAATTCCCGATCGATCAGCTCTACGGCAGTATCATGCTGGAGCTGGAGCTGGAAGCCGACCAGCCAAAATATCTAAAAGTGATGAGTACGTACCACACCGGCTATAACTATAAGCCACCACAGGGATTCGATGCGCTGGTGCGGTATCTGTTCAGCGGTAAAGAGTCAGATGAGAGAAATGAATAAGATTTGTCTATTAGCAAAAACCCAAAGAACAAATTCTAAATGACAAATAAATTTCAAAAACCAATATCCAACCCTACGCAATGGTTTTGGTTATTGGATTTTTAATTTTTGAATTTATTTGTGATTGTTCACACCGACTAGCGGCGGTTGCTTTATTGATAAAGTGCAGCTGTTAATCTGAAAAGACAGCCATTAATCCAGCGCATCAAAATCGATCACCTTGAGTTGCCAACGGCCATCGATAGGAATTTTGCGGTAATAAAGTGGCTTTAGCAAAAAGCTGGCAGCCATCATCGACACGCCAATAATTGCTGTGGTCTGATCCACCAGCGGGTATTCGTTGTGTAGAATGCCATTAAAACCAGTGATGGCCATATAGGCCAATCCGCCCATGAACAACGCCTTCTTCGAAAACCTGTAAACAAATCCGCGAAAGCGATACACTTTTTTTATCTGTTGTAATTGTACGATGATGGAGTAGTCGAGCGTAAGGGTGCTGTCGGTAAGCTGGGTGATGGTACCTTTGAGGCGCGTTTCGTTTACCAGCAGGTCGATGTCGTTGCCGGGCGAATATTTGAAGTTTTTGACCGTGCCGGTTTTCTCAACCACCAGGTATTGCTGTGCCTCCGTGGCGAGCGGAATAAGAAAAAGCAGAATTAGTAAAGTTGTCGAGCGGATTTGCATGCTATCAGATTCAATATTAGTCGATAAAAATAGATATTAATACCAAGCACAAAACTTTTATTGTAAGCATCTGATTAATTTGCTGCTCCCACCCGTTGATCTTCCTTTGATATTTTTATACATTTGACAAAAATATAAATTGGTTTTTAAAGATTGTAACTGCCTGATGTTGTTTATTAAACTGAGCCTGATTGCACTGATCGCCTGCACAGCCGTGGCTGCCAAAGGCCAGGTTGCCGGTGTGCCATATTGTAGTTCAGAAATATTAGTGGATGGGCAGTTTGACGAGTGGAAGCACTATTACAAAACGGTTTTTGCGGATACTTTAGGTCATTTGCAGTCTGCGCCCGGAAGAAACATGATGGCGTTTTTCGACGATTCGTACGATTACTCCAAGACTTGGATGCCGCTATCGCGCAATGAAGTGGAAGTGTGGATTTGCTGGAATATGGATTGCCTGTATTTTGCCTTCCGGGTGCTCGACGGGCATTTGTTTTCGGAGATTGACCCTTTGGGCAAAACGCCCCACATCCACATGAACGATGGGGTAGAAATATATATCGATGCCCGTGCCGACAGCGATTCGGTGATGGACATCAACGATTACCAGTTTTTGTTTGATGTTACCGGCAACAGCCTTGTCTTCAGAGGCGACCAGGAATTGTTGGAGCGTGACACCCTTTTGGTACCCAAATCCACCGGACAAAATATCTATTACGAATTTGCAGTAAATTACTCCGGAACGCTGAATGATACCGTTGACGATGATTTTTTTGTGGCAGAAATAGCCATTCCTTTTTCGGCTATCGGCCTGAAGCCCTTTCAGGGATTAAAAATGAATATGGATATTTGTTGCAACGACATCGACTATTCGTTAGCAGACGCAGAGACTTATGATGAAAAATCGCTCCGTTACTGGTCGTTCAACTGGATTGGAATCAGCGACTTTGGGTATCCCGAAACCTGGCGCGAGGTGCAGCTCACCGGCGCCCCGGGTTGGTGGGACAAAATGAGCGGAGCGAAAATGCGCAGATGGTTTTCGGTGTATGTTTCAGCTTTGGGAATCACTTTGCTGGTCATCATAGCGCTGGCGCTAAGGATGCGGAAAGTTATGCGATTGCCCGCCCATGAAGATATTCCTGCACCCAAAATTGTCATCCTCGAAAAGCAGCCACTGCAGGCAATATCTCCTGACCTCTCAGCAAATGAAATAATCCTGAAAAAGGCAACGGATTACATTACTGAAAATTCCGGTGAAAATATCCACACCGAAAACCTCGCCAGCGAACTTGGTGTTTCCATTCGCAAACTGCAGCGTATCACGCAGGAGGAGCTTCAAACTACGCCCACCAATTTTATCTCTCTTATCAAATTACATCTTGCCGCTACTTATCTAAAATCCAGGAAAGGTAATGTTTCTGAAACTGCCTATGAATTTGGCTTTTCCGACCCTGGTTATTTCTCAAAACTCTTCAAACGTCACTTTGGGCTTTCGCCGCTGGAGTATCTGGATAAAAATGACAATTCGGTGTAAAAGATGGTCCAGCCATATTTTTGTCGTTAATCTCCCAATTTAAATCGTAATTTTCCATGCCAATGGATGCGTGCAGCCATAGTTTTGTTGGATGCAAAATCAACGCACCAATATTTCATGTGTGGCAGGCTTGCTTCTGATTTTTATCCTCGCCGCTAACCATCAGGCCGGTTTTGTCTGGATTGCCGGGGTGGGCGCGTTGTTGCTCATTATGTTCATTCGCAACCGGACGGGGGAAATAGCCAAAACGATTGATTTTATCTTCACCCTGATCAGTTGGTTTTGCACAGCCATCACTGTAACCTATTTAATTTACACATCCACATAAATATAATGAAAGGAGAATTACGATGAAAACTTTAGTACGCATTTTATTATGCTTAATGTTGCTGCCACTATACAGCGCAGCGCAGGAGTGGGAACAAATCCCGTTTAAGAAAATTCGTGAAATTGCCGACCGCAATGCGCAGGCACTCTGGGGTGATGTTTACCCCGCCGAACCCATTCCCTATTATGGGTTCGACGATGAGCTTATAGCCTGGCGGTTTAATTATTCCATCGGGAAGCCATTTCCCGAAAGGGAAGTATTGGCCGAAACAATTGACACCTACGCCTCACAAGGTGATAAATACCGGCAATGGGGCCAAGAGGCGTTTGGTAGGATACTGATTGGCGCGCGCAGCAACATGCCCGTGCTTTTGGAATATTCGCGTTGCCTTTCGGCTGAATATGCGTTAGCGGAAAGATTAAAAAAATTATCCGCAGAAGCATTTGGTAATGAAGAAGCAGGATCAGGGAAAATTTATTATCTGAATCACTTTGACACCTGGCATGAACGCTTTTTGGGCGACAAGCAAATGTACGTATGTACGTCGCCAACGGGAGGAATCCTGGATAAACCAGCTTTTGCTGACAAAAAGGCAAGCGCGGAATACTTTTGCGAAACGGGCAATTACAAGCATCAATGGGATAAATACTTAAACGGATACCTGGCGCTGGCCGAAGCGGATAAATTTATTCCATTCCACGAATGCATGCCCTATTATGATTGGAGCTATGGCTGTAGTCCTACGGCCGCGGCCATGCTCTTTGCCTGGTACGATTACAGGTCTTTGCATGTATCGTTTAAGTATCCCTATTTTGTTCTAAGCCACTTTCAGCGGTGGGATGCGCCTGAAGCAGAGACGGATTATAATGTTGCAAACCTCCAGCTATCTCTGGCTCTTGCCATGGCAACAGATACCCTTACCGGAAAAACTCAGGGCTACATGATAGACAACGGTATGCGTCATGTAGCCAACAGCCTGATAGGTTATGATTTTGATATCGACAACAGATATACTTTTCTCTGGACCAGGCTAAAGGAACACATCGATGATGGAAAACCTTTGCTGGCAAGCATTCCTAACCATTCGACCACTTGTGTTGGTTACAATTCGGCTACCGAAATGGCCATCACCCACTACACGCACGATCCTCCACCAGAGATGGTTGTGTATGTAAGTCGTTGGGAGTTAGATATGGTAACCAGGGTTTCACCTGGCGGGCAAAAAGGTGCGGCTATTGAAATTATAAGTCCGGTAGGTGACCCACGCTACAACCGTGATGGCAACGGTGAAGTATTCAGTGAGGAAAATTACGCTGAAATAAAATGGGCATCTGATGCTGTTGCAGGCAGTTGGGTCGAGTTGCTTTATTCGACGGACGGAGGTTACAACTTTAGCCCGATTGTTACCGAAACCGAAAATGACGGTTGCTACGACTGGCTTATCCCTGCCGGCACTTCTTCTGCTTCTTGTCGCGTGTTGGCTAACCTTCATACACCTGACATGGAACCCTATATTGCCGGCGCCGACGGTTCGCGCGCCAACTTCATCATCAACAACCACGGAGCCATCCCCACCATGGTGAGTGGCCATATCTATGAAGCTGAAAATTTGACAAAGTATTTTTACCAGGAGCATGGGCAGCCTTCGTGGGCTGTGATCGGAAATCATACCCAGGAATATGGAAGCAACTACCAAATCCAGTTGTTCAGCAATGATCAGTTCAATCAGGCTCCGCTGCTAATGACTATGAATGCCGCAGAAAATAATTTTATGGTGATGGATGGTAACCACCTGCCGCTTACTACCCGCGGGCTTAAGCTGGTGCCGCTGGGAGTAAAAGCGCACAATAGCATTCAATATGAGGGTGGCAATGATAATCTTTCGCTAACGCCCGGAGCCAGTCATAATATCGATTGGCACGACAATATGATTTTTAAAATGTACGACATCCACCTCACACCCGGCGACTATTATTTCAAAGCAAAACGAACAGTGGGAGAGGTGGATGTGGATATTGCTTTTTTTAATTCAAACGATGGCAGCTACATCAAAACCATTCACCAGGCTGATTATCTCTCAGACAATTTCGGAAGCGTTGAAGACGCATTCATTGCTACCATTACCCAGGAAGACGATTATGGTTTTGTGATGTTTGCCAAGCAAAGGGGAAGCGGAACAATATCCCTGATGATTGATGATGCTTACATCTGGACAGGCGCCGAAGACCGCAACTGGCACAATCCTGACAACTGGCTCAGTGGCATGGTTCCTTTGGCCACAAGCAAAGTGGCTATTCCTCCCAAAGCAAACCAACCAGTTATTTCGTCTAACCATGCGTATTGCGCTGGCATGCATCTGCTTAAGGGGGCCAATCTTGCAGTTTACAATTACGATCTGCAAATAGATGGTAATCTGCTCAATGATGGTAGCCTGTACGTTCTTAATACCGCCTCACGGATTATTTGTACCGGAAATGTGGTAATGGCGCGACACGCCTATCTGGAAATTTCGGCTGGCGCAAAGATGCGGGTTTACGGCAACTGGACTTTTTCAGAAGGGTGCAATGTTCAGCCTTTAAACGGGACGGTGGAATTTACAGGAACCGGCAATTCGATTATTTATGTAAAATCGGAAAATGCGGCATTTCGTAATTTACGCATCAGCAAAACGGGCGGTGCCTGGGCGGCTTACGACAACTGCCCGGGCATCAAGCCACTGAAGATAAAAGGACAATTTATTATCGACAATGGGGCTTCCTTTATCCAGTGGGCTATGTATAATACGATTTTCGAAGGCCCTTTCCTGCCCGCCGCCGGCAGCAGCTTTGCTTTTACCCAGGGAGCTGCCATCTTCGACAGAACCGGTTCAGGAGGTATTAATATTAACAGCGAAGCGGGAAGTTATTTCAACGATGTAGTAATAGATGTAGACGACTGGCTGGGATTATCGTCCGACATTGAGATCAGAGGTGATCTGTCGGTTGAGGGCGGAACCTTAAAAACCAACGGCCACGACATTTACCTTCGCGGTGATTTCACTCAAAACGCAGGCTTCAATCATGGCAATGCAAAAGTGGTATTCGAGGGCGGAGCAACGCAATCAGTAAACGGTGTGAATTTTTGGCGGCTGGAGTTGAATAAAACCGGCGGGGAGTTGCGTTTCCCGGCAAACCAAACCAATGTTCAACAATACGACTGGGTGCAGGGAACCATCCGTGTGAATGGAGGAGAAGTCTATTTATGGGATTTAACAGACCCGGGAATTTATGGAACCGTCATCGTTACTTCCGGCCGGCTGGACGTGCGGCAAGACCCGGGAAGTTTTCTCGATCTCAATGGTAACCTCCAGATTTCGGGAGGAGAAATGAATTTAATTGGCGGCTATGGCGACAGCTTCTGGCCCTTTTCTCATGCTGCTTCATTCACCATGAGCGATGGGGTGCTCGACTTCAAGACCCACGGCCTGAAGATTCACCATTCAGCAACCTATTCCCTTACGGAAAATATCACGGGCGGTACCATAAGGATATTCGGCGACCTTACCATCGACCGGACTGATTTTAACCCTGCAGGCGGAACCATACTGTTTTATGGCTACACAGAAGATGCATCACTTTCCGTAGCAACGGGAAGCAACCTTTTCAACCTTCAAGTGGACAAGATCAGCAAAAAGAAAGCACAGCTTAAAACCCTCTCCGCTTTCGGCACACTCAACCTCAACGGTGATTTTCGCCTGACCGGCGGACGCTTCGAGGCACCGCCAAAAATGTATATCGCCGGTTTGTTTGTGAACGATGAAACCCCGGCGCACTTCAAAGAACTATCAGGTGAGGTGGTGCTGGATGGAGCAATAAACCAGCTTTTTGACGAGAATGAAACCTTCTATAAACTCACCATCAACAAACCCGGCGATGGTGCTGTGATAGTGGACAACGGCGCCAGTCTCACGGTGCTCAGCTACCTGTTGGTGGACCGTGGCGATTTCGTTTTGGAACCAGGAGCTTCGCTGTTGCTGGATGGAACCTTTGAGGCAAACTACGCCGGAAATGTCGATTTCAGGGGTGAGCCGGGCAATGAAGTTGCCATCACAAGCGCTGGCAAAAGCAATTATATCTTCAAGATTTCTCCAGGTGGATCTATTGCTGCTACCCACACTATTTTCAGCAACATGGGCGCCGATGGAATTCATCTCTTCAGCGGAGCCTATGTTGACCCGGCCAGGGCTTTTACCGGATGTACTTTTGCTGATGGTATGGCCGGCGGAACGCTGATAACCTGGAATAACGGCGCTGATGTAATTGTGCAGGATGCTGTTTTCCCGGAAAATACAACGGCTTGCAGTTACAATGTACGCAAAGCTACCAACAGTGGCCAGGTGTTTTTCGATGGAGCTGCCGGCCCTTTTGCCGGCGCTGCTTTTGAAGATGACCCCTATTCGCGTATCGATTGGGAATACATCCCGCCGATGGATTTGCCTTTTGTTGAGGGTTGGGATTCAGCATCATTCGACTACCATCACTGGGTGCCCGAAGCAACCAACTGGCAAATTGCCGTACCGCTGGGCGCCCCTCCGCCGGGGTGCATTTTCAATTATACTCCCCGACTTTACAATTATTCTGTCCCCTTGCGCAGCCATCTGATCGACGGAACCATTTACAAAAACATTTACATAAAATTCGATATCGGATACGACAACTACAGCACTGCTACACTGGAGCAGCTCAAAGTGCAATTAGTGCACAAAAACGGAGATTTTATCACGCTGGAAACCTATAACAACGCTGGCGGTTCATTTGCATTTACCACAAAATTCTTTGACGTTTCCGCCTTTGCTGATGGCGAGATTTTTTTCCTGCGCTTCACTGCTTTTGGCGAAGATTCATGGAACATCGACCGCTGGCTCATCGACAACATCCGGGTTTACGGAGCATCGCCCCAGCCTGGCCTGCTCAAGGGAATAGTCACAAATCTGCAATCGGGTTCTCCGGTTCAGGGTGCGGTGGTAACAATTAACGGTACTGCGCACACCGCAACAACCGACGCATCCGGCTACTACAGCATCTTGTCGGTGCCACCAGGGATTTATGATGTTTCGGCCGGTGCCGAAGGTTATGAATCTGCAAGTGCAGATGATGTTGCCATAGTGTCGGGCGAATCAACGGTTCAGGACTTTGCTATGGAACCTCTTCCGCCCGGATACTGTTTTGAGAATCTCTATTTGTTTGGTTGTGCCTCAGGTGATGGTCTCTCTTTTTTTGAATTGAGAAACATAAGCAACGAATCAGGTTGCAGTGAAAATGGTTATGGCGATTTCACTGCCTTATCCACACCTCTACCCCGTGGCTATGCTTATCAGGTTGGTATGCTGTCAGTTTTTAATAATCAAAATATTTCTTTGTGGATAGATTTTGATGACGATTTTGCATTTGATGAAACCGAGCGGTTACTTACCGATTTTAATCTGGCTTCGGCTAATGTATTGTATCACACAACTCTTGTTATCCCCGCTGATGCTCCATTGGGCGAACACAGGCTTAGGGTAAGAACCAACCGCGGGCTGTCTGCTGCCGAACCCTGTGCTGCTTATGCGTTTGGCGAAGCCGAAGATTATACCATAGAAGTTACCGATGAGGAATTATCCGCAACGCTCTATGCCATAGTGAAATCGGCTGGCACTTACGAGCCGCTTGCTGATGCCATCGTCGAAATTGTCGGCACCGGGCTTATCAGCACCACCGGCGAGGAGGGGATTTGTATTATCCAATGGATAGTACCGGACAGCTATACCATCCAAATTACTGCTGCGGGTTTTGAGCCTTTTATCGTCACGGATTACTATTTCTATGGCGGCGAAATTCAGACGATGGAAGTAGAGCTGGAAGCCGCTCCTGTTGTTACACACACCATCAGCATCCCGGCGGGGTGGAGTGGACTTTCGAGCTATGTTTTTCCATTTGATAATGATATCGAAACCCTCTTCGCTCCTTTGGGGATAGATTTGGTGCTCCTGCAGAATTTTGCAGGCATTTACTGGCCGGCTCTAAATATTAACACATTGATAAGCTGGGAGCACCACAGTGCTTACACATTAAAAGTGGCGAAGGATGTTGAACTTGCTATTGCCGGTTATAACGAAACCAATCCTGTTTGTTCGCTTGCAAACGGATGGACGATGCTGCCGGTGATTTGTAATACTAATCCCAATACCGAGGAGCTGTTTTTATCCGAATTGGATAATTTGCAACTGGTCAAAGAAATTGCAGGAACCGGAGTTTATTGGCCGGCAATGAACATAAATACGCTGCCACAGCTTCAAACAGGAAAAGCGTATCTGGTGAAAACGCATGCGGCCTGCACCGTTACTTTTCCCGAAAACCTCAAACATGCCGAGGCTTCAATTATTAATACAAACCAAGCTGTCGAATGTACGATTTGGGACGCACCAGTTAAAACCAGCAGTTCTCATCTTATCGTTATTCCGGAAATACTTCTTGCTTCTGCGGGCGTTGTGGCTGGTGATTTTCTGGCGGTTTTTACAACCGAAGGAAGGTGTGCCGGAATGACACTGGTGGATGGCTCCTCAACAGTTATCGCATTTGCCGATGATCCGACAACCAGCGGGAAAGAAGGTTTCGTTGCCGGCGAAAAAATGATTTTTAAATGGTACCAGCCTGCACGGAACCAGCCTGAGGAAATGGTGTTAGAATATGATCCGAATTACCACCAGGGTACTTTCGATCCGATGGGCATTTCGGTGGTAACGGATGTAAAATCAAACCAAACATTCACTTCCTCTTTAGTTGCATCGCCGCCCGTTATTTACCCAAATCCTGCCTCCGGACTATTTCGCATTACTGTAAATCATTTCCCAACTGATATCACCATCTTTAACAACCTCGGCGAAAAGATTTTGAACAAACACATTAACGAAAATAATGCTGAGTTGGATTTGTCGTCGTATCCGGCAGGGATGTACTTTGTAACATTCGGCCACGAAGGGAGTTTTTGCAGTAAGCGAATAGTCGTTTATTAAAATAAAAAATAGCTTTTAAAAAAAAACAACCCGGCGTTTGAGGCGCCGGGTTGTTTTTTACTTTTTAAAAAATCAGATACCTGAATAAATATGATTATTCCAGTACAATCACGGCTTTAGGCTCGATGACGCGGAAAACGAACGATTCGGTGAGGTAAAGCTGTACATCGTTTTGGGTGTGCGATTCGTAGCCTATCGACAGGTCTTGGCCAAGGGTGAGGGTGAAATCATCGCCACGCGTAGAAACCATGGCTCCTTCGGTGATGTAGGGGCTGATGATGATCTTGCCTCCCAACAGGCGCTCGATATGCGAAAACAGCGGGTAGCCTTTGACGTAAGTCATCAGCTCTTCCCATTTTGGGATGCCCAGCACCAGGTTGTAAGGGCCTTCGATGGAGGCCTTGGTGAAGTTGGCGATACCGCGGGCGACCACGTTGAGGATGCCTTCGGGGTTTTCAGGAAAAGCGATGGGTTTATGGTCGGATGATTTGAGCAAGCCCTTGATGCCTGCTTCGGGCAAACCATGATAAATGGCGTTTTCTTCAAACTCGGCCATTTTGCGGGCGGCTGCTTCCAGTGCGTCGAGGTCGGCATCCCTGGCGCCGCGGCTTATGTTGTCGAGTTCCCATTGATTGAGTTTAAAAGAAATGCGTGATTCGGTGAGTGGCATTACGTCAAAGGTGCCATAGCGCACCTGGTCGACAGGTTTTGATTTCTTAAGGTTAAGACGCCCGGTGGATACTGCCGAAAAGTTCCAGCCGTGCGGCCCCTCCACATCTACAAATTTACGTGCCGAGAGCAGGTTGCGCATCACGTCGGCAGCCGTTTCGTTAATCTCTTTCCATGCGGCATCATTAATGGGTGCCAGTGATCTTCTTAAAATATCCATAATTTGCTTATTTTAAATTTCCTATTCCTAAATCTTCGTTGCCTTCTTTCGTTTCTTTCTCATCGCCAACAGCACCTTCTTCTATTGCCACGATGTCGCCGGTGGTAAAAAGATAGGTTTTAAGCTCTTCATCCCAGGCGGGCATATTGCGACGCAAATATTCGAGTGCCATACAGGCATGTTCTATCTCTTCGTCGCGGTTGTGCTCCAGGATTTTCCTGAGCTGTTCGTCGTTGGTAACGTCCACGCGTTGTTGGTACCACATCACGGCTTCTACTTCCTCGATGAGGCTGCGCAGGGCGCGGGTGTAATCTCTGGTCTTTTCGCTGAGTTCGCCAGCGGGTTCGTGATAATCTGTCATATTTGTTTTTTTTTAGATGATCAGGCAAATATACAAAATCTGATCAAAAGCCGTTGTAGTTCAAATGTAAAACTTACGCCAGAAACTACACTATTGCTTTGTGCTTAAAGGAATTGGAGGGTATTATTAAAAATAAAGATTTAGAAAGTTTAACATTGCTGCACAACCAATCACGGGTCTATTATTTTTTTATGATGCTAATGATGGTTGTGATATTCAATGGTTGCCGGCAGCAAAACAGCACGGAGGTTGCCGTGGTGTCAGGGAAATTGCCGGCGGGCATCCGGGGCGAAATCCGGCTCAGCGAGTTGACTCCTGAAAAAGTTACAGGTGTTGATTCGGCAAGCATCGCTGCCGACGGAACCTTTCGGCTTGTTGCTCATCCAGCTGCGACAGGCCTTTATATTTTGCATAATGATGATGAAAACGAAAAGATGGTGCTGCTGCTGGATAAGGGCGACTCACTTTCGTTTGCAGCCAACAGAAATGGATTTTATAAAATATCGGGCAATGACGATTCCCGGCTACTGATGCAATATGCCAATGCCTCGCGGCAGTTGCGGCTTACCCTCGACTCGCTGGGAAGCATTGTTTTGGCAAGCCGTAGCCAGGAAGATTTCGTGTCGATAAAAACTGCTGCCGACCGGTTTGTAGACAGTTCCCTTGTTGCCCACCGTAAGTTTGTTCGGCAGCTTATCCTGCGCCATCCTTCCTCGCTGGCGTCGCTGCTGCTGGTGAATACTTATTTCGCGGGGAGCCAGCTTTTTCCTGTTGATTCGTTTCCTGAACTCTACCGACTCATCGCCGACAGCACCGGTGCGCGCTATCCCGGAAATGCGCATGTGACGCATCACAAAAGCAGGGTGGAGCGCGCCATGCAGCAGCGTGAGCAGGAGCAGCAACTGGCCGACCGGCTGCTGCCTGGCCGAAAGTTACCCACCGTCACTTTGCCTGATGAAAATGGAAATCCCATAGCGGTTTCTTCATTCTGGGGGCAGCCGGTGATCCTGTTTTTGTGGGCTTCCTGGTCGCCCGAAAGCCGCGCCGCCATCCAGCAGCTCAAAGCGCTCAACACAACAATTCCCATACTTGCCCTCTCTTTCGACAGCGACACCAAATTCTGGAAGGCCGCCGTGAAGATCGAAAACACGGGTTGGACGCATGTCAACGAGCCGGAAGGAATGTCGGGGGCAGCAGCAAAGCTATTTGGCGCAAGCCGTCACCTGCCTTATTTTATTCTGGCCGACAGCAGCGGCACCATCATGACCTCTGCCGCGCAGTTTCGCGAGCTGGCCGACACATTGGCGAAGATGAAGTAAGTGATATTGTTTTTTGTTCGTCGTAAGTTTTATTAGATTTGCGGTACTTTTTTTTTAAAATAATATCCTGCTAAACCTGACGACAATGAAAAAACCTATCTTAATCATCGCTTTGTTGTTTGTGGTTCTCGGCCAAACTGTCCGGGCACAAGATGCCTCTGTTTTCATCTCCCCGCTTACGGCCTGCCCCGGAGCTGATGTAGCTGTGCGTGTAGAGGCTGCCAATCTTTTCGATGTCGGAGCCATTACACTTTTTATAGCTTACGATACTTCTGCAGTGGAATATGTGGCGCTCAACAACGTACACCCACAACTGGGCGGATTGCTTTATAATCATTTGCTGGCGCCACAGCCCATGGTGGCTGTGAGCTGGGCGAGTGTGGCCAGCGTCAACATCGCTGCCGGAAAGCTCTTTGATATCCAGTATCATTATAAAAACGGGCAGGGTGCTTTTACGTTTCTTCCCGACTGTGAAATTTCCACCACAGGTTTGGTGGTGCTGGAAGTGGATTATTCCGGCGGCACTATTCAGCCCTCCATCGTTATTCTTAACCAACCTTCCGATCAATTGGTGTATGAAGGTGAGCCTGCCGGTTTTACTGTCGGGAGCAGCTCTGCTGTTGTTTATCAATGGCAGCGTAGCACCGACCAGGGCACTACTTTTTTTGATGTCGGGGAAACAGCAAATTTTTCGGGTGCCAATACCCAAACTTTGGAGATAGCTACTGCAAATATTTCGATGAGTGGAAATCTGTTTCGTTGCAGGCTCACCGGCGCCGGGTGCACGGTTTACAGCCGCGAGGCGCTGCTGGAAGTTCAGGCGATAACGGTTCAAACCTTTCAGTTTGTGGCTGGCTGGAACACTTTTTCATTGGCTGTGCAACCCACTTCATTAGATGTTGGTGATGTGTTTGGTGATTTGGCCAACCAACTCATTTTTCTTTCGGATGGGCAGGAAATTTATTACCCTGCCGGCGGCATCAATACGTTATCACAAATTGATCCTTCGGCGGGTTATTTTTTAAAGAGTTCTGAAAGTGCTGCGTTGGATGTGACGGGCGTGCCCACCGAGCCAGCCACAATACCCATCGCAGCCGGATGGAACCTTTTGCCTGTGCTAACGCTATGTGATGTCGAAATTGGTACGTTGCCCGCCAATGTTTTATCAAAAACAGAGGCCATTGTGGAGATAGCCGGCGGAGGCGTTTACTGGCCTTCAAAAAACATTGCTTCACTTACCCTACTGCAATCCACAAAGATGTATCGCCTGAAGGCAAATGAAGATTTCGAGTGGGTGTTTCCGACATGCAATCCCTGATCGGCACGGCACATTTTTTTTTGATATTTGCGCTTGACGCAAAAATTTTAATGCTTTTCAGAAAAGCATCCTGTAAACCCTTTCGATTTCGCCCGACAACTGGCCCACCGAAATGTATTTGCTGTAGCGGCGATACTCGCGGCCTTCGAAGAAAACGATGATGGCCGGATTGGCAAACACGCCATAGTGCGCGGCAATGTCGGGGTGATACTCGCTGTTGACAAACGATAGCGTGATTTTAGGAAATTCCTCATCAGTCATCTTTTGGATTTTTGGCCGCAGGGTCACGCAGGGTGCACAACGGTCGCTGTAGAAATAGATGATATAGGCGGCGGCATGCTGCACCTGGTCGATGAGTGTGGGAAGGTGGTGGATTTCGTTTTCCATCGGGTAGATTTTTTATAGTGTGGTGCAAAAGTACTAATGTGTTTTTACTAAAACGCAACTTCCATGATGCCGTGAGGCTGTTTCAACATTTACAACGCTTTCTGATGCTGCATTATATTATTTTTGCAACACTCAATTTAAAAGCAACGCACATGCAAAAAGATCCAACCAAAATATTCGGCCGCAACTATGTATTTAACGACACCCCTTTTAACATCCTGATGCGCAAACGTATCTATCATGTGTTGCTCATTGCCAGCAATTACGACACCTTTATTCTGGAAGACGACGGACGCATCGACGAACAGATTTTCAACGAATATGTGTCGCTCAACCTGCGTTATCCGCCGCAGTTTATACAGGCAGGCAACCGCGCAGAAGCCTTTAGGATGCTGGAGGAAGAGAAGATCGATTTGATCATCTTCATGCTCAGCGCCTTCGACGAGGAGACCTTTACAGAGATCAAAGACAAATACGACGATATTCCCGTGGTGCTGCTCACACCCTTCTCGCGCGAAATATCGCTGAAACTCGACAGCGGCAAACTCGCCAGACTCGACTACGTTTTTAGCTGGCTGGGCAATGCCGACATACTGCTGGCCATCATCAAGCTGATAGAAGACAAGATGAATCTGGATGTGGACGTCACGCAGGTGGGCGTGCAGGTGATTATTCTGGTGGAAGATAACGTGCGGTTTTATTCGTCGTACCTGCCCAATATCTATAAGATCATCTTTAAACAGAGCAAGTCGTTTATGACCGAGGCACTCAACGACCACCAAAAGATGCTGCGAATGCGTGGGCGCCCCAAAATATTGCTTGCTACTACTTACGAAGAAGCCGAAGAAATATATCATAAATACAAAAACAACCTGCTGGGCATCATCTCCGACATGAGCTACAAGCGCAAGGGTGTGCTTGACAAAAAAGCCGGCCTGCACTTTTGTAAAATGGTAAAGGACAACGATAAGTTTATGCCGGTGCTCTTGCAGTCGTCCGATCAGGAAGTGCGTGAGATAGCACGTGAAATTAAGGTTGGATTTATTTATAAAAACTCAAAAAACCTCAGTCACCAGCTCCGCGATTTTATCACGCAATATTTTGCTTTTGGCGATTTTGTTTTTGAAGATCCCAATACCGGGCAGGAGTTGCTGCGCGCCACCGACCTGAAAAACCTTCAGGAGGTGCTCTATCACATTCCCGACGAATCGTTTTTGTACCACATCAGCCGCAATCACATCTCCAAGTGGCTGCGCGCCAGGGCACTGTTTCCGCTGGCCGATCTTTTCAAAGAGATACACCCCGAAGATTTTGATAGCCTCAACGAAACACGCCGCTTCCTCTACGAGGCCATCGCCAAGTTCAGGATGTACAAAGGACGCGGCGTGATTGCCGAATTTCGTCCCGAACAATTCGACGAGTACCTCACCTTTACGCGCATCGGCGAAGGCTCGCTGGGCGGCAAGGCGCGCGGGCTGGCCTTTTTGGATTCGATGATAAAACGAAACCATCTCATCGACCGCTTCCCCGGCATCATCATCAACATACCGCGCACAGTGGTGTTGGGCACCGACATCTTTGACGAATTTATGGAAGAAAACCGCCTCTACGACATCGCTGTGTCGGGCTGCAGCGACGAGCAAATCCTGCATGCTTTCACCGAGGCACGGCTGCCTTTCAGGATACACGAAAATTTATATGCATTTATCTCTATCACGCACAATCCCATCGCCATCCGCTCCTCGAGCTTGCTCGAAGATTCGCACTATCAGCCCTTTGCCGGAATATACGCCACCTACATGATTCCCAACGTAGCCGACGACGAACGGCTGATGGTCGAAAACCTTAGCCTGGCTATCAAAAGCGTTTATGCTTCGGCGTATTACAAAGACAGCCGTGCCTATATGTCGGCCACCCTCAACGTAATCGACGAGGAAAAAATGGGCATCGTGCTGCAGGAGGTCTGCGGATCGCAATACGGAGACAGGTTTTATCCTACCATTTCGGGCGTGGCGCGGTCGGTCAACTTCTACCCCATCGCTCCCGAGCTGCCCAACGAAGGCGTCGCCAACGTAGCTTTCGGGTTGGGCAAATACATTGTCGACGGAGGAAATACGCTGCGCTTCTCGCCAGTGTATCCCAAAAAACTCCTGCAGCTCTCCACCACCGACATGGCCATCAGCGAAACGCAACGCACCTTTTATGCGCTGGATATGAACAGCAAAAGTTTTAAAATTAGCACCGACGACAGCATCAATCTGCTGCAACTTCCGGTAAAAGATGCCGAGGCCGACAAATCGCTCAGGCTGGTGGCTTCTACCTACGACTATCAAAATCATATGATCCGCGATGGTGTGAACTATACAGGTCAGAAAATCATCACCTTTGCCCACATTCTAAAGCATGGCATGTTTCCGTTGGCCGACATCCTGAAGACAGTGCTCGAAATAGGACACCGTGAGATGAACCGCGGCATAGAGATCGAATTTGCTGTGGACCTTAACGTTCCCAAAGATCATCCGGTAATTTTTAATCTTTTGCAGATACGTCCTATCGTCGACAGCAACGAGTCGATCGAAGAGCGCCTCACAGAAATTCCTGAAGAAGACACCATCATCACCTCTACCAATGCTTTGGGCAATGGCATTATTAAAAACATTCACGATTTTGTGTATGTAAAACCCGAAACTTTCGACCCGGCGCGTACACGCGAAATTGCCGAATCGGTGGAACAAATCAATCAGAAGTTTCTGGCCGAAGACCAAAACTACATCCTGGTAGGCCCCGGACGCTGGGGCTCCAGCGATCCGTGGCTGGGCATTCCGGTAAAATGGCCACAGATCTCCGCCGCACGCCTCATCGTCGAATCCGGCCTCAAAAACTACCGCATCGACCCCAGTCAGGGAACGCATTTTTTCCAAAATCTCACCTCCTTCCGTGTGGGTTATTTTACCATCAACACCTTTGTAAACGAAGGCTTTTTAGATCTTGAATATTTGCACAAGCAAAAAGCCTTTTATGAAGACGAATTTATCCGGCATATCCGCTTCCAAAAGCCGGTGGTAATTAAAATTGATGGCAAAAAGAAAACCGGAGTGGTGATGAAGATGTGAGATAGAAAATCCCAAATTCCAAATCCCAAATTCCAAATCCCAAATTCCAAAAAACCAAAGCTCAAATTCCAAATATTAAAACCAAAATTTATAGCTTCCTCCTGGAAAAGTCATCATGTAGCTTCCGACTTTCGAGCGTCTGCAGGACCTCGAAACGTCAAAAACGAAAACGTCATTTGAATCTTCGCAGGATCTCGAAACGTCAAAACACGAAACGTCAAAAAAAATCTGCCTTCAGCATCGCGCCCACTTTTTTATCGATAGGAAAGGTAAGTTCATCAATAGATAACTTTTCGAGCGGCACCCACCGGAAAGTCTGCGCGCCGTCCAGCGGAAGAAAATCGAACCGGCGGTTTGTCGTTTTAAAAGCACTTTTGTCGATAATATTGATGAGATAATAGATGCTGATAAGCTGCTGCGGCGGATCGACCAGTCGCGTAATCTGGAAAAAGTCGGTGGTGTAATAATGTCGGATGATTTCTATTTCGCTGCCAAGCTCTTCGCGGCATTCGCGCCGCAGGCAATCCAGGGTGCCTTCGCCGGGTTCCAGGCCACCGCCCGGAAATTTGGTCATCAGCATCCCCAACCGAAACTCGTCGGTGAGCAGCACATGCCTATCCGCCGACAGCGCCAATCCATAAACCCGAACATTAAATTTTTGAATTTTTTTCTTCTCCATGTGTGGAAAGTCTTACTTTAGTGACCTCATTTAGCTTGTAAATTCTGAAAGACAGGCAAAGCAGTAATGGAAACAAACAACGCAAACCTAATATTTTTAACGGGATGAAAAAGATAACCTACATCAGTACTTTAGTAATGGTTGTGTTGCTGGCAGCAGCATGCACGCGCACCAGCGAAGATTACACACCGAGCGACCCGCAACAATTTACCGGCTACATCAGCAGCTACACTTCGGGCGTTATTTCGGCCCACGCGCCCGTGGTTATCAAACTTAGCAAAGCTGTTACCACCTACGAACCCGGCACGCGCCTGCCCGAAAAAACCCTGCGGTTTGAGCCGCCTCTCTCCGGCCATGCTTACCTCACCGATGCTTTCACCATCGAGTATCGCCCCGTTGGCCTGCTCAAGCACGGCCAGCACTATACGGGACTGTTCAAGCTCGACAGGGTGCTCGATACCATTGGCGTACCGGCTGATTTTGTTTTTAATTTTATGGTGATCGCGCAGGATTTCACCGTTTTTCCCGGACGACTTATGGAATCGGGAAGCAATAAGGAAAAGCTGAAAGATTACGAAGGGGTGATGATTACTGCCGACGATATGCGCCTTGAGGATGCGCAGAAAATAATCACGCTCTCCTCGCCTGCGGACGACATAAAGCTGGAGGTTATCTCCGAAAACCCGCGTCATTTTAATTACGCCATCCGCAACATCGTGCGGCGCGACAAGGCATACAGCATTCAACTGCAATGGAATGGTGAAGAGATAGATTTAGCCAAACAGGGCAGTCTGGATATTCACATCCCGTCGGTTAACGAGTTTACTTTGCTCAATGTCGCTGTTAATCAAGCCGACAACGATCAATTTATCAGGCTTACATTTTCCGATCCCATCGACCCTCTACAAAATCTCACCGGGCTGGTGCAAATAAAACAACATGATAAAAACCTGCGCATACAGCGTCAGGGTTCCGACCTGTTGGTATATCCGCAACAGCGTATCAATGGCGAAGCCTCACTGGTGCTGGATGCTGCTTTGCGCAATGCTTCGGGCAATGCCCTGGACAGCCGTCAGGAATTGGTGGTAGCACTTTCGGCGCTCAAGCCGCAGGTGGAGATAGCCGGCAAAGGCAACATCATGCCCGACAGCCGCAACCTGATGCTTTCGTTCCGCAGCGTGAGCCTGCGCGCGGTCGACGTCACCGTTTATAAAATCTATTCGGATAACGTGATGCAGTTTTTTCAACACGACGGCTACAATACTGCCTATAACCTGCGTGAGGTGAGCCGTCCGGTGTATCGGAAAATGGTGCGCCTCGACAAAAACCCGGAGATCGACCTGCAGCAATGGAATGCATTTTCCATTGATCTTACCAACATGATCAACCGCGATCCGGGAGCCGTTTATAATATAAAAATTTCCTTTCGCAAAGAATACGTTATGTTCAATTGCGGCGCCGATGACGAAAATGCTTTGAAAAAGTTTGTGAACCTGCCGCTTTACGCGGATGATGAAGCAGCCTGGTGGGATGGCGGCGACAGCTACTATTACGAATTTCCTGAAAATTACAAATGGTCGCAGCGCGACGATCCCTGCACCGATTCCTATTACGTGCCCGAGCGCTTCCCGCGGCGCAACCTGCTGTCGGGCAACCTGGGCATCATTGCCAAAAGCTCCGACAACAAAAAGTTTACGGTGGCTGTCACCAATCTGTTGACCACCGCTCCGGAAGGCGCTGCCATGGTCGATTTTTATAATTATCAGCAACAGCATATTGGCAATATCGCCACCAACTCCGATGGCATGTCGCGCATCACCCTTGAGCAGGTGCCTTATCTCATCCGCGCCAGCAAAGAAGGGCAGCAGGCATGGCTCAAAGTTGACGACGGCAGCTCACTCTCGATGAGTACTTTTGATGTGTCAGGACAAAAGATAAGTGGCGGTATAAAGGGCATGATGTACGGTGAGCGTGGCGTCTGGCGCCCGGGCGACACACTCTTTCTTGCTTTTGTAATGGACGACATCTCCGCCAATCTCCCCTACAACCATCCCGTAGTGATGGAGCTTTATAATCCGCGTGGCCAGCTCTCGGCACGCGAGGTAAAAACCGAAGGTGTAAATGGATTTTATGTTTTTAAACCTGTAACCAATGCGCAGGATCCCACCGGCAGTTGGCGGGCGCGCATCATCGTTGGCGGCGCCACATTTGAAAAACCCATCCGTATAGAAACCATCAAACCCAACCGGCTGAAAATGGATTTGTCCTTTGGCAGGAAAATTCTTTCGCAAAATCAAACAGCAACGCTCAAAGTTGCCTGGCTGCACGGCGCCGTGGCAGCCAACCTCGAAGCTGCCGTAAACCTTCGCCTCAGAGATTTCAAATATACTTTTGATAAATTTCAGGATTACAACTTTACCGACCCTGCCAAAACGTATGGTGGCTACGAAGAGACAATATTTGCGGGAACCCTCGATGCCAATGGTCGCGCCTCTTTCCCGCTCAGCATCCAGACCAATACCGAAGCTCCGGGCATGCTGCAGGCCATTTTTACAACCCGTGTAACCGAAACCGGCGGCAACCAAAGCACCGATGTTACGTCGATGCCTTTTGCACCCTATCCGCAATTTGTGGGAATCAAAATTCCCTATGACGGCCGCTACAAAAACATGCTCACCACCGGTACCAAACACCAGATACAAATCGCCACCGTGGATAAAAATGGCGCTCCTGTTTCAGCATCGGGTATCCGGCTTAAAGTTTTTAAAGTGTCGTGGAACTGGTGGTGGAGTGCACAAAATGATAACCTGGCGCGCTGGGCACAAGGCGAAGATGCCGAACTTGTCGAGGATATTTACTTTTCCACACACAGCGGCACAGCCACCGTTCCGCTTACCATTGCCGACGACGACTGGGGGCGTTACTACCTGCAGGTAGTAGATACCCGCTATGGCCATACAGCCGGCACTACCGTTTATTTCGACTGGGCCGACGATGAACAACGCGCCAACCGTGGCAACCCGGCCGGAGCTACCCTGCTCGACGTCACCACCGATAAAGCCGTTTACCAGCCCGGTGATATGGTAAAGGTAACTTTTGCCTCAGCCGAAAACAGTTCAGCATTGCTAAGTCTCGAAAACGGCACCGATATACTCGACTTTTGGTGGGTAAATTGTAAACCGGGCGAAACGAAAACCGAATTTGCCGTCAAGGCTGATATGGCTCCCAATTCTTATTTGTACGTCACGCTGCTGCAGCCACACGCACAAACCATCAACGACCGGCCCATCCGCATGTATGGCGTAGTTCCCATCATGGTGGAAGCCGCCTCGCGGCTGAACCCGCAGGTAGATGCCCCTGAAAAGGTGCGTCCCGATGAAGATTATACTATTAAAGTTTCAGAAAAAAATGGCAGAGCCATGACTTATACGCTTGCCGTAGTGGACGAAGGATTGCTGGGGCTTACGCGTTTTGCCACGCCCGACCTCTGGCAGCATTTTTATGCCCGCGAAGCGTTGGGCATCAAAACCTGGGACCTCTACGATGACGTACTTGGTGCTTATGGCGGCCGGTTGCAAAGAGTCCTTGCCATCGGTGGCGACCAGTCGACGCTCAGATATGGCGAGCAGAAAGCCAACCGCTTCAAGCCGGTGGTGACCTTTCTGGGGCCTTATGAGCTGGCACGCAAAAAAACCGCTGTGCACAAATTGCATATGCCCAATTATGTGGGAGCTGTGCGTGTGATGGTGGTGGCAGCCAACAATGGCGCTTATGGATTGGCTGAAGCCGAAATTGCCGTAAAGCAACCGGTGATGATTTTGCCCACAGCGCCGCGTGTGATCGGCCCGGGCGAAACCTTTGACCTGCCGGTAACGGTGTTTGCCATGAACGATGAAATCCGCGATGTGGAACTTCAGCTTACTACCAAAGGAAAGCTTGAAGTTGTCGATAGCAAAACCACCACCGTTCGTTTTGATCGCGCAGGCGAGAAAACGGCTTATTTCCGTCTGAAAGCTCCGGAAGGTGACGAAGGTTTTTCGAGCCTGACGGTGCAGGCCACCGCGGGCATTGAAACCACTTCGCAAACCATCGAGCTGCAGGTGCGCAATCCCATCGAGCCGGTCACACGGCTCAAAACTTTTGCGCTCGAGGCCGGTGAATCGAAAACGATTCCGTATGATTTCTTTGGCGTGGAGGGTAGCAACAGCGGCACGCTGGCAGTTTCGTCGTTCCCGTCGATTCATCTCGACCAACATCTGAAATATCTCGTTTCGTATCCTTATGGATGCGTGGAACAAATTACCTCCGGCGCTTTTGCACAGCTTTACCTCGACAAGCTTACCGGCCTCACCGACGAACAAAAAGCCAGAGTAAGCCGCAACGTGATGGCAGGCATCCGCAAAATAGCTGCTTTTCAGCAAACGAATGGCGCCCTATCGTACTGGCCGGGCAACAGCCGCATCACCGAATGGGGAACCAGCTATGCCGGCCACTTTATGCTGCTGGCCGCACAAAAAGGGTATCTGATCCCCTTCGACTTTAAACGCAAATGTATCAACTGGCAAACCGAAAATGCAAGCCAGTACAACCATAGCCTTGCCGACAGCGACGAAGCGCTGATGCAGGCTTACAGACTTTATACGCTGGCATTGGCCGGCGAGCCTAATATGAGCGCCATGAACCGCCTGCGCGAAACGGAGCTTTTGGCTACCGCACGCTGGCGGCTGGCGGCGGCTTATCAGCTTTCCGGTCAGCCGGAAGTAGCTGTTTCGCTCACCGAAAATATTACAACGGAAACGCAAAATAAATACAAATGGCCGGGACGCACCTTTGGCTCGCAGTTGCGCGACGAGGCAATGATACTCGAAGTGCTGGTAATGATGGATAAGCAGGAAGCGGCCTATGAGCTGGCCAGCCGCATGGCGCAGAAGATGCAGACCGACTGGCTTAGCACACAATCGGCGGCCTTTGCCTTATATGCATTAGCCACTTTTGCCGGCGACGATACCTTTGGCCAGAGTTTTACTTTTGATTTTATTAAAAACAAAAAAACGCAAAACGTGCGCTCGCTGGTGCCGATATATACCATTGCGCTGGAGGCCGCCGATGCCGGAAATAGTGTGACGGTAAAAAATACCGGCGACGGCAGCCTATTCCTCACCCGAACTATTACCGGCCGGCCCAATTTCGGAACCGAAACTGCCGAAGCGAAAAACATAACGATGGAAGTGTCGTACCACACGATGAGTGGCGCGCAGTTGCCGGTGGAGAGGATAAAGCAGGGAACCGATTTCGAGGCGGTGGTCACCATCCGCAACAGCGGCCTGGCAGGCAACATCGAAAATATGGCGCTAAGCCAGGTGTTTCCGTCGGGATGGGAAATTCTTAGCACGCGCTATGCCGATGCGGGCGATGGCAACGCCGCCGCGTCGGATTACGATTACCGCGACATTCGCGACGACCGCGTTTATACCTTCTTCACTCTCAACCGAAATGGTGTGCGCCGCTACAGTGTGATTTTGCATGCCGCCTACACAGGCCGCTATTATCTGCCGCCGGTAACGTGCCACGCCATGTACGACGCTGCCGTGTATGCCCGTACGGCTGGGCAGTGGGTGGAAGTGGGGCGATAAGCCGCCTCCTCTGCTATTTACGGCCATTCGTGTCATTCTATCCTTCAGGCTTTGCTGAGCAAATCCGGAAGGAAGGAATCTAAAAACATGAAACTAACTTTACGCCGGGTCAAAAGCCCTGAAGTGATATTAGTCTTGGGGATTTTTGTAAACCATCGTGAACGGTTCAATGGATATAGGCTTGGTGTTGATGCTTTATGCAGATCGTTCAAATGTACACATGTTAAACTTTCAAAAATATTGTGTCCCCATCTGAAAATACTTGCTCAGAATGCAAAATATGTTATAGCTTTGATGAATCAAATTTAAGTTTAACAAAAAAAATCAATAAGATGAAAAACAAAACAACTTTTCAAAACGCCACTTCTGCTACACTGATAATGGTGTTGCTTTTGGTAGCTTTTTCGGCTTGGGCACAGCCTTATCAGCCAGTC
>Ga0265293_10003715_pt1 | contig 27991 bp, 20 predicted proteins | sample Munlanlewell138R_FD_192505 | JGI IMG/M metagenome (GOLD analysis project Ga0265293, IMG submission 192505) | Leachate microbial communities from a municipal landfill in Southern Ontario, Canada - Leachate well 138R | ecosystem: Engineered > Solid waste > Landfill > Unclassified | place: Canada...
ATAGTTATGATGTGACAGTTTCGAAACTTAACAATGGCGTATCAGGTGGTTCGCATGAAGTTTCAATGGGAATCAACTTGAATTGTAAAACAAAACAAAAAAGCTTTAGAACGATTTCGTGTCCATCATTCTAAAAAAATGTAACTTTTAAAAATATATACGTTATATAATATATTGAAGTGTTAAAATATAAAATGAAAATTAAAACCATAGATATGAAAAAGATAAGGTTAGTATTAATTGCTTTAGGTGCAGTAGCTCTTGCTACATCTTGTAGCAAAGAAACTTCCAATGCTACTGGCTGGGATTACAACAACCCTAAGATGGGAGGTTTCCAGAAAGTTCCTTTTATAGACCAAGAAACTGGACCTGGTTTATTGCTCATTCAAGGAGGTACATTTACGATGGGGAGAATTGAAGATGATGTAATGTACGATTGGAATAATCGTCCGCGTCGTGTTACTGTTTCATCATTCTATATGGATCAAACGGAAGTAACTAATTTTCACTGGTTAGAGTATCTATATTGGATTGAAAGAGCTTATCAAAATTATCCAATGATATACAAAAATGCTTTACCTGATACATTGGTATGGCGTTCTAAATTAGGATTCAATGAAAAATATGTAGAATACTATTTAAGACATCCTGCATATCGAGATTATCCAGTGGTTGGAGTATCATGGTTACAAGCAAATGATTACTGTAAATGGAGAACCGATCGAGTGAACGAATATATTTTAATTCGTGAAGGGATTCTTAATTTTAATGTGAATCAATCAGATGAAGCAACATTCAATACTGAAGCATATTTGAATGGACAATACGAAGAGGAGGTTAGACAAATGCTAACGGATTTTAATCCTTCAAAAGCAACTGGTAAAAATGGTAAAGTTTTAGGTCAAAGACGAGTAAGAATGGAAGATGGAATCCTACTTCCTCGTTACAGACTGCCAACTGAAGCTGAGTGGGAATTTGCTTATTATGGTTTGATAGGTAACACTTCACCAGACGATACAGAAATTATTTCTGAAAGAAGAGTTTATCCATGGAATGGACACTATATTAGAATGGACGATGGAGATTTCCAAGGAAAAATCAGAGAAAACATTATGCGTTCTCGTGGAGACTATATGGGAATTGCAGGGGCATTGAATGATGCAGCAGATATCACAGCGCCTGTTGACCATTATTGGCCAAACGACTATGGCTTGTACAATATGGCAGGAAACGTTGCTGAATGGGTGATGGATGTTTATCGTCCACTTTCATCAGAGGATTTTGATGATTTCAGACCATTTAGAGGTAATGTTTTCCAAACTAAACTTCTAAATAATGAAGGTGCAGTTGACTTTAAAAACTTCCAGGTTGAATACGACGTTCACGGAATGAAAGAATATTTGAATGAGTTTGAACGTGTACGTTTCCAAAGAATTTCAGCGGAAAAACATGACCCAAGCGATACTGTAATTCGAGTTGGAGTTAATAAAAATAATGAATCGGCACACCCTGTGCATAGAGGTTATGCACCAGATCCAATTTATGTCTCCCATAACTTTACAAAAGATTCAACTGAATTAGAAATTATTGCAACGCTTAATAGAATCTTAGATCAAGCTGTTCATTACAAAAATAATAAGTGGGACACTGAAGCCTCTATGTTAATTCAAGAAGAAATTTTTGATGGTGTATTTGCTGACCAATTCCGCGAAGGTCCTGAAGGGGAAGAATATGCTTTCGAAATGATTTCGTTGTTGAGAGATGGATTTAAAGATTTTATCATCGACACTCCAGGTAAATTAAAATATCGTGATGTATTCGAAGAAGAAAATATTGGAAGACTTAATTATAGAAGAGCTGATTACATTGATTATCTAGATGGCGATATCGAATCTTCAATTTACTTTGATAATACGAAATTGAAAAACGACATTAACCAAGCAAGAAGAGATGAAGATTTAATCATGTATCAAGATAGATATGAAGAGTACGACTTAATGGGTGGAGTAGTTAAACCAGGTGGTGACGATAGAACCGCATGGCCTACAACCCTTATTTCTAATAAATCTCGCGTCTATAAAGGTGGTTCTTGGAAAGATAGAGCTTATTGGGCTGTTGGAGCTAACCGTCGTTTCTTAGATGAGGATAAAGCAACTGATTATATCGGATTTAGATGCGCTATGGATCGAGTTGGTAGCCCACAAGGATTGAATCCTAAAAAATCAAAGAAACAACAAGTTAAGTACTAAAGTATATAACAAAATAATTAAATTAGCCTCGGTAAATATTTTATCGAGGCTTTTTTATTTTTAGATTATATGAAAGATTTATTTGAATTACTCTATCAATGCTCAGGTGTCTCTACAGATACTAGAACTGTAAAAAAAGGGGAACTTTTTATCGCTTTAAAGGGAGATAATTTTAATGGTAATGAATACGCCCAACAAGCAATAGATTCAGGTGCAAATTTTTCTGTCGTTGATGAAATTAATTATGCCGATAATCAAAAAATATTTTATGTCGAAAATGGTCTAACCTTCCTGCAAAAACTAGCAGCATTTCACAGAAAAAAATTTAACATTCCAGTTCTTGGGATTACAGGAAGCAACGGAAAAACAACGACAAAAGAACTGGTTGTTGCTGTTCTTTCTAAAAAATTCAATGTTCTTTATACCGAAGGAAATCTCAATAACCATATTGGTGTTCCACTAACTCTTTTAAGATTAAAAAATATACACGAAATCGCAATCGTTGAAATGGGCGCAAGTCATGTTGGAGATATCAAAGAGTTAACCGATATCGCTCATCCAACACATGGAATCATAACTAATATTGGCACAGCACATATTGAAGGATTTGGTAGTCAGGAAAACATTGTAAAAACAAAAACAGAGTTGTATCAAGCCATTCAAGAACAAAAAGGACATATTTTTTATAATATCGATGATGAAATCCTAAAAAACAATTTGCCGAATGACTGCTCCTACTCTACTTATGGAGTAAATACGAATGGAGAAATAACTGGAAAATTGGAGAATTTAACACCAGAAGTGAATTTTTCTTGGAAAAAAGAAGGCTATCAATCGGGTATTGTAAAAACCCACATCATCGGAAAATACAACTTGTACAATTTATTAGCCTCAGTTTGTATTGGCAATCTTTTTGAAATTGAAATAAATCAAATCAATGAAGCTTTAAGAAATTATATCCCTAAAAATAATCGTTCTCAATTAGAAATAACCCCTTCAAATAAAGTTGTGCTTGATGCTTATAACGCAAATCCAACAAGTGTTAGGGTTGCATTAGACAGTTTTAACGAGATGGAAGGAGAAAATAAATTTTTTATCTTGGGCGATATGCTTGAGTTAGGAGAAAATACTTCAACATATCACCAAGAGATAATTGATTTGACAAAAAATATGGAATTACAAGGTATTTTTATTGGAGAGATTTTTGCTGGCTTAGCTGATAAAAACGATATTTTATCATTTAAAAATACGCAGGAAGCAAAAGATTTTCTACAAACAGCTTCACCAAAAGGAAATTTAATTTTGCTAAAAGGCTCAAGAGGAATCGGTTTAGAGAAGTTAATGGATATTTTATAATCAATGAAGTTTATCGGTAAAATATCGCTTTTCATTTTTGTGGTTTTGCTTATCTCTGCTTCTTGTACAAATGATAAAGAACTAAGCGATGAAGAAATTTATTCTTTTTTAGAAATTTGCTTGGAAGATTATTATCAAAACTACGATATTGAATTGTTAGAAGCGCTCAATCAATTTGAACAACATCTCATTCAATCGGGAAAACTAAGAGATTCTTCTGGTAAATCTTACAAAGAATTACTTATCCATCTAGACGAATATGGATATTTTCAAGGCGATTTGTCATTTTCTAAATTTAATAATGTTATTTTATTCCAAAACCCATCAGATATCATCTCGTGTGGAATTCAGATATTTTCATTAGACTCAACTGAAATTGTAAATACACACTTTGGAGAAATCTCCCACGAAATCCAAAAAACATTAGAGAAAACGGAAAATATGTCTATAAACTTCTTTTTTAGAATATATTATCGTTCTTTGGATGAAGAAGAATTTGAATTACCTTACATTAAACCAACGATTCAACTCCTCCTCTATCGTTGGTATTATCAAAGTGCTAATCATGTTGAAAATTAGTACATGTATTTTAGTTTTCATTTCAACTTAGCCTATTTATTCTCCTAAAATTTAATTATATTTGTGTCAAATTTTTCAAAATGAGATTAGCCCAAATATCAAGGAAATTAAACATCAAACCAAAAGAAATTTTGGATTTCGCTCAATCCAAATTGGATAAGAATATTTCTATTGCTCCAAATACAATGCTTCCTGAAGAAGTTGTTGAACAAATTATTGAGCATTTTACTAGTCAAAAAGAAGTCGTTATAAACGAGTCACTACAAATAGATTCAAACACAGAAAAAATCACAGACGAAGATAAAATTATTGAACCAACCGAAAGTTCTACTGAGGAAACCGATTTAATTATCGAAGATGGAGTAATTAAAGCACCAAAGATTGAAGTTGAAGGTGTTAAAGTCGTTGGAAAAATTGATTTACCTGAAAAAAAAGTCATTACTAAAGATGAAGATCCTGAAAGTGAAATTGCCAGAGAAGTAACGCCTACTTCAACCAAAGAAGTTCGTAAACAAAAAATAGCAAAGCCTCATAACAGAAAAAGGAATACAAAGACTCTGAGTTATGATGAACAGATAAAAAAGGAAAAAAGAGAACATTCTAAGAAAATTCAACAAAAGAGAGAAGCTGAAAAACGTAAAAAGAAAGCTTATTATGAAAATTTAATGAAGGAAAGAAATCAATCCAACCTTCAGAAAAAGAAAAAGATAAAAACAAAAGCGAAAAGCACAAAACAAAAACAAGTTGAAATTCAAGAGATTGAAAAACCAAAATCTATTTGGGGAAAGTTCATATATTGGCTTAATAATTAACGACTAGAAACTAAGGAAAAATGGCAATACCAAAAGGAGAATTAGAATTCAATAAAAATGATGATGAAATGCGACTAAAAATTAGTCAACTTGAGCGAGAACTTCAAAAAGTCTATCTGGGTGGAGGAAAAAGCAAAATAGAAAAACATCATCAAAAAGGAAAGTTAACAGCCCGAGAAAGAATTGATTTATTATTCGATAAAGACACGTATAGTTTTGAAATTGGAGCACTTGTCGGAAAAGGCATGTATGAAGAATATGGGGGCTGTCCTTCTGGTGGTGTAGTTATCAAAATTGGTTATGTTTCTGGAAGACAATGTATCGTTGTTGCAAATGATGCCACCGTAAAAGCTGGAGCATGGTTCCCAATTACTGCAAAGAAAAATCTAAGGGCACAAGAAATTGCCATGGAAAATAATCTACCCATCATTTATTTGGTAGATTCTGCTGGTGTATTTTTACCATTGCAAGATGAAATCTTCCCTGATAAAGAGCATTTTGGACGTATTTTTAGAAACAATGCAATCATGAGTTCCATGGGAATTGTTCAAATTTCAGCAGTTATGGGAAGCTGTGTCGCAGGAGGAGCTTACCTCCCAATTATGTCTGACGAAAGCCTTATCGTTAACAAAACTGGAACAATCTTTTTGGCTGGTTCTTATTTGGTAAAAGCCGCAATCGGTGAAAATATTGACAACGAAACTTTAGGAGGTGCAACTACACACACGACAATATCTGGTGTTTGCGATTATAAATCTGAAAACGACGAAGAATGTATTGCGACCATACGGGAGTTGATGAGTCAAATTGGAAAACCTCAATCTGCGGGATTTGATAGAATAGAAAGTGTCGAACCAAAAGAAAACCCAAAAAATATATATGGTATTATTCCTCAAGATAGAACAAAACCTTATGATGTTCGTGAAATTATAAAGTGTATTGTTGACGATTCAAAATTTACTGAATACAAAAAAGAATATGGAAAAACCATTATCACTGCTTATGCACGAATTGATGGTTGGAGTGTAGGAATTGTTGCCAACCAAAGAACTGTTGTTACAAGCGGTAAAAAAGAAATGCAATTGGGTGGCGTTATTTATTCCGATTCAGCTGATAAAGCATCGCGTTTTATTATGAATTGTAACCAAAAAAATATCCCGCTCATATTTTTGCAAGATGTTTCTGGATTCATGGTTGGCTCAAAAAGTGAACATGGCGGAATTATTAAAGATGGTGCAAAGATGGTCAATGCAATGTCAAACTCTGTTGTTCCAAAATTTACTGTAATCACTGGAAATTCTTATGGAGCAGGAAACTATGCAATGTGTGGAAAAGCGTACGACCCAAGATTAATTGTAACATGGCCTACTGGAAACTTAGCAGTTATGAGCGGTGCATCGGCAGCAAAAACGCTATTACAAATTGAAATGGCTTCACTAAAGTCAAAAGGCGAAGAAATATCAGAGGAAAAAGAAAAAGAATTATACGATAAAATTAAAAGTCGCTACGACGAACAAATTAGTCCTTATTATTCAGCATCAAGATTGTGGGTTGATGCAATTATTGACCCAGTGGAAACCCGTCGTATGATTTCATTAGGAATAGAAATGGCAGATCAAAAACCTACTGAAAAACGTTATAACGTTGGCGTGATTCAGGTATAAACAATAAAATTAATTAGAAAACATGGCACTTAATTGGAAAATAAAACATTATAATGACTTATCTCTCAACGAGTTTCATGATATAATTGCATTGCGTATAAAGGTTTTTATCATTGAGCAAAATTGTCCTTATCAAGAACTTGATGGTAAAGACAAAAAATCATACCACTTAATTTGTCGGGATAATGAAGGAGAACTCGTTGGTACACTTAGGATTCTCCCACAAGGTGTAGCTTTTAAAGAAGTTGGACTCGGAAGAATTGTCTTAGATGAATCTGTCCGTGGCGTTAATAATGGTCACCAAATGGTTGAAGAAGCAATGAAATTCTGTAAAGCTGAATTCGGAGAAGTTCCCATTTATATGTCTGGACAGAAGCATTTAGAATCCTTTTATCAAAAGCATGGTTTTGAATCTACAGGTAAAGAATATATGGAAGATAACATTCCACATGTTGAAATGGCATACATTCCAAAATAAAACATGAAAAATTTGATTGTCATTGCTGGTCCAACTGCAAGTGGAAAGACTTCTCTTTCGATTGAACTTGCAAAGACCTTAAATGCACCCATTATTTCAGCGGATAGTCGCCAATTTTATAAAGAACTTTCTATCGGAACAGCAAAACCTTCAAAAGAAGAAATGGAAGGTGTACCCCATTATTTCATCGATTCACATTCAATTGTCAATCCAGTTTCAGCAGGACGCTTTGAAAAAGAAGCACTTGAAAAAATCGAGAAGTTAAGTGCAAGCAACGACTATATTATCATCGCAGGTGGCTCTGGGATGTTTATTGATGCACTTATTTACGGCACTGATAAAATCCCACATGATAAAAAATGGAGAGAGCATTGGAATCAACAGTTTGAAAATAAAGGAATTAAGTTTTTACAGAATAAATTAAAAAGTATAGACCCAAAATATTATTCAGAAGTTGATTTGAACAATCCTCATCGACTGATTCGTGCGCTAGAAGTACACAGCAATACAGGCAAAAGCTTTTCTTCTTACAGAAATAATAAAAGACAACATCGATTTCCCTTAAAATACTTCGTGATTAATCATCCACGAGAAAAACTCTACGAAAGAATCAATAAAAGGGTTGATTTAATGATAGAAAATGGTTTGATTGAAGAGGTTAAAGTGAATTTAAAGCATAGGGATTTATTGTCGCTTAACACCGTAGGATACAAAGAGCTATTCGATTATTTTGATGGAAAAATTGATATAAACGTAGCCATAGAGTTGATAAAAAGAAATACAAGACGATATGCAAAACGACAACTTACGTGGTTTAGAAAAGAGGAAAATGCAATTTGGTTGACTCCCTACGAAGTCAAAAAAATGGTAAAAACGATTTTAGATTTTCTTGATTAATAAGTTTTTTTATCTTTATATTTATGAGAAATTATCTTTTTGGAATCATATTAATTTTATTCCTATATAAAATGAGGATTATAGTTATTTTAAATTCTACTATTGGCTGAATGAAAACCAATCTCAAAAAATTGACAATATTTATACACCCTCATTTGTCACTGAGACGTTGGAAATTATATATTAAATCTTTTTTTGATTACGTAAGAATATGAAAATTACATATTTATTCACATTTCTTACATTTTTTCAATTTAATTCCCTATCTTTGCAATCCATTTATAAAAAGTGCCATTATCCTTGACTTATATGGCTTATTTATTAATCACTTTCAAACCATCAAGGAGGCTTGAAATACAAATTAACAAACGCCAGTATGGCAGAAAACAAAATTTTAGAACAAGGAAATTCAGATTTTGACTGGGAATCTCTAGATTTAGAAGGTTATAGCAAAGCTGAATTCGCTGAGTATATTGACAAATATGACGAGGCATTAACTTCAATTGAAGAAAAAGAAGTAACACAAGGAACTATAGTAGCTATTACAGACCGTGAAGTTGTGGTTAACATAGGATACAAATCCGAAGGTGTTATTCCATTAAACGAATTCCGTTACAAAAAAGACCTAGCCGTAGGTGACGAAGTGGTTGTCTTTATTGAACAACAAGAAGACCGAAATGGTCAACTCGTTGTTTCTCATAAAACTGCACGAATTTATCATGCTTGGGACAAAGTAAACGAAGCACTTAAAACTGGTGAAGTTATCACTGGTCATGTAAAATGTAGAACTAAAGGTGGACTTATTGTTGATGTGTTTGGATTAGAAGCATTTTTGCCAGGATCGCAAATCGACGTTAAGCCAATTAGAGATTATGATATCTACGTTGGTAAAGACATGGAGTTCCGTGTTGTTAAAATCAACGAAGAATTTAAAAACGTTGTTGTCTCTCACAAAGCACTCATCGAGGCTGAATTAGAAGAACAAAAGAAACAAATTATTTTTGGACTTGAAAAAGGACAAGTGCTTGAAGGTACTGTTAAAAACATCACTTCTTACGGTGTATTTATCGATTTAGGTGGTGTTGATGGATTAATCCATATCACTGACCTTTCTTGGGGAAGAATTAATCATCCAGAAGAAATCGTTGAGCTTGATCAAAAAATCAACGTGGTTATCTTAGATTTTGATGATAACAAAAAACGTATTGCTCTTGGGTTAAAACAATTACAACCACATCCTTGGGATGCTTTAGATGAAAAATTAAACGTTGGAGATAAAGTAAAAGGTAAAGTTGTTGTTTTAACTGATTATGGTGCTTTTATTGAAATCGCTCCTGGAGTTGAAGGATTGGTTCACGTTTCAGAAATGAGCTGGTCACAACACTTACGTTCTGCTCAAGATTTCTTAAATATCGGAGATGAAGTAGAAACTGTTGTCTTAACTTTAGATCGTGAAGACCGTAAAATGTCGCTGGGTATTAAACAATTAATGCCAGATCCATGGGATGGAATCGACACACGTTACCCAATTGGTTCAAAACATACAGCTAAAGTTCGTAACTTTACAAACTTTGGGGTTTTCGTTGAGTTAGAAGAAGGAGTTGATGGGTTAATTCACATCTCTGACCTTTCTTGGCAAAAGAAAATCAAACACCCATCAGAATTCTGTAAAGTTGGAGACGAAATGGAGGTTGTTGTTTTAGAAGTGGATGTTGACAATCGTAGAATTTCATTAGGTCACAAACAACTGGAAGAAAACCCATGGGAAGTTTTTGAAACTATCTTCGGAGAGGGTTCTGTTCATGAAGGAACGATTGTTTCAATGAAAGATAAGTCAGGTGTTATCGCTTTACCTTATGGTGTAGAAGCAATTTGTCCATCTAAACACTTGAAAAAGGAAGACGGAACAAATGCAAAAGTTGATGAAAAACTTGATTTCAAAGTAATTGAATTCAACGGAGAAGCTAAGAAAATTGTTGTTTCTCACTTGAGAACTTATGAAGATGGAGAAGATGATAAACCTAAGAAAAAAGGTACAACGACTTCAAAAACTTCTACAGCAATTGACAAAGTAAATCAAAATAGCGAAAAATCAACCTTGGGTGATTTAGATGCACTTGCTGAATTAAAGCAAAAAATGGAAGACGGAGATGCTAAGTAATCTCTCCAGTTTTTAACATATTAAAAGACTGTTTCTAAAAAGAAGCAGTCTTTTTTTTATCTTATTGGTAATTTATAATTTAATTTTGATACGTGTCCTTCAAGCAGAGCTTAATTGAAAACTGAAACTGTAATTTCTAATTTGGTTTATGGCCTGGATTGTCTGTCGAGATTTAAACATTATGTAGTTTTTATCGGACAGAAGTGGTATTAAATATTATATTTGAACAAATGAAACAACTTTTACTCATTGGTTGTGTCCTACTTGCGCTTAATGGGAACTCGCAAACTTTTTTTGAACGAGACACAACTTTGAATGTTAAAAGAACAGCATGGACAAGTGGAATTATCGGTGCAGGCTGGATTGGCTCAACTGTCTCACTTCAAGCAGTTTGGTATAAAGAACATTGGAGCGATTTTAAATTCTTTGACGATTCTAAGGAATGGCTGGGAATGGATAAGTTTGGTCATGCCTACACTTCATATAGCCTTACAAAAGATATTAGCTCAATTTATCATTGGGCAGGATTAAACAGAAACAATAGTCTCATCGTTGGTTCTTCAGTTACTTTTGGCTTTCAATTAACCCTCGAGGTCTTAGATGGGTTTTCAGATAAATGGGGATTCTCTTGGTCAGATTTAGGAACAAATACGCTTGGAATTGCTTGGCATGCTTGGCAAGATCTTTTGTGGAAAGAACAACGATTTAAACTCAAATTTAGTGCGCACACTACACCCTACGCTCAATTCAGACCAAACACACTCGGAAGTACGATTGCCGAAAGGTTACTCAAAGATTATAATGGACAAACTTATTGGCTAAACATCAATCCTGGAATGTTTTTATCTAGAAATAGCAAGTTTCCTAAATGGTTAAGCTTTAGCTTTGGTTATAGTGTTGACGAAAAATTACATGGCGACTTAAATCACTACCAAGTGATAACAGAAAATGGTAAAGCTCTAGACTTCCATGCAAAAAGTCAATTCCTCTTTTCTTTAGATATTGATTTTGAAGAAATTCCTGTTAAAAAACCTTGGCTGAAAACACTTTTCAAAGCTTTGAATCATGTGAAAATTCCTTTCCCAACTATGATTATAACTGGTAAGGAACTTGATTGGCATCCGTTTTATTTTTAATAATTAACATTAAAATCCCTTAAATAAACTCGTTTGTTTCGTTGTTTATAATAAATCTGTAACTTTGCGAGAATTACAATTCAGATGGCACATAAAAGACAGGAAATAGAAGATTTGATTTTTGGAGTTCGAGCAGTAATAGAAGCTGTCGAAGCAGGAAAAGAAATCAACAAGATTATGATTCAACGTGGGATGAATAAAACGTTATTCTTCGAATTAAAAGAGGCTTTGGCAGGAAAAGACTTTACGTTACAATTTGTTCCAGTAGAGAAGTTGAATCGACTAACATCTAAAAACCACCAAGGTGTGATTGCTTTTATTTCGCCTGTGAGTTATTATGACATTCATGATGTTGTGACCCAAATATTTGAAGATGGAGACATTCCCAATATTCTAATCCTCGATAGGATAACAGATGTTAGAAATTTCGGAGCAATTGCCAGAACTGCTGAATGTTCTGGTGTTCATGCAATCATTATTCCTAACAAAAACTCTGCTACAATCACAAGTGATGCCATTAAGACTTCTGCTGGTGCGCTATTCAGTATTCCTGTCTGTAAAGTTCCTAATCTTGCAGAAACAGCATCATATCTAAAATCGTCTGGATTAAAAATAATTTCCTGTACAGAGAAAACAGATAATTTTATTTTTGATGCAACTTTTACAGGACCAACAGCTATCATCATGGGCTCAGAAGAAGATGGAATTTCACCAGAATTATTGAAAATATCACACCAAAAAGTGAAAATCCCTTTGTTAGGGACAATTGAATCGTATAATGTTGGAGTTTCTACCGGAATCGTTCTTTACGAAAAGATGAGGCAGATGATTACTGAATAAAATAACCTACTATACTTAAAATCTGTAATCTTTTAAAGATTGATAATCCAAGATTGTGATTAATGAGCCTTTTGATTTTATATATCCATCCTTTTTAAACTCACTCAGGATTCGGATAACCGACTCAGTAGCAGTTCCAACCATGCTTGCTAATTCGTCACGAGAAACGACTACCTCTACCCTTTCAGCTAGTCCTTCTTGATATTTATCATAAAGTTTTACCAGCGCATTTGCAACACGTTTTCTAACTGTATTGTATGCCAAACTAACCAACTCATCTTCTCTTTCTAAAATATCTCCTGCTAAAAGTTTTATAAAGTTAATAGAAACATCTTTGTTAGATAGAATCAATTTTTCAAACTCTTCTTTAGGTATTAAAGCCAATTTTGCTCCTTCAATGGTAACAGAAAACTCTTGGTAATTTCCTGGAGAAAGCAACTCAATGTAGCCAAAAAAATCTCCAGCCCCATAAATTCCTGTCACCAACTCTTTATCGTCTTTAGTAACTTTGTAATTTCTAACATGACCTTCTTTAACATGGTACAACCATTTGGGTGTATCACCCTCAGAGTAAACCACCTCCTTTTTCCCAAAAGATTTTATTTCGGCTTCGCCTTTTAGCGTATCCAACCCAGTTAAATCGGTAACAGCATCTTTAAATCCTTTCCATTTATCAATAGAATTTAACACACTATCAAAACGCTTTCTTTTATTTATTCTGGACTCAATGGCTTCTAATAAATCAATGTCTTCAAAAGGCTTTGTTATATAATCATCAGCACCAAGATTCATTCCTTTTCGCAAATCTTGTCTATCTGCTTTTGCTGAAAGAAACACAAAAGGAATTGCACGGGTTTGAGGATTTTTACTTAAATAATATAAAACACCATAGCCGTCCAACTCTGGCATCATAATATCGCAAACAATTAAATCTGGTATTTCTTTATTAACCAAATCAACTCCTACTTTTCCATTCGGAGCCGATAAAACTTCGTAGCCTGCAAGTTCAAGCATTTCTACGATATTTTCTCTCATTTCATTGTTATCTTCAATAACTACTATTTTACTCATCTGCTTTTTTATTGCTTTTTCTAAATTTTACTTTTGCAAGGTAATAAAAAATGTTGTACCCTCACCTTCTTTCGATTCAAATGAAATAACTCCATCTAATAAATCCAAATATCTTAAAACAATGTTTAATCCCAAACCAGTTCCTTGTATATTTGTCACATTTCCAGCGCGAAAAAACCGTGTAAACAAATTTTTCTGGTCTGCTTCTGGAATTCCAACCCCAAAATCTTGAATTGAAATGACAACTTTATGCTCATCCTCTTTAACTCCAACGATAATTTTGCCATCTTCAAAAGAATATTTAACGGCGTTTGATAATATATTTAAAACCGTATTTTTTAATAACTGTCCATCAGTCTCTAAAATCAAATTATCAGGTCCCTCATAAACAATTTTTTGCTTTTCCTTGGTAATATCAACCATTTCATCAAAAGTTTCAAATAATAGCTCTGTTACGTTTACTTCTGAGAAGTTTGCATTCACTTTGCCAGCTTCTAACTTTTCAAATGAAAGAAAATCGTTTAAAATAGAATTTAGGTTATGCACAGCGTTTTTAATTCTTTCCGCATGCTTTAAAATTCGGTCGTAACTTCCTTTTTCCAAATGCTTTTTTATCAAGCTAGCAGATGAATTGACAGTTGTTAAAGGCGTTCTAAATTCGTGCGAAGCCATAGAAACAAATCTTGACTTCATTTCTGTTAATTCTCGTTCTTGATTGAGTGTTTCTTCTAGACGTTTGGCTACTTCTTTCTGTGCAGAAATATTTTGTTCGACCACTAAAATTCGGTCAACATTTCCGCTTTCATCTGGAAGTGGAACAGCATTGATCCGATAAGTTCTTCCACCAACATACACCTCAAAATCCCGTGACTTCCCCTCAAAAGCCAAGTCTAATTCATGTTTAACATGACCCCTAGCCTCTTCATCAATTCTCTCTAAATAATCCAATCCAATTAGGTCAGAAGTCTCGATATTGAGTTCGTATAAACCCTGACCTTCAGCAAATTGATATTTATAATCTCTGTCGAATATGCAAATGATTCCGCTGGGAAAATTTCGTGCAATGGATTTATACAAACGCTCACTTTCCCTTAGTTCTTCAGTTCTCTCCTTAACTTTTTGCTCTAACGATTCACGTAGCTTAGCTAATTTCATCTCATTTTCTCTACGTTCAGTTATATCCGAAATTAGTGTGACTACATAGTCTTCGCCGTCTGTATCTTTAAAAGGATTAAGACTGACTTGAACGGGAAACTCTTCCCCATTTTTCTTTACACCATCTAATTTTAATGCTGCACCCATCAAACGAGTTGTAGGATGATGAGAATATTGTTTTCTTTGTTTGGAATGGGAACTTCTCTTCGCAGCAGGCACCAATTGATCTATATTTTTCCCAATCAACTCATCATTTTCGTAACCAAACATAGAATTTGCAGGCTTGTTTAAATCTACAATTATTCCATTTATATCCACCAGAATCAACCCTTCCCTAATTCCTTCAAACAAAATTTTATAAAAGTCTTCTTTAAAATCCATACTTGTTATATTCCCTTGCAAATTTAATTAAAAAACCTCGGTTAAGCGGAATATATAAATAGTTTTCCACAATGTTAATTCCCATTAGTATTTATTCATCATCTCAAAGATGCATCGCGTTTCCACCGCTTCTTTTACATCGTGAACCCTCAATATTTTTGCTCCTTTCATCAAAGCAATTGCATTGAGAACGGTCGTTCCGTTGAGTGCATAATCAGGTGTTGATTTCAAAAGACTATAAATCATAGATTTTCTTGAAATTCCTACTAAAACTGGACATTCTAAAACCTCCAAAAAAGGCAATCCTGAAAAAAGCTCATAATTTTGCTCCATTGTCTTTGCAAAACCAAATCCAGGGTCAACAATCACATCCTTCACACCTTTTTCACGGAGGATTTTGACTGAAACGCTTAATTCTCGAATTACATCTTTTACTACATTTTTATATTCACACAAATCTTGCATATTTGATGCGTCTCCCCTGCTGTGCATCAAAATATAAGGGACATTTAATTCTGCAACAGTGTCAAACATTTTATTATCTAACCAACCACCATACACGTCATTGATTATATTAACACCATTTTCTACCGCAATTCTGGCAACATTCGACCGAAAAGTGTCGATACTTAACAAAATATCGGGGAAAAGTTTCCGAATTTCTTGAATCACAGGAAGCACCCTTTTCAACTCTTCATCTTCGGATAATAAATCTGCACCAGGACGAGTGGAAATGCCACCAACATCAATAATGTCAGCACCTTCATCAATCATTCTCTTAGCTTGATTTATTGCACTTTCAATATTCGACTTTCGACTATCAGCATAGAACGAATTTGGGGTTATATTTAAGATTCCCATAATCATTGGAGAACTTAATTCATATAATTTATCATTACACATTATCATTTTTCCATCTGAATTTATTATATTTCGAGTTTATTCAAAATTAAAAGTATTTTATTAAAAAAATGTCTGATACAACTGAACAATATACGAAAGTAATTTCTAAATGTCGTGAAATTTTTGAAAAGAAAACGATGGATTATGGGACAGCTTGGAGGATATTAAGACCGAGTTCACTCACCGATCAAATCTTTATAAAAGCACAACGTATCCGTACAATTCAGGAAACAGGAGAAAACAAAGTTGGAGAAAACATTGAAAATGAATTTATTGGAATTATTAATTATTGTACAATGGCAATAATTCAGCTCAAAGAAGGTCATAAATTACCTGATGAATTATCACTTGAAAAAGCATTGGAATTATATGACAAATACACTAAAATCGCTTTTGATTTAATGAAAAATAAGAACCATGATTATGGGGAAGCATGGAGAGATTTGAGAATTAGTTCTCTCACGGATTTAATCTTAATGAAACTCCTTCGTGTAAAACAAATCGAAGATAATGCAGGAAAGACACTCATTAGCGAAGGTATCGACGCAAATTATTACGATATGCTTAACTACTCTGTATTTGCTTTAATCCATATTAAAAATCTTTAAAAAAATAAACAGATGCTATTAAACAAGAAAAACACAATTGCAGGGAGTTCTTTAGTTTTAAATATCGTGCTCATCATCATTAATTTTTTAGGACTATCATTTTTAGTCATGGGATATCACCCATCATTTGAAGGAAGTGCTTTATTGCTGAAAATTTTAGGATATGCACTTTTAATCATTTCTTTATTCTTTTTATTTCTCTTTAAAGGGATGATTTTATACTCCTATGCTGCCAGAATAATTGTCGGCGGATTATTTATCGTTTCAGGATTAATAAAAGCCAACGACCCAAAAGGTTTTGCCTATAAGTTAGAAGAATATTTTGAAGATGGTGCACTTGCGTTTCGTATCAAAGAATGGTTTAATTGGGAAACTTTTACCCTCGAATTTTTAATCGATTACGCCCTTGCAATTAGTATCATCATCTTGATTTTTGAAATTGTTTTAGGGATGCTTATCCTCTTGGGAGTTAAACTAAAACAATCGTCTTGGCTACTCGTTTTATTGATGCTTTTCTTTACATTTTTAACGTGGCACACAAAAGAATGCGACCCAGAAGCTACTTTTGCCGATGTGGATAAATATGAAATAAATTCCTCTATTGCTCAAGCTAAGATTGCAGAGGCAGAATACAACGATAACATCGAGATTCTTAAACAAAACGAGAAATATGTAAAAGTGAGAGAGGTGAAACGAACACAATGCGTTAACGATTGTGGTTGCTTTGGTGATGCAATGAAAGGCTCGCTTGGTCGCTCACTAACACCTGCCGAAAGTTTCTGGAAAGATATTGTGCTTCTCTATTTGGGAATCATAATCTTTATCTCTCGTAGAAAAGTAGGACTGAACGATGCCAGAGAAAATGTAATTATGATTGCTGGTGGTGTTTTATTTATCAGTTTCTTCTCTTTTATTTTCTCTTGGTATTTCCCAGTGTTCTTCGGATTATTTGGGCTGATTTTAACGCTTTGGTTTAAACGTGCTGGCGGAAAATGGTTAGGCAATGAATATGGAATGATATTATTTACGATATTGCTATCTATTTTATTTACTACATACACATTGATGTATCTTCCTATGAAAGATTATCGCCCTTACCACGTTGGGAGCAATTTAATTGAAAGAATGAACGATGGGGTTGAAGGAGAATATTTAAACATCATGGTTTACCGTAACAAGAACACAAATGCTGATACGAGTTTAACAAACCTCGACGAAAGCACAAAAGAAATTTGGAGCGACACCGAAACCTGGGAATTTGTGTCTCGGGAAACAAAAACGATAAAAGAAGGAATTTTACCTTCCATCCAACAGTTTGACCCATCATCGGATGTTTATAATCTTACAGATATTGAGAAAAACTTTGAACCTGTCGCACAAATGTTAACAGAAAATCAGGCTCAATATGTTCAACTCATTAATAAAGAAAATGGAGATATCAACGAAGTAGAACTCGAAGAATTTGAATATATTGTTGATGATATTGATACAAGTGTTCAAAAAATTGGAGATACAATCCAAAAGCTTGATGAGTATTTTAGTACTGTCAATATAAAAGACTACATTTTGGAGCAAGAACAAATCATCATAATCTTTAGCAGAATTTTAAAAGATGGAGACTTTAGAAGGATGAATAACTTTAAGGAAATCGTAGAACAAGCTGAAGCAAACAACATTCCTATCGTTATGATTACAACTTCTGGACCTGAAGATATTGCAACATTTAGAGAGCAAACAGGACTTCTTGTGCCGACATTCCAAAATGATGATATCGAAATCAAGGCAATTACTCGCTCTAATCCAACACTGATGGTGATAGGCAATGCAACTGTACTTGGTAAATATCCATATCGTTCGATTCCTTCGTGGAAATGGTTAACATCAAACGTTATTAAAATCGAGAAATAATGAGAAAAAACATTGTTGCAGGAAACTGGAAGATGAATCTTTCTTGGAGTGAAGCAAACTCATTGTCAGAAGAACTTGAGAAATCTCTGTCTGATAAGAAAGTGAATTGTGAAGTCTATAATTTTGTTCCTGCGATTTATTTAAAATCTTTAATTGACAGTGCTTCTAACATCACAATTGGCGCACAAAATGGCTATCCAAAAGATGCTGGTGCTTATACTGGCGAAATCAGTATGAAACAGCTTAAAAATATCGGAACAAAAGCCATTTTAATTGGTCATTCTGAAAGAAGACAGTTATTCAGTGAATCCGATGTGTTTTTAAGAGAGAAAGTTGATGAAGCAACTCGTCAAGATTTAAAAATTTTCTTCTGTTGTGGAGAAACACTTGCTCAAAGAGAATCAGGTAATTTTGAAGGCGTTGTTATTCAACAATTGGAAAATTCATTGTTTCATCTTTCTGAAAATGATTTTAAAAAAGTCGTTATCGCTTATGAACCCATTTGGGCAATTGGAACAGGAAAAACTGCCACGCCAGAACAAGCAAATGAGATGCACAAAAACATCCGACAGGCAATTGTAGAAAAATATAATCAAGAAATTGCTGAAGATACAACTATTTTGTATGGTGGAAGTTGTAATCCAACAAATGCAAAGGATCTGTTTTCAAAGTCGGATATAGATGGAGGACTCATCGGTGGAGCTTCACTAAAAGCAGAAGATTTCATATCGATTATCAACACATTTTAAGCGTATGAATTACTATAAAGTTAATCTTGATATTCATCCAAAGCAACCTTGGCAAGAAATTTTGATTTCTGCCTTGGCAGATATCGAGTATGAAAGCTTTACAGAATACGATGATAAACTTCAAGCATACGTTCAAGAAGATAACTTTAACTTAGAGAAATTAAAAAACATTATCAATTTATACCAAAGCGAGGATGTTTCAATCAGTTTTTCTGAAGAAATAATTCCCACTCAAAACTGGAATGCAAAATGGGAAGAAGATTATCAACCTGTAATAATTGATAAATCCTTATTAATTAGAGCTCCTTTTCATAAGGAAGATGATTCTTTTAAACATACTATTGTCATTCAGCCTCAAATGTCATTTGGAACAGGACATCATCAAACAACTTATTTATTGTGTAAGATGATTTTAGACATACAGTTAACTAATAAAACCGTTCTTGATGTTGGCACAGGAACAGGCGTTTTAGGAATTTTATCTTCGATATTAGGTGCAAAAGAAATTTTTGGAACTGATATTGATGATGACATTGTCGATAATGCAATTGAAAACTGTCAAAGAAACGGCATTTCTAATTTCAAAATTATAAAAGGAGATATAGAAAGTGTGCCAAAACAGAAATTTGACGTTATATATGCTAATATAAACATGAACGTTCTATTACGTCACATAAAATACTATTCAAACATAATCCAGTCAGGGGGCTGGCTTCTTTTGAGTGGTTTTTTTGAAACAGATGTCGATACTTTAATTAAAGAGGGAAAACAGTATGGATTTATAAAAGACACTATTAAAACTCTTGAAAACTGGGCAGTAATTAAACTAAAAAAACATTAAATTATGAGAAGTATATCTGTAGCTTTCTTACTTATCTTAACCTTCATTTCAAATCTTGCTTTGGCCCAAAGTAAACAAGCTGAAGCGGAAAGGAAACAATTTATTAAAAATGTTTCACAACAAATTGCTTCGATTGGAGATAAAGAAGCGACAGATTTTATCAATATAGACCTTTCTAAAATGCTTCTCGAGACTAATCTATTTTCAGAAGATAGATTTTCTCTTATGAAGAAAACTGTCGATGCAATCATTGAAAAAAGACACCGTATGTATCCACAAGGATATAATTATATTTTGGGATATTCATCGCTAATCAAAAAGAATAAAACAGAAGAAGAAATCATTGCTTGGCATAAAATTGTTAATGAATTATTAGAAGTTCGAAATCCGAGAAGGATTACTGAGTTCCTTAAAATCACAGGATCTTTCATAGCGAAAGGAATATTAGTCAACGACCCAAACTTCGTATGGATTGCGAATGGTGAGGAATATAAATTCAATAATAAAGACGGTATCTCTATAGATTTTACAAATACAGATCTTACTTGCAAAACCATCAATAGAGGTCAGAATAGAAAATCTGAACCTTTTTCTGATTCCGTAAGAATTGAAAATACATCTGGATCCTTTGATTTAGGAAGAGAAAGATGGCAAGGAAGAGGAGGGATTTTCACTTTTGAAAAAGTTGGTTTGGACAAAGAAAAAACTCATGCCTCTATGCAAAATTACTCCATCTCGCTAAAAGCCACTAATTTTTCAGCAGATAGTGTAACACTGGTAACGCCTTATATAAAAGAACCTGTTTTAGGAAGGTTGATAGATAGAGCTGCAAAAGGTTCAACATTACAACGTGGAGATGAGTCTTTTCCTCAATTCACTTCTTACAAAGCAGACTTTGTCATCGAAGACTTAGTAGAAAACGTTTATTATAAAGGTGGTTTTTCATTATCTGGTAATGAATTTATAGGTGTAGGGAATCAAAGTAAAAAGGCAGAGCTTATCTATTATAGAAACGGTAAATCTTTCATAAAATCTTATTCTGACCAAGTTGTAATCAAAGATGGTATTTTAAAAACGCCATTTGCACAAACTACAATTTACACAAACGATAAAGACTCTATTTTTCATCCTGGACTCAACATTACATATAATACGAAAAATAAAAGCATAATTTTCTCCCGAGGAAGTGACCCAGTTACACAAGCACCGTTTATAGACACTTACCACAAACTAAATATGTATGTCGAGGAAATAAGAATGAATCTAGAAACAGACAAACTTGTTTTAGGATATAACAGAACTACCTCTGAGGCGCAAAGAATCGCCTCATTTGAATCATTACAATTCTACGACGAAAAACTTTTCCAGAGAGTACAAGGTATGGCAACGGTAAATCCACTTACTGCATTATATAACTATGCATGGAAATATGATAGATTTTTAATGGATGAAGGTCTGGCAGCAACAGCCCTCAACTCTACACTTTCTCAGGTGAAACCAAAACTTTTGGAGTTGTCAACCCAAGGTTTTATCACATACGACACAGAAAATGGTACTGTAAGAATAAACGAAAAAACTGAAAACTTTGTAAAGGCAAAATCTGGTAAAATTGACTATGATAATATCTCTTTCGAGTCAAACCTCTCTCCTATCCGTGAAGACCAAGGTGGAAGAGGTGAAAGCAGTGCTGAGATTCTAGAAAAAATACGCCAAAGAAATAAAGAAAAAGCGAGTCTTACAGAATATGGAGAAATTGACCTTACCACCATGGAAATGCACATTAACGCAGTTGACTTTATTCCGATCGAGAATAATTCAGGAACCGTTATTTTCCCTGAAAATAATCGTGCAACAATTGGTAATAATAGAGATATTGTATTTCAAGGTTGGATAAAAAGTGGAAAATGGGAAGTAAACGTCGTTAGCGGATTTTACAATTATGAAAATAACAAATTTAACATCAACGAATCTGATAATGCTTATTTTTATGTAAACCCGATGGCTAAAGAAGATGGAACACGAATGATTCCCCTTCAATCTTCTATTTATGGAATAAAGGGAGAACTCGTTGTGAATAGTCCTGAAAATCGCGCTGGGATTAAAAATGGATTTGCAAATTATCCTCAGCTTATCTCCAAAGAAAGCAGTAAGGTGTTCTATGATCATATTCCAAGATATGGTTCTGCCTATGACAAAGAGCGATTTTATTTTGAAATTGCTCCATTCACACTTGATAGTCTCGTAAACTTTAATGCAAAAGAAGCTCGTTTTGCTGGTTCTTTGGTCTCATCTGGAATATTTCCAAAATTCGAAGATGAATTAGGAGTTATGCGTGATTATTCACTTGGTTTTACAAAAGATTTGCCAAAAGATGGGTATGACTTCTATGAAACAGGTGGAAGATATAAGAATAAAATTATTCTCTCAAATAATGGCTTACAAGGAAGTGGAACAATAGAATATATCCATGCCACAGCAACATCTAAACAATTATTTACGTTCTTACCCGATTCAACTGTTGGTGTAGCTGTATTTGAGAATCTGGCTCAAGAAACAGGGATTCAATTCCCCGACGCACAAGGTTCTGATGTTTTTATTACCTATATTCCTAAGAATAAAATTTTACGTGCCAAATCCAATCTTGAAAGAATAAACCTATTTAATGAAGATGCATCATTAGGTGGAACAGTAGAAGTAAGAGAAAGTGGGATGATAGGTTATGGAGAACTTTCGTTAGATGGCGCAAGAATGATGTCTAATCGTTATGTATTTGACAGATGGACAGCTAAGGCAGATACTTCTAACTTTGATCTTATTAATAAATATAAACCCGAAGGAGATATTGAAGAAGACCCAATGGCAGTAAAAACGGTAAATGTTAAGGGTAACTTAGATTTTAAAGAACGAAAAGGGGTCTTTGTTTCTAATAAAGGAGAGTCTTCAGTTGAATTTCCTGCGAATCAATATATATGTATGATTGACCAGTTTACTTGGTATATGGATGATGATGCCTTGGATCTTGCAAAAAGTGATGCTAAAACAAGTGCAGACCTTAGCATTGAAGGAGACTTAAATATGGTGAAACCCAACTTCTTTTCGACCCATCCGCGTCAGGACTCCCTGCAATTTAAGTCACCAAAAGCCCGATTTAACATAAAAGAACGTAAGATTTATGCTTACGAAGTTGAGTATTTAGACGTTGCTGATGCTAGAATTTTCCCCGACAGCTCAATGCTGGTGATTCATAGAAAGGCTAAAATGGAAGAACTTAAAAATGCTGAAATACTCGCAAATAGTATTACACAATACCATAAAATTAAAAATGCAACAGTCAATATCACAGCAAGAAACTTCTACTCTGGCTCTGGAGATTATGAATATGGAATGAAAGATTCTGAGAAGCAATATATCTATTTAGAGAAAATAGAACTTGACGAGCGTTTACAAACAACCGCAAAAGGAACAATTAAAGAAGATGAAAACTTTAAATTGAGTGAATATTTTGATTTCTATGGTAATATCGAGCTGAAAGCGGACGAACTATTCTTGGATTTTAATGGTGCTACAAAAATTAACCACGATTGTGGTAACTTCGAGAAGAATTGGATGTCATTTAAAGCTCCAATCGATCCAAGCAATATTCAAATCCCTATCAAAGAGGAAATGACAGATTTAAATGGTAACAAGATTTCGGTTGGAATACGTTGGGTAAACTCAGACGACGTAGATAGTGTTCGGCTCTATCCAACATTTTTAAGTGCTGTATCTTCTCCAAAAGACCCTTCAGTGATTACTGCAAGTGGTTGGCTACAATACAACAAAGAAAGAAGCGAGTTCCAAATTTCGAGTAAGGAAAAGCTAGTAAATAGAAATGAACCTGGAAATTTTATCTCTCTACACACAACATCATGCTCATTAAATGGCGATGGAAAAATAAGCCTCGGAATGGACTTTGGCGATGTGCAAACAGACGCTTACGGTGTGGTTAATTATAGTCAAGAATCCGACATTACAGACATGAACATTACGTTGGCTTTACAACTTCCTGTGTCACAGAAGTCTTTTGAGCTAATAGGAACGAAATTAGCCGAAAACAACACACTTAATCCTGTTGATTTTAATAGTACAACCTTAGAAATGGCATTGGCAGCTTGGGAAGATCAGAAAACTGCCGATAGAATAAAGTCAGATTATGTACTTAAAAACTCGATGAGAAACATACCTCGTTCAATGCAAAACAGCATTGTAATTACAGGACTTAAATTGATTTCTCACACACCAAAAGGCGAAACAATAAAAGGATTAAAAACAAATGCAAACGATGCTTATATCGTGAATATCTTCAGGGAACCTGTGATGAAAAGAGTACCACTTAAATTCTTTGCAAATTACAGAGGAAGTTTAGGAGATAGATTCTCATTGCATATCGACGTTCCTAGTGAAAGTACTTATTTCTTTGACTATGATTATCGTAAAGAAGGAATTTTAGAAATCTTAACCAGTGATGCAGAGTTCAAAGAAGAGATTGAAAACATGAAGCCGACAGATAAAAAATCGAGAAAATTCTCTTATGATGTTGTTAAGTCATCTTCATTTATGGGGCAATTTATGAGGATATTTAATTAGAAGTAATGGATTTTATCATATTTGGAATCTTAGCGTATTTATTAGGCTCAATACCCACAGCAATTTGGGTTGGGAAAAGATGGTACAATATTGACGTTAGAGAACACGGCAGCCACAATGCAGGCGCAACAAACACATTTCGTGTGCTTGGTAAAAAGCCTGGAATTATAGTACTCACAATAGATATATTAAAAGGTTCGTTGGCGGTTTTATTGCCGTTTTTAGTTCTCCCTTTGGATTGGTCTGACGATCACTTGATTCATCTTAAAATCGTTTGTGGAATCATTGCTGTTTTGGGTCATATCTTTCCGATTTTTGCAAATTTTGACGGAGGAAAGGGCGTTGCAACTTCACTTGGAGTGATTGTTGGAATCCATCCGCCAGCTGCTTTGATTTGTATCGTAGTTTTCCTCATTGTCTTTATTTCTACAAATTATGTTTCCTTGGGAGCAATACTCGCTTCAGCATCTTTTCCTATCTCGGTCATCTTTATATTTCAAAACACAAACATCTTTTTAAACATCTTTACAATTGTACTTGCAAGTGCTATAATAATTTTACACCACAACAATATCAAAAGGTTAATGAAAGGGAATGAAAGTAAAATGAACCTTTTTAAGAATAATCCGTAAAATATGTATTAAGCTTTGGATGCGAAGTTTTTTTAGAATACATATAGCTGTAATGTTGCTTCTCTGCTACACTCCTATCCTCTCTCAAGGATCAAAAAATGACGTAGAAAAAGAGGCAAATCAACTCTTTAAAAATCAAAAATTTATTGAGGCTACACCCTTGTTCTCTAGATTGTTATCCTTAGATGCGAAGAACATCGACTACAATTACAAATATGGAACTTGTCTCCTATTCAATTCATCAGAAAAAAAGGATGCTTTTAAATACCTAAATTACGCCATCAATCGAAGCAAAGAAGGCGAGTTAGAAAATGAAGCATATTTTTATTTGGGCAAGGCGTTCCACCTAACTTATCGGTTTGATAAAGCCATTGAAAATTATCAATTATACTTGAAAAAACCTGGGCGAAAATCTATCTCAACCGAAGAAGTGAACCGACAAATCGAAATGTGTGAAAATGGGAAATTACTCATTAACAATGTTTTTGAAATTGCCGTGATTAATAAAATCAGAGTCCCGATAAATAACTTTTTTAGAGCATACGATTTAAATAATATCGGCGGACAATTAATCATAACAGAAGCATTTCAAACAAGACAAGATAAACGAATGAATCATACACCACTGATTCATTTTCCATATAATTCAAATAAAGTATTTTACTCAAGTTATGGATCAAATAACCAAAAAGATATCTACGTAAGAAGGAAACTTCCAAATGGAGATTGGGGCGAACCACAACTTGTCAACGGTAATGTCAACACAGCGTACGATGAAGATTTTCCATACATGGATCCTTTTGGACAATATTTGTACTTCTCTTCCAAAGGACATAACAGCATGGGAGGATTCGATATTTTTAGGAGTAAATACGATCTCGAAACAGACTCTTTTGATGAACCTGAAAATTTAGATTTGCCTATATCTTCACCTGATAATGATTTGTTCTATATTGCCGATACACTAAATCAATTTGCATATTTTGCCTCACAACGTGCCAGTCAAGGTCACGAAATTGAAGTTTATAACGTACGGGTAAATCGACTTCCTTCAAGAATGATAACACTGAAAGGAGAATACATTGCTGAACTTGAACAGCCTTCAAACAATACTTTCATATCTGTTTTTACTTCCCACGGAGTGGAAGTTGGAGAATATCAAGTTGATAAAAATGGAGAATACCTCATTAATCTACCAAGAGGTGGAGATTATACTTTTAAAATAGCGAAAGGGAAAGATAAAAAAGAAATATATGAAGAAGTTGTTTACATTCCAACGGCAAGTGGAAGGCAAGTATTTGGTCAAAGTATTACGGAAGAAGAAAAAAATGGTGAAAAAACTTTCATTATCGAAAATCATTTAAACCAAACGGTGGATGAATCGTTAATTGCCGAAGTATTAGAACTACAATCAAAAATGGACGTAAATGCTGACCAGTTTGATGATAGAATTGAGGATGATCAAGGATTTAGCCAAATGCTAGCTGAATTGGGACTGGAGAATTATTCTAAAAGAGAAATTCTGGATTTAATTGCCACAAAAGAACATGATATTAATCAAAGATTAAAGAATATCTCTAAAACTATCATCAATGCCAATTCAATGATGGCAGCCGATACAGATAAATTAAAAGAAGGAATATCAAGTATTTCACTTCTTATTAATGAAACAAAAACTGAAAATAATTTTGACCTTGCCAAGCAAAATGTTTTTGCTACTCAGATAAAAATTGAGGAAGCAAATGATATCAAAAAAAGAATTGTCATAATAGATTCAATTTATAAAGTCTTAGATAACGACGAAACAAACTACTTAAAATTGAAGGAACAGCTTGAAGAGTTCAAGGAAAATTTACAAAAGGTTGAATCAGGTGAAGAATCTTCGTATCTATCTGTTATTAAAAACAATAAGGATAATATATCCACAGCTTTAAAGGAAAATATCTCTCAAAACCCTGGTTTTGACATTATGAAACGATGGAGTTTGGATGCTCAAAAAAGAAAGGAACTTGTTACACAAAAGAGTGAAATCGAAAGAAAAATTAATTCCATTAACACGCAACTAAAGCAAATGGAAGATGAATATGCTTCGGCAAGTAATAGACGTGTTAGGGAACTTGATATCGAAATTCAACGTGGCAAAAACCAGCGCGAAGATTTTAATAGGGAATTGAATTATATTAATAATCAACTCAATATAATTAATACAAACCTAGAAAGTGAAACACTATTTGAAAAAGTAGTAAAACATGAGAGTGACAGTACCATGCTTAATCTCTTTAATTATCAAGAAACACTTGCTAACCTCAAGACACTTGAAAAATTAAGCGAGGAAAATAAATCGCTTGCTAATCAATATGATGTTTCTTCTGATGACTTAATCACATACATTGACGACCAAAAAGGAAATACTGAATCATCAAATACAAACGATGCTCCGACGAATGACTCAAATGAAATTGAAGCGGAAAATATTGCGCAAACAAATCAGAGTCAAAATCAAGTTGAGTCGTTTAATTTGTCAACTGAAGAATTGATGACTGAAATTGATGAAAATTACCAAAATGAAATTGCTCAACTCGAAGAAAAAAGTCAAAACGGAGAAGTTTCAAAAAATACCGTTCTTCAACACAAACAAAACATGTTGACGAAAGTAAAAAATGTAAAATCTGAAACTACCAACAAAAGAAATGAATCAAGTAATCCTTCTGAAGTTGAATCTCTTAGCAAAAAGATAACCGCGTTGGAGAACATTGAAAATCAACTTAGCCGTGAAATCAATACATTGATAAATGAAATTGAAGCGGAAAGTATTGCACAAACAAATCAGAGTCAAAATCAAGTTGAGTCGTTTAATTTGTCAACTGAAGAATTGATGACTGAAATTGATGAAAATTACCAAAATGAAATTGCTCAACTCGAAGAAAAAAGTCAAAACGGAGAAG
>Ga0265293_10003716_pt1 | contig 27990 bp, 25 predicted proteins | sample Munlanlewell138R_FD_192505 | JGI IMG/M metagenome (GOLD analysis project Ga0265293, IMG submission 192505) | Leachate microbial communities from a municipal landfill in Southern Ontario, Canada - Leachate well 138R | ecosystem: Engineered > Solid waste > Landfill > Unclassified | place: Canada...
ACGACTGCCGATGGACTTTTCACTTTGGATGCGCTCCGGTGTATTGGAGCTTGTGGAATCGCGCCTGCAATTACGATTAATGGGAAAGTCTATCCGAAGGTTGCGGTCACCAAAATACAAGCGATTGTCAACGAATATCTAGCCAAAGAAAAGGAGAACGCTTAAATGAACAAAATAATTAAAACTGAAGCTGAATTAAAAAATAAAATTCAAGCGTGTGAAGAACGTCTTGATAAAAAATTTAGTGGCGAAGATGGAAAACGTCATCTAGTCGTCTGTGGAGGCACTGGATGTTTGTCAAGTGATTCTGCCCTGATCATTTCAACTTTAGAAGATTTGATTAAGCAATATGGACTTGAAGATAAAGTAACGGTGAATACGGTTGGATGTTTTGGATTTTGCTCGCAAGGGCCATTTGTCAAAGTTTATCCTGAAGACCGTCTTTATCGAATGGTGAAAGTCAAAGATTGCGAACGTGTGATCAAAGAAGATATCATCGATGGAAAAGTCATTACTGATTTACTTTTTATCGAACCGAGTACTAAAGAAAAAATTGAAAAACAAGATGATATTAATTTTTATAAAAAACAATTGCGAATCGCTTTATACGGTTGTTCGGAAATTAACCCAGAAAACATTGAAGAAGCACTTGGTTTTGATGCGTTTAAAGGTTTTATTAAAGCTTTGAGTATGACCCAACAACAAGTGATTGATGAAGTCTTAACTTCTGGACTTCGAGGTCGTGGAGGCGCTGGTTTCCCAACCGGGCGCAAATGGCAATTTGCTCTTGATCAACACTCTGAAGAAAAATATGTAATTTGTAATGGAGATGAAGGAGATCCAGGAGCATTCATGGATCGTTCAATTTTAGAAGGTAATCCGGTCTCCGTCATTGAAGGCATGATGATTGCCGGTTATGCAATTGGTGCCCAAAACGGATATTTCTATGTTCGGGCCGAATATCCAGTCGCTGTTAAAAGACTACAAAAAGCAATTCATGATTTAGAAGAAATTGGTTTATTAGGAGATAATATTCTTGGAAGTGGATTTTCGTTTAGATGTCATATAAGACTCGGCGCTGGCGCTTTTGTCTGTGGAGAAGAAACCGCTTTATTAAATTCGATCGAAGGAAAACGCGGAATGCCGCGTCCTCGTCCTCCGTTTCCAGCAATTAAAGGATTGTGGGGTAAACCGACAATTATCAATAACGTCGAAACCCTTGCAGATATTCCATATATTTTTAGAGTCGGTGGAGCTGAATTCAGCAAAATCGGAACTGAAAAAAGTAAAGGGACAAAAGTATTTGCTCTTGGCGGAAAAATAAATAATGTCGGTTTGGTCGAAATTCCAATGGGAATCACTCTCCGTGAACTCATTTACGATATCGGAGGTGGAATTCCAGGCGGAAAGAAATTTAAGGCAATCCAAACCGGGGGTCCATCCGGAGGATGCTTAACTGAAAAAGATCTCGATGTTCCAATTGATTACGATTCATTGGTCGCTCGTGGATCAATGATGGGTTCTGGTGGTGCGATTGTGATGGACGAAGACAATTGTATGGTCGATGTCGCTAAATTTTACATGGATTTCATTTGTGATGAATCATGTGGGAAATGCACACCGTGTCGTGTTGGGACTAAAAGAATGCTCGAAATTTTGACTAAAATTTGTGATGGAAAAGGAACTTTAAAAGATCTCGATGATTTAAAAGAACTCGCCATTGTGACCAAAGAAGGTTCACTTTGTGCATTAGGACAAACCGCCGCTAATCCAATCATTTCGACAATGAATGCTTTTAAAGAAGAATATGAAGCACATGTTATCGATCGGAAATGTCCAGCTCATGTCTGTAAATCGATGATGCAATACGTCATCATTCCAGAAAAATGTAAAAAATGTGGAATTTGTGCGAGAAATTGTCCAGTCGATGCGATCAGTGGTGAAATCGGCAAGACCGTTTTTCTCATCGATCAAGAAAAATGTATTAAATGCGGTGTCTGTTTTACTGTTTGTCCGTTTAAATCAATTGAAAAGAAATAGAGGTGGCGAATTATGGGATTAATTAATATTAAAATTGAAGGAAAACCTTATCAAGTCGAAGAAGGTTTGACTATTTTAGAAGCAGCGAGAAAATGTGGCTATAACATTCCATCTTTATGTGCTTACAAAGATGGCCTATGCTCCGTAGCTAGTTGTCGTGTTTGTTTGGTTGAAGTAGTTGGTGCTAGAGGATTAGTCGCCTCTTGTGCTTATCCGGTAAACGAAGGAATTGAAATCATCATTTCTTCACAAAAAGCGACCGAAGCGCGACGCGCTAGTGTCGAACTCATTTTGAGTAATCACCAAAAGAATTGTTTACAATGTGACAAAAATGGAAATTGTGAACTTCTGGAAGTTTCTAAAATTGTCGGAGCTAGAGATGGAAAATTTATTGGTTCAATGACTCCGGCGACCGTTGATCATCTCACACCGAGTATTACTCGTAATACTGCAAAATGTATCCTCTGCGGACGATGTATTGAAGTGTGTAAGGATGCGCAAGGAATTGGAATTCTCGGTTTTGAAAAACGTGGTTTTAAAACCATCGTTGCACCAGCCGAAAATCGTTCTTTTTCTCAATCGCCATGTATCCAATGCGGACAATGTGTATTAGTTTGCCCGACTGGAGCGTTGATGGAAAAAAGCGAAATCGCTAATGTCGACCGAGCGATGAAAGAAGGAAAAAAAGTCATCGTTCAAACCGCCCCATCCGTTCGAGCGGCGATCGCTGAAGAGTTCGGAGAAAAAGTCGGAACTCCAGGAACTGGAAAAATGGTTGCTGCTTTGCATAGACTTGGATTTTACCGCGTTTTTGACGTCAATTTCGGCGCGGATTTGACGATCATGGAAGAAGCACAAGAACTTTTACATCGAATAAAAAATAATGGAGTTTTACCGCAAATTACTTCTTGTTCACCTGGTTGGATCAATTACATGGAATATTTTTATCCTGAGATTGCAGACCACGTTTCATCATGTAAATCCCCACATCAAATGCAAGGTGCTATTACTAAGAGTTATTATGCTCAAAAACACGGACTCGATCCAAAAGATATTTATTTAGTGAGTGTCATGCCTTGTACAGCCAAAAAATATGAGAAGGAAAGAGACGGCCAAAACGCTGTTGAAAATTTACCTGATGTCGACGCGGTCATCACGACACGTGAATTGGCCCGGATGATCAAACGAGCAGGAATTAACTGGCAAAGACTTCCCGAAGAAGATTTCGACCAAGATTTGCTCGGTGAATATTCTGGTGCTGGTGTTTTATTCGGTGTGACTGGTGGCGTTATGGAAGCGGCTTTACGAACCGCCTACAAAGCTCTTACAGGGAAAGAACATGAATTGATCAAGTTCGATGCGATTCGTGGTTTAGATGGCGTCAGAGAAGCTGATATCAACATCGATGGTAAAGTGATCAAAGTCGCTGTCGCTAACGGAATGAGAAATGCTCGTGTTCTTCTTGAACAAATCAAAAATGGTAAATCTCCATATACGTTTATTGAAATCATGGGCTGCCCAGGTGGATGTATCAATGGTGGAGGACAACCATATATCAAACCGCTGTTCCTTCCTAATGAAGATGATGATATTTTGGAAACCTATCAAAGAAAAAGAGCTTCTGTGCTTTACCGCGAAGATGAAAAACAACTAGTGCGGCAATCTCACAATAACCCGGATATCATTCGTTTATATAAGGATTTCCTTGGCGAACCCGGTGGTGAAAAAAGTGAAGAATTACTCCACACCTATTACAACCGTTCTCGTGAACGTTATCCGAACAAGAAATAAGACAAAAATCTTTTAAAAAGAGGCGTGTGCCTCTTTTTTTAATGCTTTTAAGTAATTATTTGATATACTTTTCTATAGGAATAGAAAATGGAAATTAAATTTTATAATTCATTGACAAAGAAAATCGAACGATTTGTTCCGCTCCGCCCAAACAAAGTTTCGATGTATGTTTGTGGCCCGACTGTTTACAATTACCCGCATATTGGAAATATGCGTCCTGTAGTCGTTTTCGATACGCTCAGACGTTTTTTTGAATACGTTGGATATGAGGTCACTTATGTTTCTAACTTCACCGATGTCGATGATAAAATCATTCAAAAAGCGATGGACGAACATAAAAGTGAAAAAGAAATCACTGAATTTTTTATTGCGCAATTTGAAGAAAGTGTTCATCGTTTAGGATCAAGAGATCCGAATCTCACCCCTAAGGTCACCGAATATATTCCGCAAATCGTTGCCTATGTCGAAAATCTAGTGAAAAAAGACGCCGCATATGTAAAAAACGGAAACGTTTATTTTAGAGTTAATAAAATTGCAGATTACGGACAGTTAAGTGGTATTTCCGTCGACGATTTGTTAAGTGGAGCAAGAGTTGAATTAAACGATGAAAAAGAATCTCCACTCGATTTCGCTTTATGGAAAAAAGCCAAAGATGGACTCAGTTGGGATTCTCCATGGGGAAAAGGTCGTCCGGGTTGGCATACTGAATGTTGTGTCATGGTCGATACGATTTTCCCACCAGATGGTAAAATTGACATTCACGGTGGTGGATATGATTTAAAATTCCCTCATCACGAAAATGAAATCGCACAATCAGAAGCCCAGCATCACAATAAAATTGCAAATTTCTGGCTTCATAATAATTTTATTAACATCAATGATGAAAAAATGTCTAAATCCATCGGTAATGTGATTTATGCAAAAGATTTAATTGAAGAAATCGGAGGCAATGTCGTGAGAATGGTCATCTTATCGACTCATTATCGTGCACCGGTCAATTTTACAAAGGAGACGATTGAATCTGCTCAAAAAGAAATTCAAAAATTAGAAAATGTCTATCGTCAGATTACCCTTGTCTTACAAATGAACGATGTTGAAATACCTCTTTTAGGGAAAGTTCAAAATATGGAAAAGTTTTTAACTGCTTTAGGAGATGACCTCAATATTTCTAATGCATTGATGGAACTTTTTGAAATCGTCAAAAAAGCAAATCAAATTTTAAGAGAAAAAGAATTAGAAATTGAGAAATTAAAAGAAGTTTTCCAAACGATAGATGACATGTTATCTATTCTTGGAATTAATATTGAATATGTTAAACTGAACAAAACTGATAAAAAACTTTATGAAGATTATATCGAAGCGAAGAAAAATAAAAACTTTTTCCATAGTGATGAGCTTCGAAGTCAATTGATTAAAAAGGGAATAATTTAAAAGGAGAAGTTTATGTTAGGAATTTTGCTTGAAGGATCTACAAGTCAAATGATCACAATCGATCAATGGATTGCCGAAAGGCTCAATAGTTGGACAATTGGCGACCAATTTCCAATTGGGAACTTCGTTTTAGTCATCTGTGCTTTGCTATTGACTGTTCTTTTAGGAACTATCATCGGAGCCGAAAGAGAGACGCGTGGTCGTTCTGCTGGACTTCGTACCCATCTTTTAGTTGCGGTTGGTTCATCGATTATCATGATTGTTTCGATTTATGGCTTTCCACTTCTCGACCCTGGCTTCGCTCGAGACCCGGCACGTCTAGCCGCACAAGTTATTACCGGAATTGGATTTCTTGGAGCGGGAGCAATTATCCACAGCCAAGGTGGAATTAAAGGATTGACAACTTCTTCGACTATTTGGTTGGCGATGGCAATTGGTTTAGCGTGTGGTTCGATGAACTTTACGTTAGCAATTATCGGGACCACTATCGTCATGATTGTTTTAGTTTCATTTAGAAAAGTTGAACTAAAATTAACCCGCAATAATCCATTAGTCATCATTGTTGCTGATGCATATCGACCAATCATGACCGATTTATTAGCAATAGCTAAAAAGCATGATGCCGTCATCGGTGATATCGTCACTCAGCTTGTGAGTGACATTAAAGGTGAAAGAATTCAAATCACTTTCCGTCTCAGCGCCAAGAGTAGACAAAATCTCGATCAGGACTCATTCTTAAAAATGCTCAAGCAAACCGCAGGCATTATTGACATTCAAATTTTAAATCATCATTAAATGTTTGAAAAAATTATAAAAATATGGCAACTTTAATTTACGGGCGAAATACAGTTCGCGCAGCCTTAGTTTCTTCTAAGACGAAGAATATATATGTAAGCACTTCTTTCAATGATAAAAAACTTTTAGCATTGGCTCAAAAAGAAGGAATTACAATCAAAGTTGTCTCGAATCAAATTTTAGACGCAATGGTTAAAGGCACTCATCAAGGAATTGTAGCCGAAGTTGAGAGATACGAATATTCGTCTTTGGATGACATTATTCGCGAATCGAAAAAGGTTACAAGGCCGATCGTTTTACTTCTTGACGGAATCAATGATCCAGGAAATTTTGGAGCGATTCTCAGAAGCTGTGATGCTTTCGGCGTTTCTGGTGTCATTATTAAAAAACACGGACAAGTGATGCTCAATGCGACTGTTGCTAAAACTTCTACTGGAGCGATTAACTATGTTAAAGTCGCAATGGTCACTAATTTATCCCAGGCTATTGAACGGTTGAAAAAAGAAAACTTTTGGATTGTTTCTTCTGAGGGGGGCTCAGACACCAATTACCAAGATTTGAAATACGATTTCCCAGTCGCCTTAGTCATTGGAAGCGAAGGAGAAGGAATTTCTCCACTTCTAATCAAAAGGTCAGATTTTGTTGTTAAAATCCCAATGAAAGGGCACGTCAACTCCTTAAATGCTTCTGTTGCTACAGGAATTTTGTTGTCTTACATAAATATTAAGTAACTGTCGCCGTAGAAAGGTTTTCATATGGAGAGGAAACACAAAGATCAGTATTTGATCTATTTATTGAAATGTGGAAATAAAGAGGCACAAAAAATCTTTTTTGATCGCTACATTTATTTAGCCAAGGTCATCGGAGGCGATTTTTATCGCAGCAATTATTTGCCCGGGATGACCGCAGATGACATTTCGGCAATTTATATTGCCAACATCCATGTTGCTTTAAAATTTTATAATGAAAAAATCGGAAGTTTTAAAGCTTTTTGGAAGCAAATTTCTTTTCACGAATCCATGAAATTTGTCAGTGAGAACATGAGACACTTTCGTCCTGGCAATATTTCTTTAAATCAAGTTATCGATGAAGATGGCGAAACGACTGTTGAAGAGATTATTGGTTTTAACGACGATGATATTTCCATTAAACTCGCAATAGATGATATCGTTTATCAAATTGAAGAAAATGAGAATTCGTCGTTAACAAGCGAAGAAAGAGATGTCTTTATTCATTATTCAATGGGCTTTTCGTACCAAGAAATTGCAGAAAAGAGAAAAAGCGATATAAAGCATATTCGCTACATTTATGCACGCGCAAAGAAAAAACTCGCCGAAACAACTAATTTTAAATAATGTCATTATTTCTTTATGCTATAATTCATTGATATGAATGCGTTAGAAATAAAAGAACTTTCCTTTAGTTATGATGGTGTGACAAATGTTGTAGATAACATCACTTTTTCACTCGAAAAAGGAAAATTCGTTTCAATAATCGGGCACAACGGTTCAGGGAAATCAACGCTTGCTAAACTGATTATTGGATTATTGACTAAAAAAAGTGGTTCAATCCGTGTTTTTGAGTGCGAATTAGATGAAAAAAGCGTTAAGGATATTAGAAAGAAAATTGGAATCGTCTTTCAAAATCCTGATAATCAATTCATCGCTACGACTGTTGAAGACGATATTGCTTTTGGCTTAGAAAATAATCAGATTTCTCAACAAAAAATGGTTGAATTAGTCAATGAATTTGCTTTAAAAGTCGGTATGGAAAAATTTATGAATAAAGAGCCGGCCAATCTTTCAGGCGGTCAAAAACAAAGAGTGGCAATCGCGGGTGTTTTGGCGATGATGCCGAATATTGTGATTTTTGACGAAGCGACATCAATGCTTGATCCCAAAGGAAAAGCAGACATTCGCGAATTGATTAAAAACATGCGTAAAAACAATCCGGAGATGACGGTTTTGTCAATTACGCACGACATCGAAGAGGCATTTTTAACTGATGAAGTGATTGTCATGAACGAAGGAAAACTGATCAGACAGGGGACACCTTTAGAAGTTTTTGCAGATCGCGAAGTTCTCAAGGAAATTTCATTATCCGAACCTTTCTTTTTAGAATTAAGGAACAAACTTTTAGTAGAAGGATATCAAGTAGATAAATGCGAGTCGCTCGAGGATTTAATGGAGTACTTATGCCAATAAAAGTCGAAAACTTATTTCATACATATGCACTCAAAACTCCGTTTCAATCCGAGGCAGTTAATGGAGTTAGTTTTGAAATTGAAGATCACGCTTACGTTGCGTTCATCGGTCCGACAGGAAGCGGCAAAACCACAATCATTCAGCACTTAAACGCACTTCTTAAACCGACAAAAGGAACGATTGTTGTTGATGATTTTGTTATAGATAACAAAAAGAATAAAAAAATCAAAGAACTCCGCAAGCATGTCGGAGTGGTATTTCAATTTCCCGAATATCAATTGTTTGAAGAAACAGTTGAAAAAGATGTCGCTTTCGGACCGAAAAATTTCGGACTTAAAGATGAAGAAGCTTTACAAAAAGCACACAGAGCACTTTTGTCTGTTGGCCTAGATGAATCTTATTTTAAACGTTCGCCTTTTGAGTTATCAGGTGGAGAAAGACGAAGGGTGGCAATCGCTGGCATATTAGCAATAGAACCGGATATTTTAGTTTTAGATGAACCAACCGCAGGTCTTGACCCCCGAGGTACGACAGAAATTATGAATTTAGTCGATAAAATGCATAAAAATGGAACGATGGTCATTCTTGTTTCTCATGATATGGAGTTAGTTTTAAAATACGCCGAAAAAGTTTTTGTCGTAAAAGATGGAAAAATATTATTCGAGGGCACACCGCAAGGCGCCTTTATGAATTTAGATGAAAGTTCTGGAATCGAAGTCCCAGAAATATTCACCTTTGCACAAAAACTAAAAAAACGCGGTTTTGATATCGATTTTGAAAAAATCAAAAACATCGATGATTTAATCTTACAAATCTCGATAAATAAGGAGAAACGATCATGACATCCGTCACGTTTGGGCGTTATGCTCCTTATAACACTTTCATCCACCGACTTGATCCGAGAAATAAAATTATTTTAATGGTTCTTTTAATGGTGACGATTTTTTTACCTTTCAGCGTTTGGTCGACAAGTCTTATTATGTCTTCGATATATCTAATGATATTAGTTATTGTCATGCTCATCGCGAAAGTCAGTTTTATCAATTTGTTTAAAAGTTTAAAAGCAATGTGGTTCTTAATTTTATTTTTATTAATAGTTTACATATTCATCCCAAATCCAACCTATACGCATGTCGCTTTTTCTATTAAATCGTTTGATGTTTATTGGGATGCGTTTTATCAAAGCGCATACATTGTCTTACGTTTGATTTTAATGATTTGCATCACAACGATTTTAACCAGCACGACTAAACCGCTTGATTTGACCTATGCTTTAGAATGGTATTTGGTGCCTCTTAAAGTGATTAAATTCCCAACGCACGAAGTAGCGATGACAATCTCAATAGCATTGAGATTTATTCCTACCATCCTTGATGAAACAGACCGGATTATGAAAGCCCAGACTTCAAGAGGTGCAGAATTCAATCACGGAAGATTATTTAAAAGATTCAAAGCTATTATTTCTTTAATCGTTCCTCTTTTTATATCAGCCTTTGAACGAAGTGGACAATTAGCAGAAGCGATGGAGGCTCGCGGTTATGATCCAAGAGCGAAAAGAACCCGTTATAGAACTTTAAAATTCCATTGGACGGATGCTGTTTCCTTTTTGTTAATCGGAGCAATTTTTGCAGGAGTTTTATATTTAACTATCGCTCACAAGGATATGAATTTAATCACCGAAATTTTCAAAGTAGAGGTTAGTTTCTGATGAAAATTTTAGGAAAAGTTGAATATGTTGGAACCGCGTATAATGGTTGGCAAAAACAAAAAAACGGAAAGACAATTCAAAACGTTATAGAAAGTGTTTTATCAAAAATTTTTAACACAGAAATTACAATTTATGGGTCTGGTAGAACCGATGCCGGAGTGCATGCTAGCGGACAAAGATTTCACTTTGAGGTTGCAAAAGAAAAGATTGATTTAGGTCTTTTAAAACACGGTATAAATACAATTTTACCAGATGATATTCGAATCATTTCATTGGTGAAAGTAGATTCAAATTTTGATGCTAGAAAAAGCGCAAAAAAGAAAATTTATGAATACGCAATAATTTTTGGAGAAGCAAAAGTCTTTCAAAAACCTTACTTCTGCGAGGTCAAACGACAAATCTCGCGTGAAAATTTTGAAAAAACCTTAAATTTATTTGTTGGTAAACATAACTTTTCTTCTTTCACTTCAAAGGTTAATGATGAAAATAATTTTGTTCGAACGATTTATTCCATCGAAATAAAAAACGATGGCAATCAAGCTATTGTCACTTTAATCGGAGATGGTTTTATGAAATATATGATTCGTTATTTGATTGGCGTTGCATTAGCTGTTGCGAATGGGAAAATGACTCTTGAAGAAGTCAAAAAACGCTTAGAGTTTTCATCCTCTCGACAGGTAACTTCTTTTAAAGCTCCGGCTAACGGACTCACTCTTGTTGATGTCTTGTACAACCTTTAACTATTGAATTATTTTTGATAATATATCAAACGAAGAGAGGAACTGATAATGGGAAGACATTTTGAAGTTAGAGCAAAATCTATGGCTGCAACTGCGGCTAAGAAATCTGCTCTTTATATGCGAGCGAGCAAAGAAATTTATATCGCCGCAAAATCTGGTGTGCCAGACCCAAATAGCAACTTAGCGTTAAGATCTGCAATCGACAAATGGAAAGGACAATCTGTTCCCAAAGACATCATTGATCGCGCAATAAAAAAAGCAATTGGCGGAGAAATCGAAAATTATATTGAAGGCCGTTATGAAGCGTTTGGACCAGGCGGTTCTTTTGTTGTGGTTGATACTCTTTCCGATAATGTGAATCGCGCTTTATCGGATGTTCGAACAGTCATTTCTAAAAAAGGAGGCCATCTAGGTTCTGTTTTATATAACTTTTTTGAAGCCGGAGTTTTTGTTTATAAAGGTGAAAATAAAATTGAAGTAGAAGAAGAACTTATATTAGGAGATGTCGACTTACAAGAAATTACAATTGAGGATGGAATCATAAATGCGCTGGTTGCGCCGACAGATTTTCAAAAGGCAAAAGAAGTTTTGAAAAGTTTAGGAGTTGAAGAATTTGAAACATGTGAAATCATGCTTCTTGCAAATGAACAAATAAATTTGGAAGATCCGGAAGACTTGAAAAAATTCAATGAATTACTCGATGCACTTGACGAATTACAAGACGTGCAAGCCGTTCATCACAATGTAAATTTATAAGAAACTGGGCTCCAGTTTTTTATTAAACGTTCAATTCACAAATATTAAACTTTTTATTCGCAAAAAAGAATTTATAAAATTTTAAAAATAATTACATAAAAAAGTCATTTGTAAGACTTACAAACAACAATTTCACTCTTTTTGTTTCCATTAAGGAAATTATCATTGACTTTAACAGTAGAAATATATAATATTTAACTCGGCACAATCGCCAAAACTAGTAGTCCCGGTAAGATTTACAAGTTTGGTAAGGAGGAAAGTTATGCAACGTCAAACATCTATTGCAAAACCAAAGGAAATCCAACGCAAATGGTATGTCATTGATGCAACTGACAAACCGCTTGGTCGTTTAGCCAGCGAAGTCGCCGTTATTTTAATGGGAAAAAATAAGCCAATTTTTACCCCTAACGTCGATTGCGGTGATTTTGTGATCATTGTCAACGCTGAAAAAGTTGCTTTGTCTGGTAAAAATATATTGATCAATAAAGTTTATTACAATGCTTCAGGTTACACTGGTGGTCTTCGTAAAAGAACTGCAAAAGAAATGATTGAAAAATATCCAGAAGAAATGGTGGAACGCTCAGTCCACGGTATGTTACCAAAGGGAAAACTAGGAAGAGCTATCGAGAAAAAACTCTTCGTTTATAAAGGCCCAGAGCACAAACACGAAGCTCAAAAACCAGAAATTCTTGAGCTTAAATATTAGGAGGAATCATAATGGCTAAAAAAAGTGATGTCCAATATTATGGAACCGGTCGTCGAAAATCATCGATTGCCCGCGTTTATATCACCCCTGGAAAAGGCAAAATCATCGTCAATGCACGTGACGTGAATGAATACATGCCTTATGAGACGCTTGTCATGGATTTAAAGCAACCATTAGTTTTAACTAACACGCTTGAAAAGTATGATATTAATGCGACTGTTAAAGGTGGAGGATTTACTGGTCAAGCAGGAGCGATTCGTCTTGGTATCGCCCGAGCTTTACTCGAAGCCGGTGTCGATCGTAAAACTTTAAAAATCGCAGGTTTCATCACTCGTGATGCTCGTGCGAAAGAAAGAAAGAAATACGGTCTTAAAGCCGCTCGTCGCGCCCCACAATTCTCTAAACGTTAACCGTTTCGGAATAAAAACTTTAAACCCGCATTCATATGCGGGTTTTTGAATAAAAATGCGATTGATTTTCAAAAAATGATATAGTATATTATTTAAGCGTCAATATCCGCATTTGGGCCTTTAGCTCAGTTGGTTAGAGCACTCCCCTGATAAGGGAGAGGTCGATAGTTCGAGTCTATTAAGGCCCACCAAATTCAATAACAATGTCTACGGACATTTTTATTTTAAAACTAAATTGTGTTCACTTTTCTTCTGTTGAAAAAATAGTGCTGATTTGCTAGTATTATAAAGCATTTATTCGGACACTTAGTTCAGCGGGAGAACGCTTCCTTCACACGGAAGAGGTCACAGGTTCAATCCCTGTAGTGTCCACCAAAAAAGTGCCGGCTTAGCTCAATTGGCAGAGCAACTGATTTGTAATCAGTAGGTTGTAGGTTCGATTCCTATAGCTGGCACCACTATTGCAGCTGTGGCGGAACAGGCAGACGCACTAGACTTAGAATCTAGAGAGGAAACTCGTGCAGGTTCAATTCCTGTCAGCTGCACCAAAAAAATATTTGGTTAGTGTTTCAAAAACACGATAAATTACTAGAAAAGCACCTTAGATGGTGCTTTTTTGTGCTTTGTAGACAAAAAATGATAGAGTTCAATTCCTTTCAAAGGTTGGCAGAAAGATTTTACATTTTTACATAATATTTCAAGAACTAACATCAAAGAACCAATTTCATAAAGTATAAAAGTTAGTCATGTGATAATATTATCTTTACATGGATGTAAAAAACGAAAATAGTGAGACCATTGAATCTACTTCTAATTTTTCTAAAAAAGAAAAAAAGAAATCGCCTTGGAAGTACATTATAAACATCGTTATTGTTTTAATCGTTACTATTGGTGCCGTTGCGATTTCTTTAGCGGCAGATTTTAAAAATATTGTCGAATCCTTTAAAACGGTGAATTGGTTTTGGATTGGAATGTGCTTTTTAATGGTCATCTTAGCTGCGGGATTGAGAAGTCTGATTCTTTTTGCATTCGCACGTTTATATACGAGAAATTATCATTACCACCAAGCTCTTGCCTGTGATAGCATTGGAACTTTTTATAACTCAGTTACTCCAGGCGCTAGCGGTGGACAAGTGATTCAAGCCTATACATACAAAAAGCAAGGTGTTCCGATTTCCGCTGCGGCTTCAATCCTCGTCATGTATTCGATCGTTTATCAAATTGTTCTCATCGTTTATGGGATTGTTTCGTTCATCGTGAAATACGATACATTAATGGTGATTAAAGCGATCGATTTTACAATTAATAATGTTCCTATTTCAATTCCTATTTTGCCGCTAACAATTATTGGTTTTGCGCTTAATCTCAGTGTTATTTTAATTGTTTTATTGATGTCTTATTCTAGAAAATTCCACAATCTTGTTTTAGGTCCGATAATTTCTTTTTTGGCTAAAATCAAGATTGTTAAAAACCCAAATAAACTTCGGGAGAATCTTCGCGTTCAAGTCGAGAACTTTAAAATTGAACTCCGACGCTTGTTATCGAACATTCCTTTTACAATCTTAGTTACGATTCTCTTTTTTCTAGTCGTGACTTTGACATATTCAATTCCATTTTTTGCCGGTAAAGCTTTAGGTGCTGAATATTCGTCTGAATGGATTTCGTTTTGGGATAGTATCTACTATGGAAATTATCATCAGATGATCACTGGCTTAATTCCAATTCCTGGTTCTGCAGGAGCGTCTGAATATTTCTTTAACCAACTTTTCTATACTTATTATAATTCGAGTGGTGACATTGAAATCTCCACACTTGCAGCACAACTTATTTGGAGAACTATCACCTTTACAATTCCGCTTATTATCGGAGGTTTTGTTGCCGCTTTTTATCGTTCTTCCCCCAAGGAAAATATTCCTCAAGAACATTCCTTCCGAGATACTTTTGTTTCCTTACAAAAAAGTACATATGTTGAACGAAAACAATCTGCGGATGCTGAATTTGACACGATGCGGCTCAATCGTGAATTGATTCGTGAATCTCTCAAGAGAAAAAAGGAAAAAGATAATTTAGACAAAGAACAACCTTCTCGTCGTTTTGATCAAACCGATTGGAGCGAAATTGAAGTCGATGATACATATCTTTTAGAAGAAGAATCCACTGAACAATTAAGCGATGGGATCAGTGACACCAAAAAAGAAAAAGAGGAGGGCACTGAAAAATGAGAATTGCAATTTTTTCGGATACTTATCCTCCCCAAATAAACGGTGTTGCTACCTCGACTTATAATTTAGTCAATACTTTAAAAGCTCACGGACACGACGTTTTGCTTGTCACCGTCAATCGGACAGATACGAAATTTAACTTCAGTGAGGGAGTAGTTGAAATCCCTGGAATCTTATTAAAGAGAATTTATGGTTATCGTCTAGCCCCGATTTATCACGGAAAAGCGATGCGCGTCATCAGGGATTGGAACCCTGAAATCATTCACAATCAAACCGATGCCGCAGTTGGGCAATTTGCAAAAATTGTTGCCCGTCATTTAAAAATTCCAATTGTTTATACTTATCACACTCAATACGAAGACTATACTTACTATGTTACCAAAGGTAATTTTGATCGAATCGCGCGAAACGTGATTCAATATTATTCTCGGATGGTCGCAAAAGGATCAACGGGTTTTATCACCCCGAGTGTGAAAACAAAAGAGATGATGCGAATGTATGGAAGCGATGTTCATATTTCAGTTATTCCAACCGGAATTGATTTTTCTCTTTTCGAAGAAAATAAAATTGATAAAAAAGAAGTTGATGAATTTAAAAAAGAACACGGAATAAAAGAAAATACTTTAGTGTTTTTGATTCTCGGCCGTTTAGCCAATGAAAAATCGATGGATGTGAGTATTAATTACTACGCTGGTTTTTTAAAAAAACATCCTGAAATTGATACAAAAATGTTCATTGTCGGAGGTGGACCAGCACGAAATTCCTTAGAACTTCTCACTCATGAACTAAAGATCGCCGATAAAGTCGAATTCATCGGACCAGTTCCTGCCTCACGAGTTCCATTTTTCTATTATCTTGCTGACGTTTATACATCTGCCTCAATTACCGAAACTCAAGGATTGACATTTATGGAAGCAATGGCGAGTCGGACCTTGGTTTTAGCACGGTATGACGATAATCTCACTGGAGTTATTGAGGATAATGAAACAGGTTTTTTCTTCACTAGCGAAGATACTTTTATCGAAAAGGTCGAAAGGATAATCGCTTCAAATCAAGAAGAAAAAGAGCGGATTCATGAAAACGCATTGAAAATTATTGAAAAATATTCGATTCAGACATTCTATGAAAATGTGATGGAGGTTTATTTGCGCTGTGTTAAAAAATACTGGTAAAAAAATTAAACGCATTAGAATTTGTAAAGAAAAAGTCGTCATCTATTTTTTTGATCAAACCAAATTGAATATTTCTCACGATACTTATGCTTCTTTTTATTTTTTTCCAAACAAAGAACTATCAGCTCAAGAGTTAAAGGAAATTAAAGATTTAAATGGAACTTCTTTGTTGTTAAACGAAGCATTGAAGTTGTTAAAAAAATCGGTGATGAGTGAACAAAAAGTTCGAGAAAAATTGCTGACAAAAAGCACCAATCGAAAAAAAATTGAATCCGTGATCAAGTCCTTAAAAGAACACGATCTTATTTCCGATGAAGCTTATGTCGCAGATTTTCTTATTTATGCCCAAGAAAAAAAGATGGGAAAATATAAAATCATCAACGAACTAATCAAACGCGGAATTAGGCCTGAAATGGCAAAAAAAGTTGTATTTAAAGAACACGAAGAATTGAAAAAAGCACTTTCGCTTCTTCCTATACTTTTAAGAAGGTACGCTACTCGCAATGACCAAGCGAAAAAAGAAGCAATTTTTAATTATTTATTAATGCGCGGTTATTCTAGTGAAATCGCCCACAACGTAGTTAAAGAAATTCGCTATAATGAAAAAAAGGAAAACGATTTTCTCGAGAGAGATTTTGAACTTCTCTATTTGAGACTTTCGTCGAGATTTGAAGGTCGTGAACTATTTGAAAAGGTCAATGAACAATTACGTAAAAAAGGATATAAATACAACGCAATAAAACTGAAATGGGAGGAAAAAGATTTTGAAAACAATTAGTGAATTTGTCGATGGAGAAAGAATAACTACGCAATTGATGGTTGTCAGCGCCTTAAAAGGCGTGACGAATAACGGTCTGAGTTATTTGACGATCGACTTAAGAGATGCAAGTGGAACGATCAATGGGAAAAAATGGGAAGTAAGCGCATATGATGAAGAAACTTTTCAAGCTGGAACTGTTGTCGAAGTAACTGGAGATGTCATTTTTTATAAAACTTCTTTGCAGTTAAAAATTTTAAGTGCCAAAAAAGTTGACGAAGATGAAATTGACTTGATGAAGTTTGTCAAAGGTCCACCAGTAGAAAAAGAAATTTTGATCGACAGATTGAACGAACACATCGCATCGATCAAAGACAAAGAGTGCCGCGCAATTGTGACGAGTATTGTCGAAGAACACGCAAAAAAAATCTTTGATTATCCAGCGGCCGTGAGTATTCATCATGAATTCGCAAGCGGATTATTATTCCACACGGTTTCGATGGCGGATATCGCTAAATTGCTCGCTGATTATTATAAAGACATCGATCGCGATATTTTACTCGGTGGAGTCATTTTACACGATGTCGGAAAAACGATTGAGTTTGAAGGAAGTGTCGTCTATAAATATTCGGTTGAAGGAAAATTGATTGGCCACATTTCAATCATGGTGGCAGTCATTAGAGAAACAGCTAAAAAATTAGGAATTACGAGCGAAATTCCACTTCTTCTTGAACATATGGTTTTATCTCATCACGGTGAATATGAATTCGGTTCACCAGTTTTGCCACTCACCAAAGAAGCGATTTTACTCAATTATATTGATAATATTGATAGCAAAATGGCAATTATCAATAAAGCCTTAGAAGATGTCAAGCCGGGAGAATTTTCACAAAAAATATTCGCCCTTGATGGACGAACGCTTTATAAACCAAAAAAGAATTGAAATCGGAATAATAAAAAAAGTGGCAGTGCCACTTTTTTAACCTAAATTTCAGATTTTATCTTATCTGCAACAGCAGGCAAATTGAGATTTTCTAAATCTGGGTTTTTCATTTCGATGACAACTTTATCATCTTTTCCATAACGCGGAATTACGTGGACATGGAAATGTTTGACAGTTTGACCAGCAGTTTCATAACAATTCGTCAATACGTTTACTCCTTTGGCTCCGAGAATCCGAATTTGAATTTGACCAACTCTTTGCGCGACATCCATCACTTGATGAATCGCGGCTTTTGGAGTGTTTAAAAAATTCTCATAATGTTTTTTCGAAATGATCAAAGTATGACCAGGAGTGACGGGAGAAATGTCGAGAAACGCAAGGACGTTACTGTCTTCATAGAGCTTATAACACGGGATTTCCCCGTTGGCTATTTGACAGAAGATACATTTTTCTTTCATCTTTGTATACCTTCTTTCTGCTTATATTATATATAAGAAAAAAGGGGTTGCACACCCCTTTTAAAGTTTTTAACCTTTTTTATTCGTCTTCAAAGAGTTCCGGATAATTGGCTTCGAAGTAATCATAAATCGTTTCATCGTGATAAGCGATCGAAGCTGCTTTGAGCCAATATTGAGTTGAAAGAGTTTTGTAAGAAGAGTTTTCGGCGATTACTTGAGCGACTTCGTGAGAAATCTTTTCAATTTTATTCCAGCCTTCAACTTCTCCATAAATTCCTTCGTAATTCTTATCACTGGTAAGCGATAATTTTGAAGATGAAACGGCTTCGGTCACTTCGACAAGATAATAAGTGCTGGTCGATTTGTTGAACCAAAGGAAATCGTTTGCATAACCCGTTGTTGATTCTTCTTCAACAGAAACTTTTTCAGATGTAGCCGGTTTTAAATAATAATGGCCATTGATTTTACAGACATAGTTTCCTTCATTTTCAGGAATTGCATATACGCCTTCAACAAAACGATCTGGATAAGGATCGACATTTTTATCTAATGCGTTAGCGACACCGATATTGAATAAACGAGTTCTAATTTCTTCATAAAGATCGCTTAAACCGCCGCTTTTAACATAGAATCCATCGGTGGTGTAGTCTTCTAAACTAACCGAATTGACTTTCTTTGCAAATCCGACACTGACGGTAGTTTTACCACTGCCGGTGAAATTATTATGAATTTCGACATCATCGGTTTGTGGATCGACCGTAATTTTTTCGAGATCTTGGATGATTGTACCGAATTTGGTTCCTTGCCAATAGGTGTGACTTGAAGCGGTGTAACCTGTTGTATCATCAAATACTTTATTGAGTGCACCAGCTGTAACTAAAAGGTTGGCTGCTCTTTCTTCAGAAGTCGTTGGCGCTACGGTAAATGTTGCAGGTAAACCAACTCCTTTCCAAGCTTTAGAAACTAGTTCCATATCAGCGTTAGCTAAATCGGTAGCATCTGTAGTATTGATATAAGTATCAATGTAAGCGTTCATCAAATTACCGGCCAAAAGTGGATATTCACTATTGACAGTTAAAGAGACGACATTAACATCTCGAGCGTAAGCACGTCCAATCGTGTTGTAACTTTGATCGAACAAATATTGTTCAACAAGAATTTCTCGATAGATTTCAGGAATGAGATCTTTAGAAATATAGTTGAATCCTTTAGCCTCGTTTTCAAGAAGCTCGACATTGACAAATTCATCGAAAACTTGTTCTTTTTCAATTTCTGGAAGAATGAGAACTTTTTCGTGAAGTATGGTTGTAGATGGAACGTCTCCAGCCTTTGTTGGGTTAGCAACTCTTGCGTTTTGACTAATCAAATTCATCAAATATTTTTCTTCGCTAAAACGACTCAAATCATCATTATAAGAACCACCCGCAATAGCGTCGTAGATAGTTTCTTTTACACGAGTTTGAATTCGATTATAAGCTTCTTTGACGCGACGATATTCGCGCTTACGAGATAATTCGTCCGTTTTACGCTTTCCATCGCTATCTTTGATCCAATAGGATTTATGAAGTTCAAGGAATTGCTTGACGTCGTCATTGAGTGTTTCTTCGGCATCAACTTTTGAGGCCGCTTCCGATAAAGAAATCGGATCAGCAGTTGTAGAACCTTTATAACGGCCGATGACAGAAATTGCGAGTTGATGTAAGACTTCGTCTAAAACATCTCTTGCTAATGTCCCATCATCTTTGATTGCATCATAAATGATGCTCATGATGTTATTTGGAACCCCACTAGCTAAAGTATCGGTTCCTGTGTCAACGATTAAAGGATTATCGTAATCGACTGGTTTAGCCATTACTTCATTACAAGCAGTGAGCATTAAAGCAGAAAGTAAGAAGACAGGGATTAATTTCTTATTTTTCATAATAGCAAGCTCCTCCTTTTTTCCATAAAGCTAAATCAGGATCGTAGTCATCAAAGTTGATTGCACAGGTGATTTTTACAAGTCGTTTACTGCCTTCTAAATCCGTACCATAGTCATCATCGCGTTCTTCGTATTGGGCGTTGAGCAAATCTAAATAGCTTTGCCAAGTTTTTTGAACATCTTGTTCATCGCTCCAAGTGTTATAAGAACGTTTTTGTTCGATGTATCGATCAATCTCCTCTCGGACCGTTTCATCGTTAATTTTAATTTGTTCATTTTTGACAAATTCTTCAAAGATTCGGTAATCGTACATCGGATCAAATCCTTTGATATTATTTTTGACCGTGTTTGCACGCTCAATATATGTAGACGTATCTGCGTTTAGATAATTGACATAAGTCGTTTTGGCGACTGTTCCATTTTTTGGATAATCTTGGTCGCGCGGAGTTTTGGTTGTGTAATATTCATCGATTGTGACGTTGTTATATGAATATCCATTTGTAGTAGCGTTATAGCCATTAATTGTTCCATCTAATTCAAAAACAGATCTTTGAATGACCATGAAATGAATTCCGTATTCACTTCTAACTCCAACAATCACTCGTCCAAATTCATCGGTGAGAACTTTTTTTGTTCCAAGTCCTAAACCTGGAATTAGACGGAATCCGGTTTTTCCAGCTGCTGGAGTGACCAAGGCTGGATAATCGTGATTGCCAGTATCATCTAGTTTTTCATCTGTGATTACAAAGACGTTGTGAATATTGAGAAAATTGTTCCAATAGATATTTCTTGGGAAATATTTGGCCACGCCCTCATTAACTGTTACTTTACCAGGAGTTTTTTCGGTTTTATAAACTTCGCCCAATCTTTTAAATACTTCAAAAGACACTTCGCCTAATCCGATTTGTTCTAATTGTGAATCGACATTTAAGGCACTGCCACTGTCTGTGTCGTATTCTTTATCTAATCCAAAGAATTCTTTACGATCAAACGTTTGATCGCCAGTGACATTTTTAGCGTAAATTCCATCAAATGCAAAAATCCCTAATTTGAATTCGTTTACGAACGAAGTGCTGACATCCATGATCCCCGCATCACCGTAAATGGAAGAAGAAGTATCATCACTCCATTGTGAAGCAGCATTACCAAAGGTATTTGTCGCACTCGCGAGTGCTTCATAAACCGTGTTTAAGTGCTGCGCTTCATCAGCCGTAATCTCACTAGTTACGTAATTGCTAGCGTCTCCACTCGTTTTAACTAAGATGTGGCGAATGTGATATGGGGACATAGCTTTGTGATTTTCAGTGCTATATTTGGCCCAATTACCGCCTTCTTTTTTAAAACCGATGTATTCACTAGTCAAGGAAGGGAGATTATTGTCGAGGTGTTTGTCCTCGATTTCTTTCTTTTCTAATTGATAAAGGAATAGTTCGACAAGTTCTTTTCGATCTTCAACTTTGTTGTTGTCAAGAATCTTCTCCCATTCTTCATCGTATTTAGTTCCGTTTGTGTTAGCGTTAGATCTCGCTTCTTGTTCTTTAGCCTTAACTTTGTCTTCGGCTTCAGCCTTCAAAGAAACGAGTTTCGCTTTGACATCTGCGTCGGTACTTGTATCAAAATAGTTGCGAATCAAAACTTCGAGAATTGCTTCGTAGAATTTTGAAATTCCATTAGCGCTTGTTTTATATTCGTTAAACAAAGCGGTGGCATCAACGTCAAGGGTCTCTCCGTTATAACCCGTGAGCGTTAAAATGGAATTATCTTTAGCGGTTACGTCTGAACACGCTGTAAGTCCAAGCGCAGCAATGAAAGCAGAAACTAAAGCAATAGATAACTTTTTATGCTTCATTATGCGTCCTCCTTAATTTTCATAGCGTTAATATTTTATATATTAGTAATTTTTATTGCAACTAAATAATTTAGAAGTTTCACGTTTCACATTTCAAATGATATTTTTAATAAAAATAGAAAAAAGTTATCGTATTGTTTGATACTAATATTTCTCTGTTGTAAAATTGTTTGGATTTGAGGTAAAAACAATGCGCGAATTAACAATAAAAGACCTTCATGTTTCTACAGAAGGAAAAGAAATATTAAAAGGAGTCAATTTGACTATTTATCAAGGTGAGACGATTGCGTTATTAGGACCCAACGGTCACGGTAAATCGACTTTGTTAAATGTGATTATGGGACATCCTAAATATATGATTACGAGTGGAACGATTGAACTAGATGGGCAAGACATCACGTGTCTAGGTCCTGACGAAAGATCTAAAGCGGGTATTTTTCTTGGAATGCAATACCCTGCAGAAGTTCCAGGAGTTATAAATGCTGACTTCTTAAAAGCCGCGATCAATGTTCGAAATGAGAAACCGATTTCTTTATATAATTTCTATCGTGTTGTCGATGGCACAACGAAAGAATTAGGAATGCCTCTTGACCTTGCGAATCGTTTTTTAAATGAAGGGTTTTCAGGTGGCGAAAAGAAGAGAAATGAAATTTTACAAATGATGATTTTAAAACCAGATTTTGTCTTACTAGATGAGATCGATTCAGGGCTTGATGTCGATGCGATTCAATCGGTCGCAAACGCCCTCAAAAAAAATCAAACTCCGGATAGAAGTTTTCTTATTATTTCCCATTACGCGCGATTATTTGATTTAGTCACTCCGACAAGATCTTTGGTGATGATCAACGGTCGAATTGTTTTAGAGGGCGGGATGGAATTGATTCAAAAAATAGATAAAAGCGGATATGAATTTTTAAAACTTGAGCACGGAATTGAAATTGAAAAAGAAGCCGAAACAATGAACCAAATTTCAATAGGTGTTTGTGCGACAAGAGAAAGATTTTAAATGGAAAGAACGAGCGTTTCTAAATTGATCAAAAATGGTGAACTCGTCTTCACTCAACAAGACAGTTTTTCATATGTTTTAGATAGTGCTGAATTAGAAAATGTTTCTAGTTTAGTTTTAAAAAAAGGAGCGCGAATCAACTTACTTTTGCTAGATGATGCGGCGACTAAACTTAAAATTGTTTTGAAGGAAAATTCGTCTTTAGATTTTAAATCTTTAAACACTTTTGAAATCAAAAACTCTGAAAAAACCTTTGATTTACGCGCAAATACGGAATTAAAACTCAGTTTTGCTGATTTTTCAGCAGGAAAAGGAGTTGAAAAAGTCACGGTCAATTTGCTCGGAAGAAACGCAAAATGCAATTGGTTTTTGTCATCGATTTCTACTCAAAAAGATAATAAGGAATTTAAAGTTTCAATTAATCATATTGCTCCAGATACAACTGCGACTGTGGATAGTTATGGAGTCGCTAAGGATGAATCGCGTTTAGTCTTTTCTGGTGTTTCTCATATTCAAACAAACGCGCAAAAATCTAAGACTAAACAAAATGCACGGATCATGGTTTTTTCGCGTGATGCTATTGCAGTTGCGAAGCCGATTTTGAAGATTGATGAAAACGATGTTCAAGCCGGACACGCTGCCGCATTAGGTCAAGTCAACGAAGAACATTTGTTTTACCTAAGATCCCGCGGTCTCAGTGAAAACGAAGCGAAAACATTGATTATTATGGGATATTTAAAACCGATTTTGCGGAACTTTGAAGACGAAGAAATCAAACAAAAAATTGAGAAATTAATATTGGAGAGGGTGTGAGTAAATCTATGTATGACGTATATAAAATAAGAAAGCAATTTCCGATGTTAGACGGGACGAAATCGATGAATGGAAAACCACTCATATTTTTAGATAACGCTTCGACAACTTTTAAACCTCAATCGGTCATCGACACACTCACGAAATATTATTCACAAACGACTTCAAATTCTCATCGCGGAGATTACGATCTTTGTTATCAAATGGACGTTGAAGTTGAAAACTCACGACAAGTTATTGCTGATTTCATTAATGGTGAGAAAAAAGAAATAATTTTTACCAGCGGCACTTCGATGTCAATCAATCTTATCGCTTATGGTTACGGAATAAAATTTTTAACTGCAGATGATGAAATTTTAATCACTGAAGCCGAACATGCTTCTAATGTTTTACCTTGGTTTAGAGTTCATGAATTAACTGGTTGTAAAATTTCTTACATTCCATTAGATAAAAAAGGGAGATTGACTCCCGAAAATTTGCGGAAGGTAATTTCTAAAAAAACCAAGATGGTTTGTGTCGCGCATGTAACCAATGTTTTAGGTTTCATTGCTCCGATTAAAGAATTGGCCAAAATTGCACATGAATACGGTGCTGTCATCGCGGTTGATGGAGCGCAATCTGTTCCGCATATCAAAACTGACGTCAAGGATTTAGATATTGATTTCCTTTCCTTTTCCGGACATAAAATGTGTGGGCCCACTGGAGTCGGAGTTTTATGGGGAAAATATGACCTTCTCGATAAAATGGACCCATTTTTAGCAGGTGGTGGGATGAATGCTAAATTCGACATGTGTGGTGATATTGAATATTTGATTCCACCATCTAAATTCGAAGCGGGAACCATGAATCTATCTGGAATTCTCGGTTTGAAAACCGCAGTAGAATTCATCAATGAAATCGGAATTGACAATATTCATGAACATGAAATCAATTTAAGAAAACATTTCATTGAAAAAGCAAAAGACATTGAGGATTTGATCATTTATAACGAAGAAGGCGGCACCGGAATTGTCACCTTTAACATCAGAGATGTTTTTGCCCAAGATGAAGCGACCCTTTTGAATAGCAAAGGAATCGCAGTTAGAAGTGGTCAACATTGTGCAAAAATATTGACTAATTTCTTAAAAACAAGCGCAACTTGTCGGATGTCGACTTATTTATATACTACATATGAAGATATTGACCAATTTTTAAATGCTCTTCGTGAAGGAGGTAATATTTTAGATGCTTATTTTAACTGAGCAAATGATGAGAGAAATCATCGTCGATCATTACACTTACCCTAGAAACAAGAGAAATCCTGATTCGGATAAATATGAGAAAATCCATATGCATTCTGAAAACTGCATCGATGATTTGGATATTTATGTTTTAAAAGAAAACGGCATGATAAAAGACGCCTGTTTTAATGGTGTTGGATGTGCTATTTCTACTGCAAGTACTGATATTTTATGTGATTTGGTTAAAAACCAAAACATTGCTACAGCGATGTCGATTCTAAAAAACTATGAAGCGATGATTCACGCTAAACCATACGATAAAGAAATTTTAGATGAAGCAATTGTCTTTATGAATACTTCAAAACAAGCAGCGCGGATTCGTTGTGCGATGATTGGTTGTACCGCAATTGAGGAATTGATAAAAAAATGAAAAAGAAAGATAAAATAGTTTTTCAAGAAGATACTGACACTGGCTTTAAAAATGTCGATGTTTCGATTTTAAAATCAGGAATTGGGCTAAGTGAACAAGTCGTTCGCAATATTTCGCGCTGGAAAAATGAACCTGAATGGATGCTTGAATATCGTTTAGAATCATTTAAGAGTTTTAATCGTTTCCCCTTGCCGCCTTTTGGGCCAGATTTGAGTGAAATCGACTTTGACACCTTCACATATTTTACCCGTCCGAGCGAAAAAGAAGAAACGAGTTGGGAAAATGTCCCAGAAACAATCAAAGAAACATTTAGAAAACTCGGTATTCCCGAAGCTGAACAAAAGTTTTTTTCTGGAGTTTCGACGCAATATGAATCCGAAGTTGTGTACCACAACATGCTCGATGAAGTGAAAGAAAAAGGCGTTATTTTCCTTTCGACTGATATGGCATTAAAATTATATCCAGATTTAGTGAAAAAATATTTTGGTACCGTCGTTCCCTACAATGACAATAAATTCTCAGCGTTAAATGGAGCGGTTTGGTCTGGAGGTTCTTTTATCTATGTTCCCAAAGGAGTTAAACTCGAAAAACCCTTACAAAGTTATTTCCGAATCAACAATGAAAAAACGGGACAATTTGAAAGAACATTGATCATCGTCGATGAAGGAGCAGACGTCCACTACGTGGAAGGTTGCACCGCGCCTGCTTATTCAAAAGAATCTCTTCATGCTGCCGTTGTAGAAATCATAGTTTTAAAAGGTGGAAAATGCCGATATTCAACCGTTCAAAATTGGTCGACAAATATTATCAATCTCGTCACTAAAAGAGCGGTCTGTTATGAAGATGCTTCAATGGATTGGATCGATGGGAATATCGGTTCGATGACAAACATGAAATATCCTGCCTGTATTTTATTAGGAGAAGGCGCTAAAGGAACTTGTATTTCTATTGCGGTTGCCGGAAATGGACAATATCAAGATGCAGGTGCAAGAATGATCCATAAAGCTCCAAATACATCTTCGACAATCATTTCAAAATCGGTGGTCAAAAATGGTGGCGTTTCCAATTATCGAGGAACGGTGAGATTTGAAAAAAATGCTCACAATTCTCGCTCTCATATTGAATGCGATACTTTGATTTTGGATGAAAAATCACGTAGTGATACGATTCCAGTAAACGAAGTGAGAAATAATACGTCGTTTATCGAGCATGAAGCGACAGTCAGTAAGATAAATGAAGATCAATTGTTTTATCTTATGAGTCGCGGACTCAGTAAACAAAATGCGATGCAAATGATAATTATGGGTTTTATTGAACCTTTTTCAAGAGAACTCCCGATGGAATATGCAGTTGAACTCAATCAGCTGATAAAAATGGACATGGAGGGAAGTGTTGGCTAGAAATGAATAACACTTTCGATATCATTGTTGTCGGCGGAGGTCATGCCGGATTAGAAGCTGCATTTGCAAGTGCACGTTTAGGGTCAAAAACCCTTCTTTTAACTCTGAATATCAAAATGATGGGAAATATGCCGTGTAATCCTTCAATTGGTGGCTCCGCTAAAGGGATTGTAGTAAGAGAAATAGATGCTCTTGGCGGAATGATGGGAATCGCGGCTGATCATGAATATTTACAAATGAAAATGCTCAACACCAGTAAAGGTCCGGGCGTGCAATGTTTGAGAGCGCAAGCCGATAAAATTACTTATCCACGCTTCATGCAAGAATTAGCGTTAAAAACGGACAACCTCACTGTTTTAGAAGGGATGGTAACCAAGATCATTCATGATGAGCAGACGATCAAAGGCGTGGCGACAAGCGATGGGAGAAAATTTTATTCTCGCGCTGTAATTTTAGCTACTGGCACTTACATGGAAAGTGAAATACTCATCGGTCACAGCAAAACAAGTGGTGGACCTGATGGCGAATTACCGTCTTTAGGATTATCGGAAAATTTAAGATCGATGGGAATTGAAATCTATCGGTTAAAAACCGGAACACCTCAGAGGATTAAAAAAGATTCAATCGATTTTTCGAAATCGGAACCACAATACGGAACACCAGAAAAATTGGCATTTTCATATGAAACCACCACATTTGTCCCAATTGAAGAGCAATTGCCATGTTATTTAACTTATACAACTCCTAAAACGCATTTAATTATCAACGAACATTTAGAAGATTCCTCACTTTACAGTGGACTAGTTAAAGGTGTTGGACCGCGCTATTGCCCTTCTATTGAAGATAAAATCGTGAAGTTCGCCGATAAGCAACGGCATCAACTATTTTTAGAACCCGAATCAAAGATAACTGATTCGATTTATTTGCAAGGTTTTTCAACGAGCATGCCAAAAGACGTCCAAATTGAAATGGTTCATTCTTTACCAGGCTTTGAAAAAGCAGAAATTTTAAAATATGCATACGCAATTGAATACGATGCGATCAAAACCGAAGAGTACGATGCAACTTTAATGATTAAAAAATGGCCAGGTTTATACGTGAGTGGTCAAATTTGTGGAACTTCAGGTTATGAAGAAGCGGCGGGTCTAGGTTTAATGGCGGGAATAAACGCAACTTTTAGATTACAAAATAAAGAGCCACTGATTCTAAGGCGAGATC
>Ga0265293_10003718_pt1 | contig 27971 bp, 28 predicted proteins | sample Munlanlewell138R_FD_192505 | JGI IMG/M metagenome (GOLD analysis project Ga0265293, IMG submission 192505) | Leachate microbial communities from a municipal landfill in Southern Ontario, Canada - Leachate well 138R | ecosystem: Engineered > Solid waste > Landfill > Unclassified | place: Canada...
TGGCGTTCTATTTTCACGTTCACCAACTACAAATGTATCACTTAACTCCAAGATTGCATCTTCTAAGCGATCTCTTTTTGCTCTGATTGAAGCTATTTTTTCTTCTATATCTGTAGTTGCAAGCTCAATTGCTTTGCCCATTGCCACAATATATGGAACATTTAAAGTACCAGATCGTCTTCCGCCCATATGTTCACCGCCATGTAAAAGAGGAGTGAGTGGTTGCGAATCTTTGATATATAGTGCGCCTATACCTTTTGGTCCATGGAATTTATGTGCACTTATAGAGAGAAAGTCAACATGTATATCCTGCAAATCGATAGGGATTTTACCTACCGCTTGAACACCGTCAGTGTGAAATAAAACACCCTTCTCTTTACATATCTCGCCTATCTCTTTTATAGGATTTATAACGCCTGTCTCATTTGAAGCCCACATAACGGACACTAGAGCAGTCTTATCCGTAATAAAGCTTTTTACTACATGAGCCTCTACCACACCTTCGTGATTTACCGGAAGATATGTAACCTTTACGCCCTGCTCTTCAAGAGCTTTACACGCAGAGTAGACGGATGGGTGCTCAACCTCGGTTGTGATAATATGGTTCTTATCGCCGTTTACTATATGGTCTAAATAGACCGATTTTAAAACCCAGTTGTTTGATTCGGTTGCACACGATGTAAAGATTATATCATCATTATCACTTGCATTGAGTGCTTTATAGAGCTGATCCATTGCCTTTGTTAGCGCAGGATGAGAAGCTGTTCCAAATTTATGAAGTGAGTTTGGATTTCCATATATCTCACTAAAAAACGGTTGCATCTCCTTTACAACTAATGGATCAACCATTGTCGTAGCATTATTATCTAAATAAACTTGCATATTTAACCTTGTTGAATCGAATTATTTTTAATTAAGACATTTTTTGTCTTGTTTTACTTCTGCTATGATATTAGTTTTGTTATTTGAATAAGCTTAAATGAAGCTGTACTAATTCAATATTTAAGCTATAATTATACATACTATAACAAATCAGGAATACATCATGTGTAATTTTAACAAATATAATAGCGATACGAAAGCATTAATACATATTTTAGTGCAAAAATGCTCCAAGAGCGTCGGAGGAGCCAACTCTCTTTTGGGATTAATAGAAGCCATAAAAGAGAAAAAACCCAATGCTTTAATAGATAGTGCCTGTAAAGTTGACTCCAAAGATCTAAATATAAGATGGAATAAAATAATTTTTAAAGATAAGTTTGATGTTTTAGAAGAGGCTATCGGCTCTCATAAAAGTTTAGAAGATGAAAGTTTTAATATCTTACAAAACGAAAATCAGAAGAAAAAGAAGAAAATATTAAACATGGTAAAGACTTTAGCACCCATTGAGTTTAAAGTAAGCGTTAAAAATAGTGATGAACTTACCGGATTTAGCTTTAAAATATTTGATACTATCAAAGAGGATTGTGCAGAGCTAAACCCTCTTTTTGCCGCAATGTTCTTCTGCTCAACAGAGTATATGAAAAAAGCCCTAAAATATGAAATTTATGACCTAAATACTACTAAAGATTAATAACTCTATACTCCGATGGCTCTAAGCCTTCAACACCATACTCTCCAAAGCGCACTCTATGAAGTGCGACTACCCTGTTTTTTACTGCACCAAACATTCTCTTTACCTGATGGTATCTCCCCTCGCTAATCTCTAATCTTACAAGAGTTGGATTTATTATCTGCATCTTAGCACTTTTAAGCGGCTTTTTTTCGCCGTTTAACATAAGGTTTCCGCTTGCAAAAATCTCCGCTTCATCCCCTCTTAAAGGCTCAGCAAGGGTAACTTCATACACTTTTGAAATCTCACTTTTTGGACTTGTGAGCTTATGATTAAGTGCTCCGTCATCCGTTAATAAAATCGCTCCGGTAGTATCCGCATCTAATCTGCCTACCGTTGAGATTTTTGGATTTCTTCTTTGCCAACGGGGAGGAAGCAGTGAGTAGATAAGCACCCCTGCATCATCATGAGAGCAGACTACACCGCTAGGCTTGTTCATTAAAATAACCAAGCACTCATCATCAAGCCTCTCGCCATCGACCGTTATTTCGTTGTTATAAGCTTTTTGCCTAACATCAAAAACCCTGACCCCATCTACACATACTAAATTTTTACTCAAAAACTTTTTTGCTTCGCTTCTTGAGCAGTATCCTAAACTTGAGAGATGCGCATCCACTCTTTTATAACTCTTTTGCATACTTTTCTACTTTTTTCTCAATATAGCATTTTTTGGGTTAAATTATATACAAAACAAAAATGGGTATAATCGCAAACTTAAATTACATTCTTAAAGGCTTATTATGGCTCAAACTATAACCGAAAAAATATTCTCTGAGCATGTCGGAAAAAAAGTTTTTGCGGGTGAAATAGTCCGCTCCAGCATAGATATGGTTATCGGAAACGATATAACAACACCAATCTCAATCAGTGCTTTTAATCTAAGCGGTGCTACAAAACTTGCAAATCCAGATGGATTTTCTATCGTTCTTGACCACTTCATTCCCGCAAAAGATATCGCAAGTGCAAATCAAGCAAGAATCAGTCGCGACTTTGCAAAAAAGCATAACCTAAAGAACTTTTTTGATGAAAAAGATATGGGAATCGAACACGCACTTCTACCGGAAAAAGGTCTTATAGTCCCCGGGGATGTCATCATCGGTGCAGATAGCCACACATGTACTCACGGCGCACTTGGAGCATTCTCAACCGGTATGGGTTCGACCGACTTAGCTTTTGCCATGATTACTGGCGGAAACTGGTTTAAAGTTCCTGAATCTATAAAAGTAATCTTAAGCGGAAAACCCGGCAAATATACAACCGGAAAAGATATTATCTTAGAGATTATTCGCATGATTGGCGTTGACGGTGCACTTTACAAAACTTTGGAGTTTACCGGAAGCACAATTGAGCATTTAAATATGGATGATAGATTTTCAATGTGTAATATGGCTATAGAAGCGGGTGCAAAAAGCGGAATCGTGGCTTATGATGATGTAACAAAAGAGTTCTTAAGCGATAAAAACTTAGCTCGCAAGCCTAAAATTCACCACTCTGATGCAGATGCCTCTTACTGCCAGACTTTAGAGATTGATGTAGCAAATCTTGAGCCTGTTATTGCTTATCCTTTCTTACCTTCAAACGGACACTCTATAACTCAAGCGGTAAAAGATAACATCAAAATTGATCAAGCTTTCATCGGGAGCTGTACAAATGGAAGATTAGGTGATTTAAAAACTGCTGCAGAGATTTTAAAGGGTAAAAAAGTTCATGAAGATGTTCGTCTAATTGTAACACCGGGAACTCAAAAAATCTTACAAGAGGCGTATAAACTCGGATATATGGACATTATTATAGATGCCGGCGGTGTTGTAAGTAACCCTACATGTGGAGCTTGTCTTGGCGGGTACATGGGGATACTTGGCGATAATGAAGTTGCAGTCTCAACAACAAACCGTAACTTTGTCGGACGCATGGGAAGCAGAAGTTCAAAAGTCTATTTGGCAAACTCGGCAGTTGCTGCCATCTCTGCAATCACCGGTTACATAACAGACCCTAGATAATGTTTGATATACCTTGTGTCATCTTTGCCGGCGGCAAAAGCTCGCGCATGGGAGAGGATAAGTCTCTTCTTCCATTTGCAGGGTTTGATACACTTACACAATTTCAACTCTCAAGGCTAAAAAAAATCTTTAAAACCGTATATATCTCATCTAAAGAGAGCTCAAAATTTAACTTTGATGCCGAGTTCATAAAAGATATAAAAACAGACTCCATCTATGCTCCTACCGCGGGATTTATCTCTGCCTTTAGAGCCTTAAAACATGAGAAGTTTTTTGTCATTAGCGTTGATTCTCCATTTATTACAAAAAAAGAGATAGAAAAAATCATTCAAGCAGATACGCCTGACATAGATGCGACAGTAGCAAAAACTAAAAGCGGCATACAACCAATGTGCGGGATTTATCACCGCTCTCTTGAAAATAAATTTATCGACATGCAAAAAGAGAATAACCACAAACTAGCAAAGTTGCTTCAAGCATCAGAGACTATTTATGTAGAGTTTGAGGATGAAAAACCATTTTTAAATATAAACCACCCTCATGAGTATCAAGAAGCACTGAAACTAATTTAGCATATTTTTTTATCCTTTAGTTGCACTATCTTACATAAAAACAAATCAGTTTTCTTCTGCTATAATATTAAGAAATAAAGCACAAAGAAATAGTAATGAATTTAACGCATTTGGATGAAAACGATAGACCGAAGATGGTAGATGTTTCTGAGAAAAATCAAACAACAAGAGTAGCCGTAGCAAGTGGTATAATAGAGATGAGTCAAGATGCTTATGATGCAATAGTGACGCAAAAAACAAAAAAAGGTCCTGTAGTGCAAACCGCAGTTATTGCTGCTATTATGGGGGTTAAAAAGACAAGCGAGCTTATCCCAATGTGTCATCCTCTAAATTTAAGTGGAATTAATTGTGACGTAGAGGAGCTAAAAGAGCTTCCGGGATTTAAACTTACCGTTACTGCAAAACTCACAGGCCAGACAGGTGTTGAGATGGAGGCACTAACAGGAACAAGCATAGGGCTCTTAACTATTTATGACATGGTAAAAGCGATAGATAAAGCCATGGTTATACGCAATGTCCAATTAGAGAAAAAATCGGGAGGTAAAAGTGGAGATTATCAACGATAGAGAAGAGAAACTGGAGCTTACTTATCCGTGCAGTTGGTGCTACAAACTAATTGCCGGAGAAAAAGAGGCGCTTGAGCAAGCCATACGAGATGTTATATATGAGAGAGAGCATAAGCTTACTCACTCAAACACCAGCAGAAGCGGGAAATATATAAGTATGAACCTAGACATACTTGTACATAATGAAGATGACAGAAATTTCATCTATGAAGCATTAAAAGCTCATCAAAATATAAAAATGGTACTTTAAAAAGGAGTCTAAAATGGGTTTACCGGAACTAAAAAACATTCAACTGCAAGAATTAAATCTTCATGAGATGAGGGATTTAACGACAGATATTATAGACAAAAAGACAAAAAAACTGCGTGATGAGCTTCAAGAACTTCTTGTACAAAAAGAGCTTCTTGAGAAGAGTTTGGAGAGAAAGTCTGCCCAACTTCAAGAAGCAAAGTATACGATTTTTAACGATATAGAGTCTAAGATAGACAAGGATGACGCCCAGACGCTATCGAAGCTTCATCAAATAAAACTTCAATCAATCGATCTCTTTGACATACTTAGCGAAACTGTTGAGGGAGCGATAATAACTGCAATAGAGAAGTCAAAAGATTCTGAAGCAAAAGAGTCTATTCAAGAGGTTATAAAGGAGCTTACATACCAAACAATTAAAGAGGGAACGCTAAACACCATAAGAGTTAGAAAAATTCTCTCTACAATTTTGCACTCAAGCATAGATATAGCAGAAGCTACGCCAAATACGTCCGAAGATATTTTAGAAGCCACACTAAAGGGAATGAGAGCAGGACTGCTTGAGTCCATCGACAGATTCAAAAAAAGGTTGGCATATATGCCTCTGGAAGCAAAACACATTCTTATTGAAGATTATGACACTATCATGGAGGATTTAAACCAAACTGATACTCTCTTTTTACAAGTTGTTCAAACTCAGGCAAACGAGAGCGATCCGACCATAAGAAAAATATTACTAGATCTTAACAAAAAGATGCACTATGACCTCGAAGAGCTAATCTACATCTCAAAAGAGGCAGCTCAGGTCATGAGAGATAGATTCTCTGCGCTTGCAAAAACAGCTGTTAAAAAAGCAGACACTGCACTTAAGTCCGAAACTGCCAAGGAGGCAAAGAGAATGGGAATTCAAGCTTGGGGTGTTGCAAAAACAGCACTTGGAAGTGCCATTAAATCTGCAAAAGGCGTAATTGAGCCAAAGGATAAGCAGTAGCCCCTATGAGTTACTATTTATAATATTTAACAACTCTATCCATCTGCGTACCCATATTTAAAAGAAGCATGTCGGCAACAACCAAAGCCGCCATCGCTTCACAGACTACCGTTCCTCTTATGGCAACACATGGGTCGTGTCGTCCTTTTAGCGAGAACTCAACCTCTCTGTTTTGTGTCGTAACTGTTTTTTGCTCTTTAAAAATTGATGGTGTTGGTTTAAAATATACATTCATAACGATATCTTCGCCGTTACTTATTCCGCCGAGAATTCCGCCAGAGTGATTTGTTACAAAACCCTCTGCTCTAATCTCATCATTGTTTTGTGAGCCACTCATCGATGCCGTTAAAACACCATCGCCTATCTCAACTGCTTTAACGGCATTTATGCCCATCATAGCATCTGCTAGCATTGCGTCTAATTTATAATAAAGCGGCTCTCCAAGACCTTTTGGGGCACCTTTAATCAGTACCCTTGAGACACCGCCTACTGAGTCATGCGCATTTTTTGCATTAAGTATCGCATCTTTTTGCTCCTGCTCTTTATCTACGTCAAGTGCAAATATTATGCTCTCTTTAGCAGCCTCATAATCAAACCTCTGTGACTTAATGCCATCTACCTCACAAATTCCGCTAAAAACTTCAATATCTAACTGCTTTAACATCAGCTTTGCAACGGCACCTGCCGCAACTCTAGCAGCCGTCTCTCTTGCAGAACTTCTGCCTCCTCCTCGGTAATCTCTTATACCGTATTTATAAAAATATGTAAAATCGGCATGACCGGGGCGAAAAATATCTTTGATATTTGAGTAATCTTTTGACTTTTGATTTGTATTGCGTATTAACATCGCAATCGGAGTTCCTGTACTTTTACCCTCAAAAACACCGCTTAATATCTCTACCTTGTCATCCTCTTTTCTTGCAGTCTCAAACTCGCTTTTTCCAGGTTTTCTACGATTAAGTTCACTCTGAATAAACGCCTCATCTATCTCTAGTCCAGCCGGTACTCCATCAAGCAGACACCCGATTGCCACTCCGTGAGACTCTCCAAAAGTGCTAAATCTTAACTTCACTCCAAAACTGTTCACTTCTCTTCCTCATTTAAAAGTTTTACTGCCATCTCTGCAGCTTCTTGTTGGGCAATTTTTTTACTTTTACCTACCGCTCTTGCGTACTCTTTGCTCTCTATGATAACGGCAACTTCAAACTCTTTCTTATGGTCAGGTCCACGACTAGCAATAACTTTGTATTCAGGAGTCTCTCCAAATCTCGCTTGAGTAAGCTCCTGCAGAGTTGTTTTAAAATCTCTAAATAGAGTCTCAAGCGATATCTCTATATGATTTTTCTCTATCAAATCAATTGCTATTTTTCTAGCAACCTCTAAGCCTGACTCTAGATAGATTGCACCCATAACCGCTTCAAAAGCGTTTGAGAGCAGAGATGCCTTCTCCCTGCCACCATTGTTCTCTTCCGCATTTGATAGAAGTATATATTTACCCAAATCTATAGATCTTGCCAACTTCTCAAAACCATCTTCATTTACGAGTGCTGCTCTAATTTTTGAGAGGTTACCCTCATCTGATTTTGGAAATTTAAAAAAGAGATACTCCCCTACAATCAAATCCAAAACCGCATCACCCAAAAATTCAAGTCGCTCATTATCGTAGGGCTGCTTATAGCTCTTATGTGTCAGCGCTTCGATAATAAGCTTCTCATTCTTAAACTTATATCCTAAAGTCTCTTCTAAAAGCTCTCTATTTTTACTCAATTTTGTGCCTCCTTAATCTTTAATGCTTCTGTTTTTGCCAAAATATCACATCTCTCATTTTCAATATGCCCGTTATGCCCTCTAACCCATATTGCATTTATCTTATGCCCTTTTGAAACCTCTATATACTCTGCCCATAAATCAGGATTTTTCACCTTCTTAAAATCCCTCTTTATCCATCCGGTAAGCCACTCATTTATACCTTTGACAACATAAGAGGAGTCAGAGATTATATCAACTTCACATGGTTCTTTAAGCACTTTTAGCCCCTCAATAACAGCCAAAAGCTCCATTCTGTTGTTTGTTGTATGAGCCTCTCCGCCACTAATCTCCCTCTCCTTAGAGCCAAAGCGCAAAATTGTACCATACCCCCCGGGTCCAGGGTTTCCAAGAGCACTACCATCACTGAAAAGAGTTATTTTCTTCACTAAAATCCTTATGATAATCTTTTACTAAAGAGAGTTCTACCATTGAGGTATCAATTGCATGACAGCCGCTACAACGGCTAAAGGCAAATGGATAAGCAGTCTTACAGCTAGTACATATGTACTCAAATCCAAGCGTGGCATTTACCTTAGAGTCAAGATTTATAAGCACATCAAGTTCAAAAATAGAACTCTTTGTTGCCTCTTTTATATACCCTTTTGCCGTGTATAGTTCCCTTAAATAGCCGTTTTGCATTATTATATCAAAATTCAAATCTTTTTTATCGCATCTCCACAGCACATCAACTAGCAACTCTGCTTTTGAGATATCAATATTCTCCCATGCAGCTTTTGGATTTACTCGAAATATATACTCAAATATAAGGTAGGTCAAGTGACTGCTCTTTTTATATATCTCTAAGAGCTTATTTACCTTTTCATCAGAACTCATGAGTGAATCGTTTAAAATAAGCAAAGAGTTAATATAAGCACTCTCTACGGTTATCTCTTTTTTTAGCTCGCTTATTACTTCTAATACCTCAAGGGCTGCACTATAGTCTCTCATCTGCTCATAGACTAAGAGCAGGTAGTTTAAGGCTTGCGGGGTTCGTGGATTGTTTTTTAGTATCTCTAAAAAAATCTGCCTTGCGCGCTCGAGAAAACCGGCCTTAAAATATGTTTTTCCTAACAGAAAAAGGGTGTCTCTGTAGTTAGATTTATCTCCAACCTTTAAGAGTTCACTATATATCTCTATACTTTTCTCATAGTTACCGTTTTTTGCGTATGCGCTTGCCAGAAGCAACCAAGATTTTTCAGAGAGTTCCCCCTTTGTAATCAAGACTTTAAGCTCATTTTGTGACGGCAGAGTATGAAACTGCTTTAAAAACTTATCTAAATGCCTGTAATCCTCTTTTTTCTTAAATTTTGCAAACCAGTAAGAGAAAAAAGTGATAACAAAAATAAGAACAAAAAAGATTATTATCCCAAAAAGCGGGTCACGGAACTCAAGAAAAAAGGTATTCATTATTCGTAAACCACCACTCCGTAATCATTTTTTAAATTATAAAAAGTGCACTCAGGTCCTATCTCCAACTCCTTGATTTTTCCAAGCACAACAATAGAGTTTTTATCTACTTTTATCCCAAACTCCGTAAAAAATTTTTTTATATTTACAAATTTTACATCTTCTACAAACTTATATTCAAACTCCTTATAGAGTCTCATCTTCTCATATGAAAATATTCTTTCATTCACATGTAGCCTATCAGAAGCGTATTTTATAGGTAGGTGCCCCGATAAATCGGTAAGGACACTCTCTACATGCTCATATTTTGAAGGAAGGGTGTTTTTTTGTATAAAAAGATACTTATTGTTAAGTTTTAAATTTCTAGTCTCACTCCAATATTTATATGCAGGATTTGAGACTCCTAACTTTGATGATATCTCTCTCCAAAGCCAGTAAGAATTCAGCGTGTTTGGCAAATTTGACACTCTACTGACTCCTTGAAATTTGATTTGTCTTTATTATATACTCTTTTAGTTAAAAGTTACAAGTCAATTCTCTCAAGGCTGAGTATAATGCGGTATATTAAAAAATTGCCACAACCCATTTTGTTATAAAATATCCACCGACTAACAACCATGCAAACATTAAACCCGAAGTATATACCGGAGCTAGTCCAAGACCTTTAAACTTTGAAAATACAGTACCGATTCCAAGTGCCGTCATTGCCATTGTGAGTAAAAAAGTATCTATCTCATTTATGATGTCAACTATATTTTGGGGAACTATTTGAAGTGAATTAAACCCTGCCATACCTATAAAATATACGGCAAACCAAGGAATCACAAGCTTAACTCCGCCTACACTCGTGCCGCTTTTCTTTGAGCTATATGAGAGGTATATCCCCAAAATGATAAGCATCGGCGCTATCATAATAACCCTTGTCATCTTCACAATTACCGCGGCATTTGCCATATCTTGGCTTGCATTTGGTATAGATGCCGGAACTGCTACAACCTGCGCAACCTCATGAATTGTTCCACCGACATAGATACCAAACTCTTTTGCACTCATATCAAAAACACCCATGTTATATAACAGCGGATATAAAAACATAGATATTGTTCCAAATAAAACAACCATTGAAACCGCAATTGCAGCCTTGTGCTCCTCTGCTTTTAAAACCGGCTCTGTTGCCAAAACTGCAGCAGCACCGCACACAGAAGCTCCTGATGCGCTAAGCATAGAGGTGTCTCTATCCATGTTAAAGAGCCTCTGCCCCGCCCAAGTTCCCAAAATAAAAGTTGTAGAGAGCATAATAAGAGAGACCATAAATCCCTCTACCCCAACTTCGGCAATCTGCTGAAAAGTTATACGAAAACCGTAAAAGACGATTGCAAAGCGTAAAATTTTTTTTCCGGAGAAGGTGATGCCTAAGCTCCACTCTTTTGGAGTTTTATTGTGAAGTGTATTTGCATAAAAAATCCCTAAAACAATCCCGATAACAAGGGGTGAAATACCAAGAGATTTAACAAAATTTATTTCCGATATCATTGTAGCTGCTGCGGCAAAAATTGCCACAAACAAAATACCGCTTAATGTGCCTTTTCTATTCTCTACTGAAAATGCCATTTTGCTCCTTATAGTTCATTTATAAGACAAAACTTATCTACTAAAATTGAATTATATCAAAAAAATATCACATTTTATTTCGAGGATACTAATCTTTTGTATCCTCAATTATATCTGCCCTAGGATAGGTAAAAGTAGCATCTCTAAAGACTACTATCTCCTCATGCTCCAGCGCATAAGCACGAATTTTTATTGGAATTATCGTATCATGCCTTGCATCATCTGAAAGCTCATCATAAGTTCTTAAAACTACGATTTTTTTCTTTTTTACTCCCGGAGTTACAGAGAAAGGCTCTGTGGGCTTTACTATCTCAAGATTCCCTTTTATATCTTTTGGAAGAGTTACATCAAAATAGAAATCCATCTTCTCGTTTTTTGTATTTTGTATCAAAAATACATAAGCGTTATCCACTGCAATCTTACCGTCAGACTCTTTTGATATGGAGTATAGTCTGTTTTCTTTGTTAATATTTAAAAGCATATGCTCTTTTTTGCTTCCCATAATAACCATAGCTATTACCAAACCGACAAGCAATACAATATAAGCTAAAATTTTTGGGCGAAAATATTTTGTTTTCCCCTTTTTATCTATAATCTCATAATCGCTAGACCATGTAACAAGCGAAGGTTTGCCTAGTTTGCCCATTACAACGGTACATGCATCCACACACTCCAGACAGTTTATACACTCAAGCTGAAGACCCTTTCGTATATCTATATGTGTAGGACAAACGGTTACACAACTCTCACATGCCGTACACTCTGCATGCGGCTCAACTTTTTGAAGCTCTTTTTGTTTTGTGAACACCTTCTCCTTATCTTCGTTATAGATATGACCGCCGCGGTTTGTATTATAAAGAGCCATAACCGTATGCTCATCATATAAAACAGACTGAATTCTTGAGTATGGACATACATAGATACAGTAATCTTCTTGTAAAAATACAATGTCATAGATAAGAAAAAGCGCTGAGACTATGAGTGTGCCAAAGAGAATCATGTGATCAAACGGATCAGCCATATAAGCGAAAAAATCTTCCGGTGGAACAAAAAACCATAGAAGGTTTGCACTCGCTACAAACGATAGAACTACCCAGATTAAAATTGCGACTGCTTTTTTTATCTTGTTTTTCAAGATACTCATATCCGGTTCTTGCTGTTTATTCTTTATTCGTTTTCTAAGTTTTAGCAGTTTTGTCTCTATTAAATCACGATAAATTACTCTAAAAATTGTTTGAGGACATATCCAGCCGCAAAAAACACGACCGCCTAAAACAGTCATACCGAATATGCCTAAAAAAAGTATCATAAGTAAAAACGGTAAAAGGTATAGCTCCTGCATATCAAACTCAACAAATGCAAGATGAAGCTTAAGTTTGTCAAAACTTAGTAAAAAAAAGTGACTCTCATTTACTTGTATCCATGGTGTGATTAACGCCACAACCGTTAAAAAAATAAATACATAATATCTATATATTCTCCATGCAGTCGGTATCTTCAGACTGGCATTCTCTTCTTTCATATTAACTCCTGCCTATATTTTGACAACATTATATCAAAATACTATTTTTAATTACATATCATAATAATAATTATAACCAATTAGACTATTTTTAAAAGTCTTTTTTATGTTCTAACTTGCTAGAATAAAATTACTAATTCATTTTAACAAAAGATTTGTTCATGACACCAAAAAAGTATATCTTAAAAACTATAAAAAAGAGACCTCTTATCATTGATGGGGCTATGGGTACTCAGCTTCAACAGCGAGACGAGAAAATTCCAAAGGAGGCGTGGGAAGGTAATGAGGGATGTAATGAACTCCTAAATGTAACCTCTCCTGAAGTTTTAAGTGAGATTTTTCATGCTTACCTTAGTGCCGGAGCAGACCTCATTACAACAAATACCTTTGGCTCCTTCTCTTGGGTTTTAGATGAGTATGGACTTGGTAATCGTGCCTATGAGTTAACAAAAGCGGGTGCGGCACTTGTTAAAAAAGAGTGCGAAAAGTTCAGCACCCCTGAGCATCCAAGGTTTGTTTTAGGCTCAATTGGTCCAGGAACAAAACTCCCGTCTCTTGGACATATAACTTATGATGAGATGTTTGAAGGCTATACTGAATTTTGTCTAGCACTTATCGACGGTGGAGTAGATGTATTCTTGCTTGAGACATGCCAAGACCCGCTTCAAATCAAAGCCGCTCTTCATGCATGCGAGGAGGCTTCTAGACAAAGAGAAGTGGAGATTCCTATCATGATCTCCGTTACCATAGAGCTAAGCGGAACCATGCTTATAGGAACAGATGCTTCAACGATAGCTACTATTTTAGAGCCTTTTGACATCTTAAGCCTTGGTTTTAACTGCGGAACAGGGCCTGAGCAGATTGAAAAACATGTAAAAACATTAAGTGAACTTTGGCATAAACCCATTAGTGTTCACGCAAACGCAGGACTTCCACAAAACCGCGGAGGTTATACCTACTACCCTATGGGACCCGATGAGTTTGCCGACAAGCAGGAGAACTTTTTAAAATATGACGGTGTAAGCTTTTTAGGAGGCTGCTGTGGAACTACACCTCAACATATCCGTGCTTTAGTAGATAGAGTCAGCAAGACTCTTCCAAAAGAGCCATCAGGATCTCAAGAGAACTCTCTTGCTTCACTCTTTAATACAGTCTCCTTATCTCAAGAATCTTCTGTTTTGCTTGTGGGAGAGAGAAGCAACGCAACAGGCTCTAAAGCGTTTCGTGAACTTCTTTTAGCGGAGGATTATGAGGGGACTCTAAGCGTTGCTCAACAGCAGGTAAGAGTAGGCGCACATGTGCTTGATGTAAGTGTTGGTTTTGCGGGTCGTGATGAGACAAAAGATATGAACAGCGTCATGAGTCTCTATGCTCAAAAGATAGCACTTCCACTTATGCCCGACTCTACTCAGACGGCTGCTCTTGAAGAAGCACTTAAGCTAATCGGGGGAAAACCTATAATTAACTCCGTTAATCTTGAGGACGGTATTGAAAAGTTTGATACTATATGCCGGCTAGCTAAAAAGTTTGGAGCCGCACTTGTTTGTCTAACTATAGATGAGATTGGGATGGCAAAAACTCTTGAGAGAAAACTTGAAGTGGCAGAGCGTATCTATGAACTTGCTACAAAAAAACATGGTATTAAGCCGGAGAATTTAGTTTTTGACCTGCTTACATTTACTCTTGGAAGCGGGGATGCTGAGTATGTTGATGCCGGTATAAACACTATTGAAGCGATAAGAGAGCTCCGTAAAAGACATCCCGAAGTCGGAGCAATTCTAGGGCTCTCCAACATCTCTTTTGGGCTAGACAAAGATGCTCGCCCATATCTTAACTCTATGTTTCTACATCACTGTATAGAAGCAGGGCTTACAAGCGTTATCATAAATGTTCAGCACATTATCCCTATCAATAAAATCTCCAAAATCGACCAAGAGATATGCGATAATCTTATCTTTAACCGTAAGCCGAATTCTGAGGCTCTTTTTGAGTTTATTGAGCACTTTAGCACAAAAGAAGCAACTGATAATCAAGCGGTAGATGAAGCTTACCTAGCTATGAGTGATGAAGAAAAAATTGCAAAACTTCTAATGGACGGCGACAAAGATAGAATGATTCCTCTTGTAGAAGAAGCGCGTCATACAATCGCACCACAAAAAATAGTCAACGAGATCCTAATAGATGCTATGAAAGTAGTAGGAGAGCTCTTTGGCTCGGGGCAGATGCAGCTGCCGTTTGTTCTTCAAAGCGCGGAGACTATGAAAAAAACAGTTGATTATCTAAACCCTTACTTACCAAAAATCGACAAAAAAGTTGATACAACATTAATTCTTGGAACAGTCAAAGGCGATGTACATGACGTTGGTAAAAATCTAGTAGATATTATTCTCTCAAACAACGGTTACAAAGTAGTAAACTTAGGTATAAAAGTCGAGCTTGATGATTTTGTAAAAACACTTAAAGAGTCAAATGCAGACGCAATCGGCATGAGCGGACTTTTGGTCAAATCAACTCAAGTCATGAAAGATAACCTAGAGGCTCTTCAAAGAGAGGGAATCAAAACTCCTATTCTCTTAGGTGGTGCCGCACTTACTCGCTCCTTTATAGATGATTTCTGCCGCCCATATTATGACGGTCCGATCTTTTACTGTAAAGATGCGTTTGACGGCGTAACTGCCATGAGCCGAATTGAGGCTAAAAATTTTGATACAGATCTCCATGGCAAAGATAACGAAGAGAAGATTGTAAAAGTAAAAGAGAAGGTAATTATTCCACCATTTGAGGAGCTTAAGATGCCCTCACGTGATGTTGCAGTTCCGACTCCGCCATTTTGGGGCAGACGTGAACTAAAGCTAACTTCACAACAAGTTGAAATGGCATTTGAGTGGATTAACCATAAGCTTCTTTTTAAATCTCGTTGGGGATATAGCTCAAAAGGAATGACAAAAGAGGCGTATCAAAAGCAGCTTGATGAGGTTGTGTGGCCGGCGTATGAGAGACTAAAGGCGCAGTTTATTGACGAAAAACTCTTTGAGCCTACCATTATTTACGGTTACTGGCCGTGTAGAAGCGATGATGATACTCTGCTTATATTTGATGAGAGTGAAGGGTACAATAGCCAGAGCGAAATAAATCGTGAAACGCTTAATGAAGTTATAGGCAGAGCAAAAGAGAAGTTCACATTTCCAAGACAGTCAAAACAGCCTCACCGCGCACTTAGCGACTTTTTTCATAGAGATAGACATGACGTCGTAGCCTTTACATGTGTAAGCGCTGGCTCAAAACTTAGCGAATTTGAGAGAGAGATTTATGCGAGAGGCGAATATACTGAGTATTATCAGTTTCATGGTCTTGGAGTCGAACTAGCTGAAGCACTTGCTGAGATAGCCCACAAGCAGATAAGATTAGATTTAAATATCTCTGATGGCGAAGGAAGCAGTCTAAGCGATGTTCAGATGAATAGATACCAAGGCTCCAGATACTCGTTTGGTTACGCGGCATGTCCGGATCTTGAGCTTAACCGCCCTCTTTTTAACCTTCTTCATCCTGAAGAGTTTGGAATTGAGCTAAGTGAGACATTTCAGATTCATCCGGAGCAGTCAACTTCGGCATTAGTTGTCTATCATCCAAATGCAACCTACTATAATGTGTGACTTTTTGTATTTATGTTTAAAAATTGTCATTAGTTGACATATTTAATACTTTCTTGGTGCAATATAGTAATATAATGGCTCAAACAAAAAGAAGGATTTAAAGATGAAAAAAATGCAATTAGTAATTGTGTCGATACTCTTAGGAGTAAGCTCGTTATTTGGCGGGGTTTATAATGTAGATCCCTCCCATACCAATGTTGCCTTCTCGGTAAAACATATGATGATTAGTACGGTTAACGGAGAGTTTCAGAAGTTTGACGGTAGTTTTGAGCTAGAAGATGAGACAAATAAGCTTGTTGCTTTGAGTGGTGAAATGGATGTTGAGTCCATAAATACAAATATTGCAAAAAGAGATGCACACCTAAAATCAGATGAAATTTTTAATGCAGAGATGTATCCAAAAGTGACTTTTGTTCTTGATAGTGTCAAAGATGATAAAGCTTACGGAAAACTAACTATAAAGGGCACAACTAAAGATGTTGCACTTGATTATGAGTTTGGCGGCACTATTACCGATCCATGGGGAAGACAAAGAGCGGGTCTTAGCCTAAGCGGAAAAATAGATAGAAGAGATTATGACATTACTTGGAATCAAGCGCTAGAAGCAGGCGGGGTTGTTGTTAGCGAAATAGTTAAGCTAAACATAGAGATACAAGGTATCTTAAAAGCAGAGGATGATTTTTAATCACTAAATTACCTTTGTAGTTGGGGCACTGCCCTAACCTCTTCTTCTATAACTCAACGCCTCAAGAACATGCCTCTTTTGAACTATGTCACTCTTATCTAAATCTGCAATCGTTAATGAAACTTTCTGAATCTTTTTTATGCTCCTAAACGACAAAGCAAACCGTTTTACAGCCATCTCTAAGACATCTTTTGCTTCGCTATCTAGTATGCAGTAGTTATCTATCTCACTATCACTAAGCTTTGCCGTAAAACTTTTTTGCCCTCTTAAAAGTGCTCTTTTATGCACCTCTATAACTTGATTATGCATCTCTTGTGAGCTTATAGTCGCTCTATCCTTTGAGGTTACCTGCTGCATAACAACACATAAATCAACTCTATCCAAGAATGGCTCAGAGAGTCTGTTTTTATATCTCTGCACCTCAAGGTCACTGCATCTGCACTCTTTTTGCTCATTTAAAAGATTACCGCATGGGCACGGATTCATGGCGCTTACAAATAGAAAATCGCTAGGGTACTCAACCTTTGTATTTACCCTTGATATTCTTATCTTATTATCTTGTAGCGGCTCTCTTAGGGCTTCAAGCACACCTCTTGAGAAGTGCGGAAGTTCATCAAAAAACAGAACCCCTCTATGCGCCAAGCCAACCTCTCCAATCCTAGCTTTATAGCTTCCACCCCCAAATACACTTGCCGTAGTAGATGAGTGGTGAGGAGCTCTGTAGCTCCTAAGCGGTTTAAAGGTAGGCTCTTTTGCTTCAAGGGCATCAAGTTTCGCTATATCCAATATCTCATCACTACTAAGTGGAGGCAAAATGTATCTAAGCCTTTGCGCAATCATACTTTTTCCGCATCCGGGACTTCCCTCTAAAAGCAGATTATGAAATCCGGCAGCGCTGATTAATGCGGCTCTTTTTGCAACCTCTTGACCCTTAACATCTGAGAAATCCTCGATATAGTTATTGTCAAAATAGTACTCTTTCTCATTAATTTTATAAGATGGATACTCTATTTTTTTATAGCTGCAGTTTGGTACTGCATTAGCGGACTCTTTTAATAGCTCTATAGCTTCACCTAGTCTCTTAACTCCATAAAATTCTATATTTGGAATTTTAGATAGCTTCTCAAGGCTTTCAAACGGAACAACTGCTTTTTTAATAATCTTTTGATTTGCAAGCGAAAGCAGAAGCGGATAGAGCTGAATATTCTCCTTTATTGTTCCATCAAGCCCCAACTCCCCAAATACAAACCAATCACTCAAATCATCCTCTAAATAATCAAGTGCAATCAGCAGAGCCATGCTTAAATCAAACTGGCTTCCCTCTTTTTTCACGTCACTCGGAGCAAGATTAATAGTAATTCTTTTTGGGGGAAATGTAAACTCATTGCTTAGTAGCGCAGATTTAACACGCTCTTTTGCTTCATTAATTGAAGCACTTGCCATGCCCACAACACTAAATGAGGGAAGACCTTTTGTAAGAGTGGACTCGACATGAACAACTTTTGCTTCCACGCCTTCATAAGTAGCACAAGAGACCATTTTCATAGCATCAACCTTTAGGGAACAAGATACCCTTTACTAAATTGATATAATCATACTGTTTATAGTTTTAAATAGTAAAAAATATGGCATATTGTCATAAAAAACTATAATTTATGGAGTTTTTTCTCTTTTTGCATCCTCTTGTACTCTTTTTCAAACTTCTTTCTTCTTGAGTATGAGAGTTTGTCTATAAATAAAATACCGTCTAAATGATCGATTTCATGTTGAATTGCAATGCTTAATAGGTTGTCAGCTTCAATGATTTTTGTATTTCCATCTCTATCTTGATAGTTAACAGTTATGCTCTCATATCTATTAATATCTTCATAAAAACTCGGTACACTTAAGCACCCCTCTTGGTATGTTGTTACCCCGCTTGTGTGTGTGATAACCGGGTTTATCATCTCAATTAGAGTATCTACTGATTGTTCATCATTCTCATCTGGGATATTAATAAGCAGAGCTCTTTTTGTATGTCCTACTTGAATTGCAGCCAATCCTATGCCGTTTGAGCCTATCATAGTCTCATACATGTCATCAAGAAGTTGGTGCAGCTCTTTATTGAACACCTCAATGCTCTTTGACTTCTCTTTTAATTTTTTATCTGGATATTCTACTATTTTTAATTTCATTATTTTTATATATACTACTAACTATTTCTCAGTAAAACCGCATAGTCTAGATTGGGATTTTCATACGCCTTTTCAACACCATCCATTGAACTTACTATAATCTCCTCTACAGAGTGATTCTCAGTAACATTAGTAACTCCGATAGATATTTTAAGCTGTATCTCGCGATCTCCTAAGAAGAAATTACTGTTTGAGACAAGTTCACATAGCCTCTCACTTGCTTTTTTTGCACTCTCAATATCTGTATGTTTTAAAAGCATTGTAAAGACTCCGTTGCCGTAGTGCGCTACAGTATCGCTTCTTCTTGAGGTTTTTAGAAGAAGTCTTGCCACGGTTTTAGTCATAAGCATTATCGCTTTTTCATTAGTTACGCTTGCTTTAAGGTCACGGGATAGTTCAATCATGATAAGAGAACTTTTATGTTTAAACTTTTTAATAAGTTCTATCTCTTGTTCTATTTTTGTCATCAGATATCGCTTATTATAAACACCGTATTGATTATCAAAAATAGTCTCATTCTCAACATTTTTTATTATTTTTGCTGTTTCATCATACGTCGTTTTAATAGTACCGCTCTGCTTTTTTAAAATCTCGTTAAGCTTTACTATATCAGATCCTAAAGATGCCGCAACACCTTGTACAGCCTGATTATCCGAGCTTGCTTCTAGCTCTTTTTTTCTTTTATCAAGTATTTTTGTCATCAAAGACATATTTTTGTATAGGCTAGCAGTAACGCCAAGAATATTTTTAATTGATGAAAACCCCTGCTTTAAGCTCTGCTCAAGCATAATACTATTTTCATCTTCATTATTCTCTTCAAGCTCAAGCACAGAAACAATATGGCTTCGTGTATTTTGACTCTTCTCTTCTAAGAGTCTATCAAAATATAGAGAAAAGTTATTTGGAGTCGGCGGCAATCCATCTTTTAGGAGTGCATTTAAGACCTCCCTTGAATAGGTCTCTAACTCACTCTCCGGCTCTTTGGTTACCTCTTTATCTGTTACCGCAGCCGATGGTTTTGCATCCTTGGTGCTTCGACGTCTACTTCTTAAAGCTCCTGACATACCGTCTCCTTCAAATTACTAATCTTTACTTTTTTTTACCAAAACTTCGTCGATTATTCCGTAAGCTTTTGACTCTTTAGCACTCATAAAGTTATCTCTATCGGTATCTTTTTCAACTTTTTTAATATCTTGACCTGTATTCTTTGCCAAAATCTCATTTAGCTCCTCTTTCATTCTGAGGATCTCTTTTGCTTGAATTGCGATATCTGTTGCTTGACCTTGAGCACCGCCTAGAGGCTGATGAATCATAATTCTTGCATGCGGAAGTGCATATCTTTTGCCTTTTTCTCCGCTTGAGAGTAAAAAAGCTCCCATAGATGCTGCTTGACCTACACATATCGTAGTTACATCCGGACGAATATAATTCATTGTGTCATATATTGCCATTCCGGCAGTAACAACACCACCGGGAGAGTTTATATAAAAATATATATCTTTCTCCGGCTCTTCAGCCTCTAAAAAAAGCATCTGCGCTACAATAGATGAAGCAACTGCATCATTTACCTCTCCGCTTAGCATTATAATTCTATCTTTTAAAAGACGAGAATATATATCGTAAGAGCGTTCGCCGCGTGCTGTTTTTTCAACTACGTAAGGGACATAACTCATCTTACTTAAGCTTCTTTCATCTTAGAGTTAAGAATTTGCGTAAGAACCTTATCCTCAACCATTGACATTTGAATAGCAGGTAAATAACCTGCCTCTTTATATTTATCATATGCCATTTTAGGATCTTGTCCCATCTGCATTGCTTCATAATAGATAGTCTGCATAACTTCATTCTCATCAACTTTAACGCCCTCAGCAGTAGCAAGCGCGTCAATAATAAATGTAGCTCTTACGCTTCTTTGTGCCTCTTCACGGAAAGTATCACGAAGTTTCTCTAGTTTATCACTATTTTCGCGAAGCTCTTTTATCTCATCTTCACTCATCGTACTTGCTTTTTTGTTTAGTGAAACATCAATCTCTTGCTCAACAACAAACTCAGGAAGATCAAAATCAAACTTAGCTACAAAAGTCTCTAAAAGTGCCGGTTTTAGCTCTTCGTTGTAAAGCTTTGCTACCGTTTCATTCTCTAGCTGAGCTCTTACCTGCTTCTTTAGATTATCTAAGCTTTTATCATCTTGTCCGGCAAGTAATTTTTCAGCAAGCGCATCATCAATCTCTACTTTTGCTTTCTCTTGAATATTGCTAAGCGTGACTTTAAACTCAGCATCTTTGCCTGCTAATTTATCAGAGCCGTAGTTCTCGGGGAAAGTAACTTTTATAACTTTCTCTTCGCCTATTTTCATCCCGATAACCTGATCCTCAAAACCGGGAATAAACTGACCGGAACCAAGAACAAGAGCAAACTCTTTTGCTGCACCGCCCTCAAATAGCTCTCCATCAATTGAGCCTTCAAAATCAATTATAGCGCTGTCGCCTTTTCTTGCCATTCTTTTTCTTTTAAGATCAACGAACTTGCCTTGAGAATCGGCTATTTTTTCTAATCTCTCTTCAACCTCTTTATCAGTCACTACCGGCTTATCAAAAGCATCAACCATATCTTTGTATTTATCAAGATTTATTTCAGGTCTCATAGCAATTTTAACCGTAACTTCAATGCTATCTGCATTTTTTACAAAGTTTGCAATGTTTGGCTCCCCTATTAGTGAATCCATGCTTATTTTTAGCTCATCGAGTCCTCTATTTAAAACATCACGCAACGCTTCTGATTCTGCATCTTGAACTAGGCGCTCCCCATACTGTTTTTTAACTACTGCCACAGGAACTTTACCTTTGCGGAATCCTTGCACAGAGGCAGTTTTTGTTAAATTTTTAGCTATTTTTTCTATGTTTGCGTCAATTGTCTCTTTTGGAATGTTGGCTTCTATCTGAGCATTTGCACTATTAATTTTATTTGTTTTGATTTTCATCAATTTCCTTTATTTGAGTTTTTCTTTATTATAGTTATGTAACTATTATTTTGAGTAATATTACCCTAAATCTGCTTTTATCTATCTTTAGGTGCTTTTTTTACAAAATTTCGGTTTGAAATTTAGCACTAAAATCCAAACAACTGCAACATCTATCATCACATCTGCAAAATTAAACACCGCAAAATCAAATCCACAGTGCCAGTAAACCATATCTACAACACCGCCATGAACAAACCTGTCATATATATTTGAAAAAGCACCGCCGAGCAACAATCCTCCGGGAATGGCATAACATAGCTCCCTTAAGTAGATTATATAGGCAAAAACACCTATGATAAGCACTAGTTGAATATACTTTAACCACTCATTTAAAAATGCGAACATTGAAAAAGCGACACCCTTGTTATAGACTAAAATCAAATCAATACAATCCCCGTAGTATCTCCAGCCATCTACAAAAATTGATTTTATATTCTGGTCAATTATAAATATACCCGATATTGTAAAAAAGAGTATCGTCAAAAGACGAATTGTTCTATTATGCATTTAAAGCTTTTTGAAAAAACTCTGTTATCTCATCCATACAAGAGTTCATTTTTTTTGCATCCTTACACTCCAGCAGAACTCTTAGTTTATTCTCAGTTCCCGAATAGCGAATCAAATGATGAACGCCATCTTTTTCCAACTCTTTTAATCTGCTATCAAGTCCCTCTATCTCTGCAAGCGGTTTTTTGCTCTTTACACTTATATTTACTAACCTTTGAGGATAAAGCTTAAAAGGGCGAAGAGCTTCTGAGGCTCTCTTCTTTGTCTCTATTAAAAGCGCTAAAACTTGCAGAGCACAAACTAATCCATCGCCTGTTTTTGCAAAATCACTAATTATTACATGTCCGCTCTGCTCGCCACCGAAATTGATACTCTCTCTCTTCATCATCTCTAAAACATTTTTATCGCCTACATCTGAGCGAAAAAGTTTTAAACCTTTTTCTGCGGCAAAGTCATCCAATCCTTTGTTGCTCATAACGGTTGAGACAATTCCACCCCCTTTTAAAGTCCCTCTATCTTTCATATATGCCCCAAGAGCACCTAAAAGCTGATCCCCATCTACTACCTCCCCATTTTCATCAACAACTACGACTCTATCTGCATCACCATCTAGCGCTATCCCCAAATCTGCTCTATACTTCACAACACTCTCGCGTAGATTTTTTGTGTGAAGCGCACCGCAGCCATCATTAATATTAAAACCATCAGGCTTATTGTGTATAACTATAACCTCTGCCCCTAGCTCTTCTAAAACTGTCGGACCTACTATATATCCAGCTCCGTTTGCCGTATCAAGAACAATGCGCATATCTTTAAGGGAGAGCTCTCTTGGAAAAGAGTTTTTAAGCTGTACAATATAGCGACCTATCACATCATCTATCCTCTTTGCCTTACCTATATCTTTGCCACGAACAAGAGCGCCTTGTAGTAGTTCACTATTTTTGTAAATCTTCTCTATCTCCTCTTCAGCACCGTGAGAGAGTTTATCGCCACAACCATCAAAAAACTTTATCCCGTTATCTTCAAAAGAGTTGTGTGAAGCACTTATCATGATTCCGGCATCACAACGCATATTCTCAGTTATAAAAGCGATAGCCGGTGTGGGCATAGGACCAATTTGAACAACATCATACCCTATCGCCGTAAGCCCGCTTACTATGGCATTTTCTATCATATACCCGCTTCTGCGCGTATCTTTACCTATTAAAATCCTATTGGTATTTGAGTGTGCTTTAAAGTAAACTCCTGCAGCCATTGCCACCTTCATAGCAAGCTCTGCCGTTAAAAAACTGCCCGCTTCGCCTCTAACTCCATCAGTTCCAAATAATTTCATTTTAATCCCATAGTTTTAAGTGCTGTATTTTAACATATTTAAGCAATAAAATTTAAATTATTCTCTTTTACCTTGTCTTTAACTTAATTTTAATTATCTTTAAGCTAGAATTGCGCACTAAATTTATATGAGAAGGACTCATGCATGGCAAATCACAAGTCATCAATTAAGAGAATTCGCCAAACAATCGTTCGTACAGAGCGTAATCGTTTTTACAGAACTCGTCTTAAAAACATTGTAAAAGATGTTCGTTCTGCTATAACTGCAGGCAACAAAGAGGAAGCTTCATCAGCAATGAATGTAGCAAACAAACAAATTCAAAAATTTGTAAGCAAAGGTGTCTTAAAAAAAGAGACTGCCGCTAGAAAAATTAGTCGTCTACACAGAGCTGTAAACGCTATATAAGGTTAACACTATAAATGTTAGCCGATAAACTCCTACCGTTTATCAATCGTTATAATGAACTTGGCGAGATGCTGAGTTCACCTGACATCACTTCTGACATTAAAAAGATGACCGCTCTCTCAAAAGAACAATCTTCTCTTTTACCGATTGTTAAAAAAGCAAAAGAGTACAGAGCTCTTTTAGAAGAGATATCTGACACCAAAGAGATGCTTAATGATCCGGAGATGGGTGACATGGCAAAAGAGGAGCTCAAAGAGCTTGAACCTCGCAAGCCGGAGATAGAGGAGGAGATAAAACTTCTTCTACTACCAAAAGACCCCAACGATGAGAGAAATATCATTGTAGAGCTTCGTGCAGGAGCAGGTGGTGATGAGGCTGCTATTTTTGTCGGTAATCTATTTGAAGCTTACTCACGTTATGCTGATCTTAAAGATTGGAAGATTGAGATTTTAAGCTCATCTGCTTCAGATGCAGGCGGATTTAAAGAAGTCATTGCTCTTATTAAAGGTGAACAGGTCTATAGCAGGTTAAAGTATGAAGGTGGAACGCACCGTGTTCAACGTGTTCCGGCAACAGAATCACAGGGGCGTGTACATACATCTGCTATTACGGTTGCTGTTATGCCTGAGGTTGATGATGTTGAGATTCAAATTAACGAAAACGACCTAAAAGTTGATGTTATGCGCTCCTCCGGTTGCGGCGGTCAAAGTGTAAATACCACAGACTCTGCCGTAAGGATTACTCACTTGCCGACAGGGTTAGTAGTAACAAACCAAGATCAAAAATCGCAGCACAAAAACAGAGAAAAGGCGATGAAGGTATTAAAAGCTAGACTTTATGACTTAGAGATGCAAGAAGCACTAGCTAAAGATAGCGCAAACCGTTCAGCACAAGTTGGAACGGGAGATAGAAGTGGGAGAATTAGAACATACAACTACCCGCAAAACCGCATTTCTGACCACAGAATCGGTTTAACACTCTACAGACTTGCCGAGATTATGCAAGGCGGTCTTCTTGATGAGATAATAGAACCGCTTATAGCCGACCATCAAGCTAAAATAGTCGAAGCTGCCGGACTTTAATTTTTACCTAACATCCCGATTTATTCGGGATTGTACTCGGCTGTAAAAGTATTTTTTACAACACCTCTAAAAGTAATTCTCTTCTCATTCATTCCCAGATAAAGAGTATCGCCGCTTCTTGGATATACCTCTATATTATCCCCAACCATCTTCTCTAAGTAAGCTCTATAAAAACAAGCCGCCATCCCCGTTCCACAAGCCAAGGTCTCATCTTCTACACCGCGCTCATAAGTTCTTACTCTAAGATTTTTTCCATCAACAAAAGCAATATTGACATTTGCGTTGTATCTATATCTTAGCTCTCTTGCTTCCTCAATATCAAACTCTTCTATATTTTTAGTAATATTTACCAGATGAGGAACTCCAGTGTTAAGAAGCCACCATGATTTACCGTTATGCTCTATATTTTTATCAACTACCGTCGGCGTAGTTAATTCGCTCTCTACCATAGTGCCATCAACAGTTGCGCTTATTACTCCGGCACCGGTTAAAAACTTCATATCTTTTGGTGCAAGCTTGTTTGTAAATGCATAATGCGCTGCCGCTCGACTTCCATTTCCGCACATCTGGGCTTGGCTTCCATCAGAGTTATAAAATTGCCACTCAAAATCAATCTTTGATTGATTTTCTTGAAGGTCATTTTTTTCATTTACAACTATAACAATAAGCCCATCGGCCCCTACGCCGTTTTGCCTATGACACAACTCTTTTGCCAAAGCGCTTCTATCTTTTTTTATATCTGTATGAAAAATTACAAAGTCGTTTCCGTTTGCACTATATTTTGATACTATCATTTTTTCCCCAGATATTTGGCTTTTATCTTTTCGACAAACTCTTCACACTCTTGCTGTAGATGCTTTAAATCCTTTGAGTTGTCTATAACCCAAGTAGCTCTTTTTTTCTTCTCCTCTATGTCCATCTGAGACTCTATGCGTCTTATGGACTCCTCCTTAGAGTAGCCGTTTCTTTTTATAAAGCGCTCTAGTTGAATCTCTTTGGGAACATACACGACAACACTCTCTTTTATATCATAAGCTCCATTTTCAAAAAAAAGAGGGATATCTATGAGATATGGAAATTTAAAGCTATCTTGTTTTTTGCTTCTTTTTTCTATCTCGGCTCTTATCTTTGGATGCAAAAAATCTTCAAGCTTTCTCTTAGCTTCTCTATCTGAAAAGATCAAACGACCAAGCTTTGCTCTATTAACCTTTGAATCATCTAAAAACTCTTCCCCAAAATTCTCTCTAACCCACTCATATGAAGCATCTAAAATCTCATGGGATATGCTATCTGCATCTATAACCCTCATGCCGTTAAGCGCAAGAAGGGAAGCTACCGTACTCTTACCGGTAGCAATTCCGCCAGTTAGTGCAATAGCATATTTAAACGCCATTAGTTTTTGATAATCCCTAAGTATTCTTTTCTAATATAGTTACCCATTGCAAATGCAGCTGGATGAACATCACTATTGTAATAGTTAAGTCCATCTATCATGTCGGCACGTTGAAGATTTATATCTGCTGTTGGATGGTACTCTTTTGAAGCCAGAAGTGCAGTAGCGCCGTTGCCTATGTTGTACGGCATAATTATCTTGAAATATTTTCCAAGAATACTCATTAGACTTTTATTCTCTTCTAAGCTCTCTAGTGAAGGGTGGGTTGTTACAAACTGCCCATCTTTTTTCAAAACACGGTTTACATGTGAAAACAGCGCTGCATCATTTCCCATCTCTGAGATTACAACATCATAACTCTCATCGCTAAGAGCACTAATCTCATTAAGCGTGCATCCTATAACCTTTAAATTTGCTTCCTCATGTCTTGCTACTTCTGCACTTAGCTTTTGTGCATTATCGCTTATTATTAAAATATCCTTTGCCTCTTTAGAGGTACACATAGGTACATGCACCATCATTTCGGCATATATAAAATCTTTCATATTTAAAATTCCTAGTTTGTTTTAATGCGATTTTAGCATATTTGTTTTAAATTACATAACGTTAGATTAAACACCACTTTTTTTCTATGAAAAAAATAAGCTCTCGGTAAGTCAATAGATGATAATATAATTACAATTATTTCATATGAGGATTACCCATGGCTATTTCAAGAAGAGAGATTTTAGCGCTTTCAGGTTTGGCGCTTGCATCTTCAACACTAAGCGGCAATACAGACTCAAATAGCAAAACAAAAACTCAAGCCGCTAAGTCGCTTACGGATTATAAAGCACCGCTACATGAGACAAAAAAACCTAGAGTTGTTGTTGTGGGAGGCGGATGGTCCGGTCTAGCTATCGCCAAATATACAAAAATCTTTGCTCCAAACACAGACGTTGTTTTAGTTGAGCAAAGACATCAGTTTATCTCCTGTCCTGTAAGCAACTTATGGCTTGTAGATAAAGTAAAACTAGAGTATTTAACACATGACTATCTCCAGGCCGCCAGAAAAAACAACTATATATATTTTCATGCAACAGCTGTCGATTTAGACAAAGAGAATCAGATTTTAAAAACAAGCAACGGAGATATCAAGTATGATTATCTTGTTTTCTCTCCCGGTATAGATTATGACTACTCAAGATGGACAAAAGATATCGCTTTTGAGAATAGATTAAGACAAGAGTACCCTGCCGGATTTATCCCCGGTTCTGAACATATTACTTTAAAAAATAAAGTTTTAAACTTCAAAGGCGGTAATTTCATAATTACGGTACCAAGCGGAAACTACAGATGTCTTCCTGCTCCATATGAGAGAGCTTGCGTTCTTGCCGA